>Ga0209503_10001468_pt1 | contig 12106 bp, 19 predicted proteins | sample SouAtlMetagenome_2_FD_187448 | JGI IMG/M metagenome (GOLD analysis project Ga0209503, IMG submission 187448) | Marine eukaryotic phytoplankton communities from Atlantic Ocean - South Atlantic ANT15 Metagenome (SPAdes) (version 2) | ecosystem: Environmental > Aquatic > Marine > Oceanic | place... | reverse complement strand
TAAACATGTGGTTAAAATGATCTTAGAATCAGCTCAAATGCTTTGTACAGCTCATCATTTACTAGACCCATGTAACTCAGATGATATACCTTATAAAGTTGCTCACAAAAATCACCCTTCAACTATATGGGTTAGACAGTCAGCACCTCATTATTTATGGTTATATCATCATATGATAGCTCTTGGCGAAGAATATACTAAACGATATGGTAAAGAACATCTGACAATAACTAAGTGTAAAGATGTTTTAGCTAGATATCCAGGCGGTATATTTAATGTTGGCTTCAGTCAACCTCCACAAGCTATGCCAGATGAATACAAGCGTGATTGTGCTATACACGCGTACTGGTTATACTATGTATACGAAAAGAAAAATATAGCGCATAACAAAGAAAAACTATATGATAGAGAATTTATTAAAAATAGTTTTGGTTACTGCGACAATATACCATGCAGTACCTGAACAAACTGATAGTACTCCACATATTACAGCGAGTGGTAAACACATTAATATGGAAGATCCACAGTCACACAGGTGGATAGCTGTTAGTAGAGATTTAGAAGCAAAAGGTTATACTTTTGGCGTAAAAGTAAAAGTAACAGGTGCGGGCGATCTCGATGGTATATGGACAGTACAAGACAGAATGAATAAAAGGTTTGAATCACGTATAGATTTTTTAGTTTCTAAAAAATTAAAAGGTGGTAAATGGGAAAATGTGACAATAGAGATTAAAGATTAAATAGTAATAGGCAAATGTCATATGAAAGAAATATAAAATGGTTAAATGATAGACGCATCGTATATAGGAAAGATCCTGATACTGATGTACCTACTATTGATACCGAACAATATAGATACTACAAAGATGGTACGTATCAATGTTATCACTTGTTTAATAGCAAAGCCAAGATAACTACATACAAATCATTAAAGTGGCATATGCTTGTATTATATTATTTAAATCAAGAAAATGAGTATGGATTAAGTCCTTTCTTTGAACACTTAGCTAGATTTATAGCTAATAAAGATAATGGCTTTGTAACTTTTTTTATTAAAGAAAAAATACTCGATCAAATGATTATAGATGTATATAATCAAGGTGGTGATCCACCTGCAAACAAGCTACGTAAAGTAGTATTTAAACCGTACTCTGGGTTAGACTTGAGTGAGAAACTAAGTATTGTAGGTAAACTTATAGGTAGATCTAGCATAGATAAGTATGATATATATGATGCTATGGTAGAGATAACCGGAAAAATTACTATTAGTAAAATTGCTAAGTTTTTAGGTTGTTCTACAAGAACCATACATAGACATATGTGTGATGAATTAAAACAAGAAAAACAAAGATTAAATGAAGAAATATAATATTGCTAATTACGTTAGATGGAAAAATGACGTAGAACAAGCTATAAGTAAAATACCTGAAGTATTAGATGGAGATTATACTATATACGACAGAGATCAAATGATTGTTTGTTTCACACCTCTTGTAGAGAACTTGGCTAGAAAATTTTCAACTACTCAACAAGCATCAGGTGTAATGACCATAATGGATTTGATTCAAGAAGGTAATGCTGGTCTTACTCAAGCTGTTGATAGATTAGATTACCAAACATTAAAAGATTCTGAAGATCAAGAAAAAACATTAAAATCCTTTTTATCTAAAAGAATAAGAGGAGCAATACGTAGAGCTATTGATATAAACAGAGGTGATATAAGAATACCTGAACATAAGCTAAATGAAATACGTAGAAATTTTGGTAAAGACAGAAAGATGGTTGCAATGTTTTTTAACTCTATATTTTTAAGTATAGATGACAAACCTAAAGGATCTGAAAATGAGGATATGGTTTATCAAATACCTGATAAATCAGAACCTTATAACATGCATTTACTTAACATATATTTAAAAGGTTTAATGAAAAAACATTTAGATTATAAAGAGTATGAAGTATTAAGATTAAGCTATGGCTTAGACTGTGACAAGCATGATGCAAAGACTATTGCAGACATTTTAAAAATACCAGGCAGCAGTGCTTATGTAAGAATTTCACAGCTAAAAAAACAAGCTGTCCAATCTCTTATTGATAAAGTAGATCACTCGCAAGTGCTTGATTATCTGTAGTTTACAATAGTGAAACAATGTAAAATAATCTATTTATGTGTAATTATATATATAGACTTAAATTAAATTAAATATGACTTTAAATGAAAAGCTGGCTCAGATCCAGACTAAGTTTAAATCGAAGAAAAGTAGATTTAACTCCTTCGGCAAATACAACTTCCGATCAGCCGAAGACATTCTCGAAGCAACAAAACCCTATCTATTAGAGTTAGGAGTATCAGTAAAAATTGATGAATCATTAATTGATAACTCAACGTTTCCAATTATTCAATCAATTGCTACTATCAGTGATGGTAAAACTAATATACACGCAACTTCATTAGTAGGTGTTGACCTAGATCAGAAAGGTATGCAAATGCCTCAAAAGTTTGGCGCTGCATCGAGTTATGGGAAGAAATACGCATTAGGCAATTTATTCTTAATTGATGATACAGCTGACAGTGATGCAACAAATACACACGGCTTACCAATGAACAAAGAAGCTATAGATAAAGCTAAAAGCTTTGTTAAAGCAGGTGGTCAATTATCAGCTATCAAAAAGAAATATAATGTAACTCCTGAAATTGAGAAACAAATAACATTATAGTATGACTAAAAAAGAGATCCTAAAAAAGCTAGAAAATGACGAAGACTATTATGGAGCTTTTGGTAGGAAGTACCTTAGTAATTCAGACATAGGAACTTTGCTTACTAACCCGTTAGCGTTTGGTAAGCCTAGTAAACCTAGTTCAGCATTTCTTGTTGGTGGTTATTTTCATACTGCAATACTTGAACCAGATAAATTAAAAAAGTTTAAGATAATTGAAAGCAGTACTAGAAATACAAAACATTATAAAGAAATGTCTGGTGGTGAATTATGTCTATTACAACACGAAGTAGACGGTATAGAGTTAATGTCAGAAAAAATGATGAACAACTCGGTTTGTAAAAGCTTAATACAAGGTAAAGACGTACAATACGAAGTACCAGGTATTAAAAAGCTTAACGATTATATGTGGAAAGGTAAAGCCGATATTGTAAACCATGAAGACAAATTAGTTATTGATTTGAAGACGACAGCAGATATAAATAAATTTAAATGGTCAGCATCAAAATATAACTATGACTCACAAGCTTACATATACAGTAAGCTATTCGGATACGAAATGGTATTTATTGTTATAGACAAAACAACTCATCAAATAGGTATATTTGATTGTTCAACAGAGTTTTACGAAAAAGGTAAAGACAAGGTTGATAGGGCAGAGAAAGCTTATGATCTGTTCTATAAATCCGAGGGTTTCGACCCAAAACAATATTTCATAAGCAAAACACTTTAATATTATAAATATGGCAAGAAAAAGAAAAGTAACAACAAAGCAATGTGCAATGACAGGAATGACTTTTCCTGTAACTGAATTTTATGCTAATTCTAATTCAACTGATGGTTTACACAACTACAGTAAGAAAGCAGATAATTTCAGAAGAAGGTTACAAGCTACGGGTGCTAATGTAGGCACTACAGAGCTTAGAACTATGTTTAACAATTTATTTCAAACAACTGTATAATATGGCAAGTATAATAGCTACAAGTATTGACCTTACGAAAATACCTAAAGATAAAATTATCGAAGGTAAAAAAGGTAAATACTTACCAATAACTATTACATTAAATGATGAGCTAGATCAGTTTGGTAATCAAGGTCCTGTATCTGTACAACAGACTAAAGAGGAAAGAGATGCTAAAACTGCTAAAACTTATTTAGGTAATGTAAAAGTTGTCTGGACCAACGGTGATAACGTAGCCGTAGCTCCTAGACAAGATCAGCCAGTTGCAACAGCACCAGCTGCGGCAGCTGCACCAGTAGATGATTTACCATTTTAAAAGTTATAAATGCAAGTAGAAAACACAGAGATCAATGGGTTTAAGATTGACGAGTTCAATCAATACAAACTTGAAGTGGGTAAGACACAGGGGATTTGTCCTCTGTGTTCTCACACAAGGAAGCCTAAGAATAGAAAGCTTAAATGCTCAAGCTATGATTGGGAACGTGGTCTTGGTACTTGCCATAACTGTAACTCAACTTATCAACTACATACTTACGAACGTAAGGGAGCTAGCGAACGTGAATACGTTATGCCGAGTTTTTCTACACAAACTCATAAAGCCCCAAGTAGTAAAGTTGTAGAATGGTTTAAGTCACGAGGAATATCTCAGGATACTTTAGAATCGCTAAACGTGTCTGAAGGTCCTGAGTTTATGCCTCAAACTGGTAAGCAAGAGAACACAATTAAGTTTAATTACTTTATGGGTAATAAACTTATAAATATTAAATATAGAGATGGAGCTAAAAACTTTAAACTATACAAAGGTGCTGAAAAGATATTTTACAATATAAACAGTATTGTAAATCATGAGACATGTGTAATAGTTGAAGGCGAAATAGATGTTTTATCATTACATGAGGCAGGTGTGCCCAACGTGGTATCAGTTCCAAATGGAGCAACGTTAAATCACAACAACTTAGATTACCTAGATAATTGTATAGATTATTTTGAAGATAAAACAAAAATTATTTTAGCTGTTGATGCTGATGAAGCTGGTATGATGCTCAGACAAGAGTTCATACGTAGGTTAGGTGCTGAGAACTGTTACTTAGTAGATTTTGTAGATTGTAAAGATGCAAACGAGTTCTTAGTAAAACATGGCAAAGAAGCACTTTCAAGTGCTATACACAGCGCAACACAAGTTCCATTAGAAAATGTAACAACACTTAAAAACGTAGAAAATGATCTTAAAGATTTTGTTAAAAATGGTTTCAAACCTGGCTTTCAAGTTGGGCTTCATAATTTTGACGATATTTTTAGTACTTATACTGGCCAGTTTATCACTGTTACTGGCATACCATCTAGCGGAAAGTCAGATTTCGTTGATCAGATGGTAGTCGGTTATAATAAGATGTATGGTTGGAAGACTGCATTTGCTAGTCCTGAAAACCAACCTATTTATTTACACGCTCATAAGCTTATGCGTAAGACTTGGGGTGATATGCCATCACCAGGTGATATTGGCGGTAGTCAATGGACTAACGTGGCAAATCACGTAAATGATAATTACTTCTTTATTGATATGGATAAATATAGTTTAGAAGCTGTACTTAGAAAAGGTGCTGAGCTTGTTAAACGTAAAGGTATTAAGTGTTTAGTTATAGATCCTTATAATAAGGTTAGAGATACAAATGCGGTTTCAGATGATGTGAATAGATATACTATGGACTATCTAGCTAAAATAGAGCAGTTCTGTAAAAAGTATGATGTTTTAACATTTATAGTAGCACATCCAACTAAAATGTACAAAGGCCAAGATGGTAAAATGGAAGAACCAACTATGTATAACATTAAAGGTGGTGGTGAGTGGTATGATGCAAGTTATCATGGTTTGTTAGTACACAGAGATTATGAGGCTAAAACAACTAAAGTAAAAGTACTAAAAGTTAAGTTTCAAAACTTAGGTGAAAATGGAGCTGAAGCTCAGTTTACATGGGAACCTAAATCAGGCTCTTTTGTTCCACAAGTTAATGTATTAGACAAGGAAGATGGCGGCAGCTCATTACCGTGGGAATAAAAAAAGTAAAGGTATGGGTTCTTATACAAGAACTCCTGAAGAAAATGAAGCTATGCTTTGGTGTAATAGAAATAACATATGTATATCACCAAGACAAGCTAAATGGGGAGAACCAATATGGTTCATCGATATAGCAAAAGGCGAATACCCTAGAAAAATAATAGGCACATCTCCTGAAGCTTATGGTAGAACTGAGATATGGGAAAAAGTCTCTGAATATCAATTATATTATTATAGAAAATATGCGAACAAAATTTGAAACGGCCAACGAAGCATTTAATTGTATAATGCATGAGCTAATAACAGAAGGTATAGACTTTGATAATACTAAAGCTTTATTTAATGTAGGTTTTACAATAGAAAACCCATTAGATAATCATATTAAAAATAAGTTTAGACAATGGTCTCATGATTATGCAGAAGCTGAATGGCAATGGTATTTATCTGGTGATCCTAATATAAAAAAGCTAGGAGAACTATATGGTAAAATTCCACCTATATGGGAAAAAATGGCTGATAGTGATGGTAATGTAATGTCTAACTATGGTTGGCAATGGCAACGTAATAATCAAATAGATTATGTGGTTGGTAAGTTAAAAGAAAATCCAACAACAAGACATGCAGCTATCAGCATATATGACTGTAAAGAATTTGAAAAGTATCGTAATGATACACCATGTACTTATGCAGTTCAATTTACAATAATAAACAATATGCTTAATATGTCTGTCTATATGCGTTCTAATGACATCTGGTACGGTTTCTGTAACGATCAGTATCAGTTTTCATCTTTGCAAAAAATGATTGCAGAGAGATTAAATATAGATATTGGCTGGTATTACCACCACGCACATAATATGCACATTTATAAAGATAAGATATGATGTATTATATTTATCATATTCCTGGTAAAAAAATCGGTGTAACCTGTGATCTTAATAACCGGGTTACAGTTCAACAAGGTTATGGACCAGACGAATATGAAATACTTGACTCATCTGAAAATATAGATTATATATCACAGTTAGAGTTAATAAGACAAAAAGAATATGGCTATCGCGTTGATATGGTACCATATAAAAACCTTAAACCAAATACTAAAATTAATATGAACATAAACGTAACTGAACAAACTACTACGTTTCCTTGTCCTGTAGATAAGCTTAAAGGTCAATTATTTGATATGCTTGGATACAAATGGACAACAGAACACGGAGAGTTTTTAATCGATCCACATTCAATATCTTGGATAATGGACAATGTTAAAACTTCTATGTTTAATACAAATAGGTGTTATATATATAACAAAGCTTTTGCAGTATGGACTGAAAATGCTATTGGTGAAATAAGACAACCTAAAGAAGTTAAATGCTCTAAAAAACCTTTGAAAATGTTTACAAACATTAGAGACTGGGCACAAACTAGAGGCTTATATGACAAAGGTAATACACACACACAATATGTTAAGCTACAAGAAGAAGCTGGCGAATTAGCTAAAGCTTTATTAAAAGACGATCAACCAGAAGTTATAGATGCTATCGGTGATATGGTTGTTGTATTAACTAACTTAGCACATTTAAGAGGTGTACATATAGAAACTTGTATTGCTGAGGCGTATAAAGTTATAAGCAAGAGAACTGGTAAAATGATTAACGGAACATTTGTAAAAGATGAAGATTAAAACTAAAGATGAAATAGTTATGTCTGTCTTACATAAGATGGACGAACGCAGTTTAATAGGCCAAAAGAAATATGGAGCTACAATGATGCAAGAGATAAAAGGCCAAAAGAAAGATCTCAATAGATTTATTGTTGACGTACAAGAAGAATTAATGGATGCGTTGTTATATCTTGAATCAGCTAAAAGATGTTTACAAGATGAAATAGAAGAAGCAATGCTAAATAGAATTCAGGTTCACGATGAAGAAGTACTATAAAAAGAAAAAACGTGGTCCCGTTGTTAGTAAGAAAATTACATATGATGGCATCACGTTTGCTTCAGGTCTTGAAAAATATATGTATCAAGCTTTAAAAAAGGCAAAGATCAAAGCTTTATATGAAGGTCAAACATTTGAGTTAGTACCTGGTTTTGATTTTCCTTTTGAAGCTTTCGAGAGATGTAGTAACGGCAAAGGTGCTTACAAAGATAGAGGTAATAAAAAGATCTTAAACATAAAGTATACACCTGATTTTATAGGTAAGGGTTTTATAATTGAAACTAAAGGTAGAGCTAACGAATCATTTCCACTTAGATGGAAGTTATTTAAAAAGCTTATAACAGAAAATAGATTAGGACCATTTACTTTATATAAACCACAAAATCAAAAAGAATGCGACGAAACGGTAAGAATAATATTAAAGAACATAAGAACAAAGACATAGCTAGAAGGATGTATGCCTTAAGGCAGATAGAAAGATTTATTAAATGGACTACAGAAAAAAGAGGTTATTTGTTATGGAGAGATTTAAAAAGACAATACGAAAAATATAATTTACCATGGCAAAACTAGTTATAAGACCTTATGTTTTTAAGCATAAAACAAAAAGACCTGGTGTACACTCTAAAAACGCCTCTAGATCACAGGTTAAATTTAAAAAGAAATATCGAGGCCAAGGAAGAATATGAAAAACTGGGAATTAAGTTTTGGCCTTTTTGAAGGCTTGTTATTTGGATATAGAAATTATCCAGATAACGAAAACAATAAAATAGATCATGTATTTTATTTATTTATATTTGACATTTGTTTAACACTAAAATACTAAAACATGGGATTATTTGATAATAGAATACCTTATAAACCTTTTGAGTACCCTTGGTATTATACTGAGGGTTGGTTGAAACAAGCTCAAGCATTTTGGTTACATACTGAAATACCTATGTCAGGTGATGTAAAAGACTGGAACGAAAAGTTAACACCTGAAGAAAAAAATCTAGTAGGTAATATACTATTAGGTTTTGCACAAACAGAATGTGCAGTGTCTGATTATTGGACACAGAAAGTCGTGTCATGGTTTCCTAAACATGAGATACAGCAAATGGCTATGATGTTCGGCTCACAAGAAACAATACACGCTGTAGCTTATAGTTATTTAAATGAAACACTTGGACTCGAAAACTTTGAAGCTTTTTTACACGAACCAGCTACGGCTGAGCGTTTTGATAATCTCGTTGCATATGATGGCCACGATCCCGTGGGTATCGGAAAGTCATTGGCTACTTTTTCAGCTTTCGCAGAAGGAGTTTCTTTATACTCTGCTTTTGCAGTACTCTATAGCTTTCAGCTACGGAATTTACTTAAAGGTATTGGGCAGCAGATGAAATGGTCTGTAAGAGATGAATCATTACATAGCCGTATGGGTTGTCAATTGTTTAGACATATGTGTCAAGAAAAAGACTTTTTAAAAGAAAAATGTAAAGATCACGTATTAGATTCAGCTATAACAATGCACAACGCTGAAATGACTTATATATCTAAGTTATTTGAAATGGGTGATATTGAAGGCATAACAGAGTACGATCTAAAACATTTTATTAAAAAGAGAATGAACGAAAAACTAGTTGAACTAGGTTATGATGAATTTAAAGATGAATTTAAATATGACGAAAAAGCAGCTAAAAATCTTGATTGGTTCTATCATCTTACCGGCGGGCACACTCATACTGATTTTTTCGCTATTAGGCCGACTGACTATAGTAAAGCAAATGAAGGCGAAGATTTTGAAGACATATGGGAATGAACAGAAAAAGAAGATGGAAGTATAGACTTATAAAGTTTTTAAGATATACAAATAGATTAACAAGTTATCAAAAGTTTGCATCTCGTGTAGGATATATGGGAGCAGGCTTTTTGATAGCCGCACAATGGACGATAGAACCAGTGCTATACATAGCTGGCTTTTGCTGCGTTATAATACAGGTATCGTCTAGAAAACAATGGAACTTAGTTGCGTTAAACCTAAATGGTTTAGCCGCATGGATAACACACTTAAATAATTAATATGTGGAGTAATAGATGGAAAAAAGGCGTTGACTATCCAGAGTGGGCAGACGCAGAAGTTTATAAAAAAACAATACAAGGAGGATATTTATACAATGGAGAAACACCCAAACAAGCGTACAGAAGAGTTGCTTCAACAGTTGCGCGAAGACTACAAAAACCGGAGATGGAGGAAACGTTTTTTAACTATATCTGGAAGGGTTGGCTTTGCCTTGCTAGCCCTGTACTTAGTAATACAGGCACTGAAAGGGGTTTACCTATATCTTGTTTTGGTATCGATGTTGCAGATAGTATTTTAGATATTGGCAACAAAAACCTAGAGATGATGTTACTAGCCAAACACGGCGGTGGCGTTGGTATAGGTATAAATCAAATTAGACCTGCTGGTGCTACAATAACCGGCAATGGTACTTCTGATGGTACAGTACCGTTTTGTAAAATATATGATTCAAGTATATTAGCTACAAATCAAGGTGCCGTAAGAAGAGGCGCTGCCTCAGTTAATTTAAATATAGATCATGCTGATTGGGAAGACTGGTTAGAAATAAGAGAACCTAAAGGTGATGTTAATAGACAGTCGTTAAACCTACATCAGTGTACTGTAATCGGTGATAAGTTTATGCGTAAGCTTAGAGACGGTGATAAAGTTGCAAGACGTAAGTGGGGTAAATTACTACAAAAACGTAAAGCAACTGGTGAGCCTTATATTATGTTTAAGGGTAATATAAACAAAAACAACCCTGCAGCTTATAAGGATAATGCTCTGAAAGTCTTTATGACTAATATATGTTCAGAGATAGTATTACACACAGATGAAAACCATAGCTTTGTATGTTGTTTATCTAGTTTAAATATAGCTAAGTATCATGAGTGGAAAGACTCAAACTTAATATATGATAGCATATGGTTTTTAGACGGTGTATTAGAAGAGTTTATACAAAGATCTAAAAATAGAAGAGGTTTTGAAAACGCTGTAAGATCTGCTGAAAAAGGTAGAGCACTAGGTTTAGGTGTTTTAGGTTGGCATACATATTTACAGCAAAAAGGTTTACCTTTTGAAGGATTATTAGCACAATATGAAACAAGAAGAATATTTAGTCAAATTAAAATCGAAAGTGAAAGAGCTAGTATGGCTCTGGCAGAAACATACGGAGAACCTTTATGGTGTGTTGGAACTGGTTTTCGTAATACTCACCTCCGTGCTATTGCTCCTACTGTTAGCAATAGTAAACTTAGTGGAAACGTGTCGCCAGGTATCGAGCCGTGGGCTGCTAACATATTTACAGAACAAAGTGCAAAAGGTACTTTCATACGTAAAAACCCTACTTTAACAAAAATTTTAGAAAAATATAATTTAAATACAGATAAAATATGGGATCAAATTCTCAAAGACGGTGGTTCAGTACAAGGTGTCAAACAATTAGAGAAAATTATGTTGGGCGATCACGATATACCACTCAAAGAAGTTTTCAAAACTTTCAAGGAAATAAATCAACTAGAGCTTGTTAATCAAGCTGGTATAAGACAACAATATGTCGATCAAGCTGTTAGTTTAAATTTAGCTTTTCCAGCTCAAGCTGATCCTAAATGGATTAATAAAGTGCATTTAGAAGCACATAAAAAAGGTATAAAAACTTTATACTATATGAGAACCGAGTCTGTACTTAGAGGCGATATTGCTAATCAAGCTATGGATGAAAATTGTTTAAGTTGCGATGGATAAAATAACATTAGAAAAAATATTAGACCCAGTTACACCAAGCTTATTTTTTAAAGAGTATTGGGGTAAAAAACATTTAATAATTAGAAGAAATAAATTTAAAGATTTATTTAACTTTAAACACTTTACAAACTATATAAACAGGTATCCTGATATAAAACATCTACAAATATTAAATTATGATGATAAAGATACTAGATGGTGTTTAGATAAAATAAAAAATAAAAAACTAAAACAACCTTTTTATAAAAAGAAAACTATATATAAGTTATGGAAAGATGGTAAATCTTTTGTAATACCTTTTGCTGAAAAAGAAAATAAACAACTTGTAGATATTCTATTTGAAATGGAAAGGTATTTTAAAAGAGGTCAAGTTAACGTCTATTTGTCACCTAAAGCTGGATCAAAAAGCTTTCCAGCACACGGAGATCAAACAGAAAACTTTTTGTTTCATCAATATGGTAAAGTTAAATGGACTATATATAAAGAGTTTATACCTAACAAACCAAAAGAAATATTAGATGAGTTTGTATTAGATGCAGGTGATTTACTTTACATACCTACATATCAATATCATAAAGTAGAAACTGTAGGACCTAGAATATTATGTAGTATACATTTTAGCAACAAAGACAATCAGTCATTAGATAAGTTT
>Ga0209503_10001467_pt1 | contig 12107 bp, 5 predicted proteins | sample SouAtlMetagenome_2_FD_187448 | JGI IMG/M metagenome (GOLD analysis project Ga0209503, IMG submission 187448) | Marine eukaryotic phytoplankton communities from Atlantic Ocean - South Atlantic ANT15 Metagenome (SPAdes) (version 2) | ecosystem: Environmental > Aquatic > Marine > Oceanic | place... | reverse complement strand
CGAGGGCGGCGGCGGCGAGGGCGGCGGCGAGGGCGGCGGCGGCGAGGGCGGCGGCGAGGGCGGCGGCGAGGGCGGCGGGGGCGATGGCGGCGGCGAGGGCGGCGGCGGCGAGGGCGGCGGGCTCGGCGGCGGCGCGGGCTTGGTGCACACCTTGAACTCGTTGTAGGTGTCCGCGCGAGTGGTGGCGGAGGAGCACTGGAAGCCGAGGGTCTGGGCCGCGGCGTAGTCGTAGGCGATGCAGCTAGGATTGGCGTCGCACGCGGCCTCGGCCAGATTCTCGGTGGCGTACGACCCCACGTAGATGCGGTTGAGGCACTCAATGCCGATGCCCGAGCAGGCGTAGGCCGCGCTGACGAGCCGAGGGTTGTATGCCAATAGGCATAGTAATCGCAGCACCGCGCCCACGGGGCGTGGCGGCGCCATGACACGCGTGCGTGCGCACACCTTACCTAGGGTTGCAATTGTCACTGGTTATGGTTTGCGACTTGTGCTCGTACGCCCTCGGCCAAAAAGTGCGCAAGATCCAATGGAACGGTTTCTGACGGACCCAAGCGTCGTTGCGGCGCACAAGCAGACGTCGGCGGAAAACACATTATGGCTGGCCGAGCGGCACAAAGTAAAGGCCATGCGCACCGGCTCAAACAGCGCGTGGGGTGTGAGCGAGGAGGGCCTCACCGCCGCCCGCGCCGCCCTCGGTATCACAGACAACCACGACGAGGACACGCCTGCGCCCAAGGGCATGCCGCGCCTGCGCGTGGCCGGCACGTCGACGGTGGCCGGCGCGATCGAGGCGGTGCGCGCAGAGCACCCGGAGGCGGGCGTCTTCCTTGTGACGCTCAGCTGGCGGCACAACTACAACTGCGGCGCCGACCAGGTCATCGTGGCCAACGAGCCGCGCGGCGCGGCCTTTGATTTGCGCCCGCCGCCCAAGCCCAAAAAGGGCGAGCCCAAGGAGCAGCCGTCCACGCTGAGCATCGACGAGCTGCACGGGCTGATCAACGTTGGCGAGGAGATCGTCGACCTGCTGTTGGACGACGAGCGCGCGCACGTGGTCGTGATGGACGGCTATCCGCAGGGCCAGATCTACGCGCGGTTCGCGGCGTGCATCGCGGCGCGGTGCCTCAAGCTGCGCCGCGCGAGCAAGCAGGTGACGATGCCGCGCGCGACCACGCCCGCCGACCCCATCTGCAAGGAGGTCCTGAAACGTTTCAAGTCGTGCCGATCGGTGGACAAGATGCGCGCCGCCGCGGAGGCGTACTACCACGACGAACTGGAGGACCGGTTTCCATGAGAATCATATCGCGTGTTCGTGAGTGTTGTGGTTAATAAAAACAGGTGTTGCACCATGCCTGCCGTTGACAGCGTCGTGGACCAAGTCTTTGGCAAGCATGGGTCGGTCGTGCCCACGGACGTGATCGAGGGCGGTCGCGGGATCACAAAGCCGCGAGTGAACGCGCTTCGTAACGCGCGCGTCATTCGATTGGAAGACGCGCCCCCGCCGATGATCTCGGCGCAGCTGAGAACGGACAAGGCCTGCTACGCCTTGGCGCAGATCCTCTTGTGCGACGCGCGAAAGGCGGCGCTGTCGTCGCAGGACCCGCGCATCCCAATTCACTCCATGCAGATCATCGACTGGGAGTCCGACAGGGTGGCCCTCTTTGAGGCCGAACTGAAGCGCATCGACGAGAAGCGGCGCGGGTACGTGGATAAGCTGCGCTCGCTCTACGGCGACGACACTGGCCCGGACTTCAACCTCGACGACGCAGAAGCCGCCCTGCTCCTGGAGAGGCAGATGGGCGCCGCGAGCCTGGGCCCATTAGGCTAATTTAGCCTGGCCCAGGCTATTTAGGCTATTTAGGCTATTTAGGCTATTTAGCCTGCCCCGGGACAGGCTATTTTTTTTGCAACTTTTTTTCAAGAATAGGGACCCTGCGCACGAAGGTAGGGTCCCTATTCTGAACTGCTGAACTGCGCCCCTTCACTAGTTGAGCAGGCGCGCAGTTCGCGCAGTTGGGAGCTTCAAGAATAGGGACCCTGCGCACGGGGGTAGGGTCCCTATTCTTTGATCCCATCGTGCAGTGAAGCCTGCGTGGTGCAGGGAGTGGCCGCAAGAATAGGGACCCTACCTTTCCGAAAATGAGTGCAAAATAATGAGCTCGACCCGGGAGATCCGTTTGCTGCGAGAAGTAGTTGAGCACCCAGGGGGAGGGCTGGGTGCTCAACAAAGTTTCAATTAATAATCGTCTAAGAAAAGAATTGGTACTTGACACGGATCACGGATCATGCATCACGCATCACGCTTGCGCTCGGCATCGGCGAAGACGGCATCGACGACGCTTGCGTTTGGGTCGCAGCACGGGGCCGCCCAGTAGGGCGGGTTGCCCGGTGGTGCGAGGGAGTTTGCGTCCGCTTTCACGCGATCGTCCTCCTTGATGGCCAGGTAGAGCGCGTAGAAGACGTACAGCGCAGCAAAGGCACCCGCCCGCGCACAGCCGGGGCAGTGGTAGTTGAACCACCCCTTGAACTCGGCGAGCGTCCACGTGCCTTTGCGCGCGCGCGCTTGCTCAAACATCAGCTTGACCGTCTCTGGCGACATTTGCTGCGCTTGGGCGTACAGCATCTCCCATCCCTGAGCGTCGGTGAAATTGCGAGCGCGAGGCGGCGGGGGCGCCGGCGCCGGCGCCGGCGCCGGTGCGGGCGCCAGAGCCGGCGCGGGGGCCGTGCTCTGTCGTGCCGGAGCGCGACGGGAACGTGGCATGTGGACGCTAACGGGCGCCCACCACTGCCGCCTTCACTAGAGAGGGGAACGTGCGCAGGTTATTTCGATCGCTGGGACTGCCAGAAACGAAATAAGCCACGCGCGGCTCGCGCCTTAGTGGATAAGAAAGAGGGCACGTGCCGCATGAGCACCACGGACGCGCTGCTCTTTGCCGAGCAGGCGACCACCTCGCTGTACGAGCGCGTCGGCGACCCGGACGCGCGGCACGTGCTCACGCTTTGCGAGTCGCGGGCGCAGTATGCGCCGCTTCCGCCCGATGATGCCCCCATTTCGGAGGAGGGCGACGCCACGCCGGTGATCGTCGTGCAGTTGCGCAAGCGCCAAGGCCGCACCGAGATCTTCATCGATGGGTATCTCTCGCTCGGAGAGGCCGAGGATGGGTCTACGACCAGGCGGCACGCTCTCACGTGGCACAGGGGCATGCACGAGGACGTCGCGATGGGCAGTCGCGTCCTCTCGCCCCTCGCGATCGTGGCGGCCGTCGAGGACGGGCAGCACTCGTTCCAGAGCGTCACCGTCTCCGTGCTGCAGCAGTACACCAACAACGACACCCCAGTCTCGGGCATGGCGCCCTTGGTGCTTGCAGAGACGCGATTGCTGGAGCACCGCGTGTCCTCGGTGCGCTGCAATGTGGTGCACACGCCGTACCCGCTGGCGTGCCCGAGCCCACCCACGATCACCCTCCTCGACGACCTCAAAAAGAAGCGGACCAAGGCGGTCCAGCTGGTCAAGAGCATGTTCGGCGGCGTGGCGTCGATTACATCCGCCACCTGGTACCAATTTTCGACCATGTTCACAAACAACACTTACAAGTGGCACTACGCCGCGCTCCACGCGCTGTTCTTGGGAGGCTTGAGCGTGGGCGGCGGTGCCATCGGCACCACATTGGCGTCACTGGATTGGTGGGCACCGGCCGCGCTGATCCTCGGCGTGCTCAAGAACGCGCCTGGGGTGTACGGCATGCAATTCGTCAACTTCAATGGGATGAGGCGCTTCTCGGCAGCGTGGGTAGCCGCAATCACGCCGCTCGCAAAGTCGATCTCCTACGCCATCCACGCGTACAGCAAGATCAAGGAGCTCCCACCGCTCGATGAGACGAAGTTTACGATTGCCGAGCTGGCGGCCACGCTGGAATCGCTGTCGGTGCTCAGGGCGCCGCACGCCGACGCCTTGCCCGAAGGCATCGCCGACCCGAATCGGGCGAAAACGACGCAGTACAAGCGCGAGACGGTGCTGTGGAACTGGCTCATGAGTCCGCCCAACGAGAACCCGAACAGTGACGACGAGAGCGGGACCGGTGGGCTGCCCGGGATCGACACGTCTGCGCTCACGGCTTCCGCGAGGCACGCGAGCGAGCTCAACGTCCGTGTGACCGTCGACGACTCGTTGGCGTGCGATGACGACGGGTCGCTCCAGATCCACGAGTTCTTTTGCGCGCGCGACGACAAGCACCTGCTCGGAGCGGCGGCCGCGGGGACGCTCGAGGACCTCGGCCGGTTGTACAGGGCAATCACGGTCCTTGACAAGATCCTCGAGAAGGAGATCGAGGCAAAAAAGAGCTCCAGGGCGCTGTGGTTGGACCGGCACCTGTACAACCCGGTGCAGTACGCCGGTGCGTTCGTGGCACGCGCAGGCGAGGCGCTCGCGGGCGGGTCGTTCGAGGAGCTCGCAGACGGGACGCTTCGGGCTGCAGGCGAGGCGGTGAACACCGTGTACGACTACATTCGCGCAACGCCGGCTGCGATTCGCGGCGTCCGTCCAAGGATTGCGCGCGCGGCTCGTGCGTGGTGGGCAGACGTGAACGATCCGATGCTTGAGCACCGCCAGAACCAGCTCAGGACGGCGCGCAAGCACCTGCAGCAAAAGCTGTTTGGGGTGCTCTTTGCGGCCAACTCCCCGGGCGCCGAGCTGTACTACAAGCTCCGATTGGCGGTCAAGCAGCAAAACGTTCCGAGGCCGTTGGGTACAGAGGTCGTGTGGGTGCGGAAGCTGCCCCAACGCGCCCAGCAGCGGCAGATGCGGCTGCTCTTCCCTCAGATCATCGACGCGAGCACGGGTCGCGTGGACGTGAACACGGACCTGCTCACGGCGCGCGTGTTCAGCGAGTACCACGACGCGTCGCGCTGGTTTTCCGCGCTCATGGAGTCGTCCAAGAAGGCCATGCGCCGGCTGCTGCGCGAGTGGGAGTCCAATTCCGCAACGCGTATGCGGATGGAGTGCCTGTGCTCAAGGGTCAGCACAACGCCCGCGTCGGCGGATTGCTTGAAGTCCGTGTCCCGCGCCACGCTGGCGCTGACGATGCCCGTGGACATCCGATTCGCCAATGCGATCGCGTCGCTCATGGAGCGGGACCGGCGGCGCATCCGCGTCATCGTGCAGCGCGCCAAGGCCCAAACGGGCAAGAAGTCCGTGCTGGAGGCGATGGGGCTGGAGCACTCCGACGACCAGCTGCTTGCGTGCCAGGTCTTTGGCGACCTGTGGGTGGAGGAGCTGGTTGCCCTCTTCGAGGCTGGTTCCAAGCAGGCAGAGATGCTCGAGCAGGCGTCGCACCGCGCCGCCAGGCGCTTGCGTGCCGCAAGCGAGCACGTCCTCGCGCTCACGAGCGCAAGCGACCCGTCCACGGACATCACCGACCACCAGGACGAGGTGCCGCTGGGCAGCGCCGACGTCGCGCTGCTGGCCACCCAGGCGGGGCGCGACGCCGCCCTCTTCACCGGCCGCGTGCTCTTTGCAGAGGACTTTCTCGTGGTGCGCTCCGCGATGGCGCCATCGCTTCGAAGGGCCGCACGGGCCGGGGTGCGAGCGGCCAACGTCTTTGCCAAGACCGTGCCCACCATCCTGCCGCACGAGGCGGTGGCCTCCCTCTTTTCGGACCGCTTGGACGGCGTTGCGGCCTTCTTGCGCGTGAAGGGTGTGACCGACAGCGCGGTCGTTCTCGAAGCAGTCGCGGCGGCCTATCCCTCGGTGCACCTGCTTCCCGCCGATGGCCGCGACGAGGCCGAGTGCGTGGCGACCGCGCGCTCGCTCGGCGTGCCCGAGCCGCGCGCGTCGGCCGTCGGGCGGACGGAACTGGTGCGCGTGATGCGGTTCCGCCTCGCGAGTTTGCGCATGGACTTTGATCCGGTGGACGACGTGACGGCCAGCCCCACTTCGGTGGACGCACTGGCCAGCCGCATGCTCACCGCCTCCCTGAGCGCCAACGACCACGCCTCGTTCTACGTGCCCTTTGGGTTTGGCGATGCGCGACCGCCTCCAACCTTTCCAGGCTGCGCGGCGCCGCTCTTCGGCACCGTGCCGGTCTACGGTCCCCCGCTGGCCCGCGCGTTCCGTTCGGTTGCACGGGCAGCAGGGGGCAAGCCACCACCCACCGCGCAACGCACCTTCGTCGTCCGTCTCGAGCCGACGCTCGGCTGCCTCAAGCTCCCAGATCATCTGCCCAACAGCGACGAGGCGGAGTCCGTGGACGCGAACGTGGTGCAGGTGCTGCGCGACGGCGACGTGGTGGTTGTTCGCTACGCGGCCAGCCGTGCGGAGGCACTGCGACGCGGTGCGGGCCCGGCCGTCGCAACGCGCACCTACGAGGACACGGAGTCGGCCATTGCCGCCGATGCGCACCTCCGGTCCATCCAAACGGCGCAGCTCGGCCTCGAGGTGTCGTCGATGGCGTGGAATGCCGAGCGAACGCTCCAGGCCATCGTGGCAGCGCTGGCTTTTGTGGAGGACGACGAGCCGTACGATGCGGTGCACGTGCGACTCGTGCTGCCGTCTCCGGACAACAACCGCGCCTCGCATTGGCTCAAAAGGCCCAACAATCCGCTGGCGGCTGCGCAGAGAGAGCGCCGGCGCAAGAGGTTCGAGGACATGCACAAGGGTATCCTGAAGGCCTCGGAGGCCCACCAGCGTGCGCTGGTCGACGCTGCGATCGACGAGGCGCGCACCATCATCGACACCGGGTTCCTCCAAGTGCCCGAAGGAATGCAGCTGGACGAGGTCGCGCAACGGATCCAAGCGCCTCCAGACGCCCCGACCGAGCCTGTTGCAGACGTGGTTGCGAGGCGCCACGCACTCTTCAACGCGCTCTTCACGCAGGACGTCATCAACAACATGCTCGAGGGGTACCGGGCATCGCAGGACGACGACGTTGCCAACGTCGTGGGTCTCAAAACTATGGTGGACGCTGCGCGCCTGGAGGACCTGCCCGACTTTGTGCGGCGCATCGAGGCGTTGGGCGCGCACGACGCGGTTGCACTCGCGACGCCTCTTGTGGCCGTCGATGACAATGCACCGCCGCAAGAGCGCGCCATGCTTGCGGCCACGGCCATCGGCATGGCGATGGCCTCCGACCTGTTGGGCGACTGGGTTGTTGAGTGCGACCTTGGCCTGGCGCGCGAAGGCGCCGAGCATCTCAATCGGCTGGCAAGCGGCTTTGAGAACTGCGCAGCAGTGCGCCTAAGCGAGGCCTGCGCAATTGCTAGTCGCCAACCCGTGCCCCGGGGATAAGTCGGTGTGCGTGTGCAAGTAAGTGGGTCTTAAAGAGGAAGTACAGTGAACCGTTGGGGCACAATGTCCGATGAGCTCGTGTCCCAGGCCGATGAGCTCGTGTCCCTGGACGATGAGCGCGTCCTGACGGCGTTCACAATTGCGCATGAGGAGCTGGCGGTCCACCTCGATTCGCTCGAGGACGCCATGGCGTTCTTCAAGAGTCGCAACAATCACACGGCTGAGGATTCCGACGCGGGCAGGGTTCTAGAGCACGTGGCGATGCGTGCGGTGTACTTTAGGCAGCTCGGCATGATCGACGACGTGTTCGCCACGAGGCTGATCGACGCGGTGAACAAGAACCAGCAGCACCTGCACACCGAGTACGAGTCCGCATCGGACCGTCAGAACGTTTACAAGAGGGCGCAGTTCGAAACGCTCGACTACTCGGTGCTTAACTCGGCGGCGTCCTCGTCCGACGTGTCCCAGGCACCGTCGTTGATGGGCGCGGCCCCTTCCGAGGAGGTTGCGCCCACGGGAGCGGGGGCGTTCGCGGGCATCGACCACCGCCACATCTTTCGCGAGCCCCCGCGTCGTCAGACACGCACGCAGCTCACGCAGGAACACATGAACGCCCTTAGTCTCTTCCTCTACCACTCCGAAATTGCGCCCAACATCGTGCTTGCCGTCCTGACGGCGCTGACCGTCTCCACCTTTGGAGTGACTCCCGCGCTTGTGGCCAAGGGCACGGCGATGGTTGCGGCCGGCCTCCTTCCGGGGCGCCGCCAGCCGCAGCCCGACGAAGACGCGGCCGAGCGGTTCACTCGTCGACGCCGCACGGCGGTCGCAGGGACGGTCGGGGTTTTTGGGCAGGCAGCAGCGGGTGCTGTTGGCGAGACGCTCCGCCTTCGGAACATGGCCGAAACCCAAGGTTGGTTGGTTAGGATTGCGACCTCGTTCGGCGTCCAGGATACCGCCGGCTTCGCGCAGATGCCACTACTTGTGTTCGGCAACGATCTTGGCCAGCTTGCGCACAAGGTGCTCAGCATAGGCAACCAGGTCGTGTTCGATCTGACCAACTTTGTGGCCGACAATTCCGGGTGGATCACAATCGGATCGATCGTCGCGTCGCTGGCCTACTACTTCGTGGCCTTCCACGAGCGCATGTACCTGCCGGAACGCATGAACCACTTTCTGCGCCTGAACGACCGCAACGACGCAAAAGCGTGGAAGGACGAATTCATGCTTCGCCTCAACGCCATCACGACCCCGTGGAAGCAGCCCGAGGTGAATCGCCTCAAAAAGCGCGCCAAGCTGCTGTACGACTCGCGGGTTCTCGCGACGCGGGGGGTGGAGCTTGCACGCGAAGTCGAGGTTGTGAGCGATTTCATCAGAGACATGAGGTCGCTGAAGCTGCAGATCGGGCAGCTGCGCACGAACGCAACGATCGACCCGCACCCGCCGGGGTTCCGCGCAAGCGTCGTGGACGAGGTCTTCGAGCGGATGCAAACCATGCGCCTCCAGTGATAACAGCCATTAGTGTGTGGGTTGGGTGAGTAGCAAAGGTCGGAGTGTTGACGCTGTTGCGCTTGTATTTTCTTTGCGAATGACCGAGCCGAGCGAGTCGCGGCTTTACAAGGAATTCGTGACCCGGTCCCTCAGCGAGACGCAGCGCGCGCTGAAACTGGACAGTTACGACCCGAGCAGCAAGAAGCGCAAGGTGTACTTTGCGCTCGAGACGCAGGACCGCAAGCGGCCCAACCGGACCGCCGCGGAAAAGGTGATCGACGGCCGGTTTGCGCTCGGCGGCGACGACGCGAGCTACCTGGCGAGCGGGCTCGCCACGCTGTGGTCGACGGTGGGCGACGTGCGCGACCCGAACGAGGACGAGCTCGGGCTCGCGCCCGCCTCGCTCTACGCGCCCGACGCGGTCAACGGCGTCCGCAAGGGCCTGCTCGCGGCGCTCGAACGGCGGAACGAGGAGATGCGCAAGGAAGCGCCGCGCAGCCTGCCCAAGCTGCTGAGGGCGCTGCAGGTGCTCCTCGGGCAAATCGATGGCTCGTCCTCGGAGACGCCCGGGCTCGATGACCTGCTGGAGCGCGGCACGGTACGCACGGCCGAGGAGCGCACGATGCTATTGGCGTTTTTGGTGCGGTTGCGCGAGCTGCTGAACCCCTCGCAGGAGGACAGCCTGGCGCAGCTGATCCTCGCCAAGGGCCGCGGGCAGATCTCGCAGCTTGTCGACCGCTTCGAAAAGGACCAGGCGGAGCTGGCTGCGGAGCACGAGCGCCGCTGCAGGGAGCTTCTGGCCGGCGAGGCCCTTAGCCGCGCAAGCCTCACGGCCAGAAACGTCGAGCTGCGGAGGCTGCTGGCAGCGTGCGAGGACGAGCTGCGTCGCATCGAGCGCAATCGCGACCGTGGCCAGGGCCCCTTCACCCCGCCGTCCGCCTCGTCGGGTGGTGGCAGCGGCCCCTCGTCAGAGGGGAGCAGCCCCTCGTCAGAGGGGAGCAGCCCCTCGGGCGCGTACGGCGTGCTGAATGCGGACCTGGAGAACGACCTCTTGGGCATAGAGGCAGAGCTCAACGCCGACCAGGTAGCGCAAGCCGTGGCCGACGCCTTTGGTCCGTCCGATGCGGACCCGCAAGCGGCGGCAAACGCCGTAGACAACGCCTTTGGCCCGTCCGATGCGGACCAGCAAGCGGCAGCAGACGCCGTAGACAACGCCTTTGGCCCGTCCGATGCGGACCAGCAAGCGGCAGCAGACGCCGTGGCCGCTGCCTTTGGGCCACCCGATGCGGCCGCAAACGCGAATCCAACTCTTGCCAGCCGGCTGCGGGGGTGGCTGCGCCGGGCCAGGGCGCGCACCCCCTCGCCACCCCCTTCGGCACCGGCCTCGTCCTCGGATAGTTCGGACAGCGGGTACGACGGCGACTCGGTCGTGGCGGCCATGCAGGGCGAGGTCGCGTACGCGGAGTGGCAGCGGCAAGCCGGTGCCATGCGGGACGCGTTGCAGTTGCGCATGGCGACCCTGGAGCAGCAGGTGAAGGACTTGGGGCAAGAGGCCGAGGGTGGCAACGGGCTTCCCGCGTCGCAAGACGTTGCGAGCATGATGGAAGCGCAAAGCGACGCGCTCGGTCTGCTGCAGGGGCTGGTGGACGAACGGTCCGAGCGGATCGAGGCGTTGCGCGACCAGCTCGAGGAGAGCCAGAGGGCGCACAAGCAGCTGGAGGGGCAGCACGCCGCGCGCCTTAGCAAGCTCGAGCAGGGAGTGGACACGCTTGGAAAGGCGCAGGCCGAGCTGTCCGAGGTGCCGAAGCGCGTGGAAGCGCTGCGCACGAAGATCGACGCAAAGGCCGCGGAGGTGACGGCGCTCAAGGAGGAGCCGACGACGCTGGCGGGGGATGCGCAGACCAAGGCGGCCAAGGCTGTCGAGTTGCAGATGGCCAACCAGGCGCTGGCGGAGCTCAAGCGCAAGATGGCGGTGCTCGAGTCGGCGCAGGAGGCGATGAAGGGCGAGGTCCTTGCAGAGACGAAGGCAGAGCTTGTGAAAGAGGTCGCAAAGCTGCGGGCGGAGGAGGAGAAGCGCGTCAACGAGGCGGACCACTCGGACAAGATCGACCGGCCGCACGAGCTGGAGCAGTTGGTGGCGGAGCACGGGGCGATGAAGACTGCGGTTGAGGAGCTGAAGGCGGGCGCTGCCAGTGCGCAGGTGGTGCAGGCGCTGCAGAAGAGCCTGGAAGGCATCGAGGCCAACTTTGCAGAGGGCAAGGTGTCGATCGCGTCCAACAGGACGGAGATCGAGCGCGCAAAGGGCGAGGTGGGCAGGCTGGCCTCGGCGCTGGACCGGCTCAAGGAGCTCGAGGCCGCAAAGTACACGCAGATGAGCGAGAAGGTCGAGGCGGCCCAGGGCAAGGCGACGGATTTGCAGGGAGAGGTGATGGGGCTCTTTGAGAAGGTGTTTGCGCTGGAGGGCGACGACGCGGCGGACGATCAGGCGATGGCCGAGCTGCAGGCGACGCTCGCGGAACTGCGCAACGCCGCCGCGCAGAACGAGCAGAAGCTGCAACAGCTCGCGAGCGAGCAGGCGGCGCTCAAGCAGGCGAAGGGCAAGGGGCAGGGAAGCGGCAGCCAGGACTACGACGCACGGTTCGACGCGCTCGAGGAGAACCTCAAGAAGTTGAGCGGACAGGTCGAGGCGCTTGCGGAAAACCAGGGCATGCTGAAAGACAAGGCAGCCTTTGACGACCAGTACAAGACGGACGACTTCCTTGCGCACGTGCTCCAATACGACGAGGACATGGAGGACATGTCGGGCGTGAAGCAGGACCTGCGGAAGTTGTACCAGGGCTTCCGTGACGACGTGAATGCAGCAGAGGGAGGATTCTTCGCCTACAGGGGCATCATCGAGACCGCCATAGAGGAGTACAGGCAGAAACTGACCGACGTGAAGCTTGCGTGGGCTCACAAGGACCAGTCGGGCAAGGACAAGCGCATGCAGGCAAAGCGGAACTTGGCCGAAGCGTTCGAACGCATGAAGAAAACCCAGCTGGACTTGGTAATCAAGTGGATGCGGGAGGGTGGCCTGAACGAGGACTTTGTCAGGCTCCGTCCCGAGGAGTATGAGGAGGCAATGACGGAGTGGATCGACAAGGATTTTACCCGCCAGGCAAGGCGCCAGGCAGAGCTCTACCCTGACGACGACGATGCCACCTACAATGCCTTTGCGGTCGGCGCCTCGGCCGACGCGTGGACGGTGCCGTACGCCGTCGTCCGCGGGCTGGTGGGGCAGCGCGGGCCCACCGAGCCGGCATGCGCCTCGCAGTGCCCGACCGACGCGCTGCTGCCGTAC
>Ga0209503_10001466_pt1 | contig 12110 bp, 11 predicted proteins | sample SouAtlMetagenome_2_FD_187448 | JGI IMG/M metagenome (GOLD analysis project Ga0209503, IMG submission 187448) | Marine eukaryotic phytoplankton communities from Atlantic Ocean - South Atlantic ANT15 Metagenome (SPAdes) (version 2) | ecosystem: Environmental > Aquatic > Marine > Oceanic | place... | reverse complement strand
TAAAGAATATATTTTGAGTTTATCAAGGATAGACAGAGTTATTGGCTATCTTGACGCAAAGGAATTGGATCAGAATGGTAGATTTCGTTCGGAGAATTATTTGCAAAGACTGGGTATAAGCAAGGGTTTGTTTAATTTTTTTGCTTAATTTAGTCGATGTTGTACATTAATGTTCTCTAAAAGGAAATAGTGAAGTATCGCTTACTGCTACCAAAATGTGTTAAAAACGAATCTCTCCCGAAGATTGTTTGTCGTTCTTACGCTAAAGCAGTGGATGGTTCCTGAGTCAATGGCTCGGCCAGACGTTTTGACTTATATTTCTTATCCAATTGAATCCGCTGGAAAAGACGGTAAAGCGTGAAAGCAAAGGCCATCGTACCAAATAATATCCAAAGTCTTCCAATGACAACAGCAGTTTTCGCCGTTGGAGCTTCGGCTAAGGCAATTGCGGCCTTAGCTTCTAACTCCTTTTCGTAGGCTGCCTTCTTCTGGAGTCTGACGTATGTTAGATATTCTTCCTGTTCTGCTGAAACAAAGGGGGAACCAAAGATGATACCGCTTACGTTTACAGTAAGGATACCACCCTGGTTTGTTGCAGAGACTAGATCCTCCCAGCTAGCCGCTTCGAGATCTGCATGTGACCGAAATTTCATGCATTGATTGACGTTGGAGTAGTCAGCGTCATCGTCGCAACGGAAATAACCATTGTTTGGATCATAAGAATCGTCATCATCAGAATACCAACCACTATTGGCATCACCCCCGTTGTTTAATTCACGTTGCGTATCCTCTTTCTTTTCGGATTTTGTTTCTTCTTTCAAGCCACGATTTCCATTATATTTCCAGTAGCCGTACGAAGACTGGCGGGAATAATATGACTTTTTGTACGAGGAAGATCTGGAAGTCTGCTGGATGTTGTAGGCTCGGCACGGCTGACACACCTTGAAAGGTTCCATTGCATCATTCCAGGCCTCCATGTACGATCCATAAAGTAGACCCAAGTTTGCAGCCACACTTTCCACGTTATAATCGTAGCCCTCGTATTCGGTTGCGCAAATGTAATCTGTGTAAAGAGCGTAGGTCATATTTCCGTTGAAGGTTGGTTTCAAATCAATGTAAAGTTCACCATCATCGTTCGAGATACCGGTTTCGAGACATCCTGAAGAAAAGCTAGACTCGCGAGTTTCTGACATGAATTCATAAAGGTCATCATTATTCCAAACGCATACTCCTTCGTGCTTGAAAAGCTGCTCGAAAAATGCGTCATCTCCGAAATACGATGCCTCCTTAAAGACACCCATTAACTTCCAGTTTTCCGATGAAGTATCGTGGCAGTCCATAAGCTTGCAGTTCCCGTTTCCGTGTGTTTCACACGCGGTGTAATCATAGTAGCCGTTTTGAGTGTCGAAGATCGCATATTCGCCAATTCCTCCTCCCGAATAACTCTCGTCGATGTACTGAAGGAAGAGTCGAAAGGAAACACGAACATTACAAAACATGAGTTGCTTGAAGAAATACATTCTATGATTTCAATTCTTTGAATCGCGTTGCAGTACTTACAGCAGCCCACATCAAATATCGCTGACAATAGTTATTTCCGAACACTTGCTGATCCCCACTTCCACTTTCATGGCTGTGTTCACTTTGGTCATAATACCGACTTGATCCGCCATTGCACTCAACGTACCAGCCTAGGTATCGCCAAGCTTGTGCGTATCCATCGTAGTATGTTGATGACGATTCTGCGTAACCATTAGATCCGTATATACTAGAATAACCACCATTATTGTAGCCGCCATAATTACCACCATCTTGTTCGGCAATTACGGTGGGAACGTACGCGAGGGAAAGGATTGCGGCAAGACTCGCCGCAAAGGTAGAAGAGAATCGTATCGCCATCATTGTTATGGATGCTCTTTAAAATATGATCAAATCTTATCACTCTTTGGTATGCTATATGCAATCAATCAGAAGTCTGGTGCGAGCAGAGAATAAACCTTTTTCGTTTGTCTTTGGTTTCGACTGTTTGATGATAGAATTGAGGCAAGGATTCTAGAAATTGTCACAAGGGGAGTTTCTCTCATTCTTGTTCAGCGATTCGATACTTGTACCGGCTGGCGCGTAGCATTTTTCGCTTCGTCGCTAAAATAAGACTTAAATATACGTCAAATCGCCAGTCGTGACTTGAAAATGAGCGAGTGAGAGAGCCCCGCGCGTTCCGAGATTCTTGCGTTAGTTAATACAGCTGGTCGCTTAATAAGATTTACACGCGCAGAGCACTCCGATACCGGATAGAAATGACGGGCATCACTCCGACACTCCACTTTCCGTCCACGGTCAGATCTAACTTCATATTTGTTTCAAGAAGAGAAAGAAAAGAAAATCGAACCCAAGACGATGTTCCTGAGAGGAAGTTCCACCTTTTTCATGCTCGGTTCCTTCGGTGCCGTTAGTGCCGTCAAGGATGACACTTACTACCGGGCTGGTATGGGCAATCCGAACACCGACTATAGAATGTTTTGGGCCGACGCTCGAAATGTTTTAGAAGACTTAGATCAGTTTTCGTCACTTTACGTACAGTATCACAACTGCGCCTGGTCTCAAATGAAGGACGGACAGGAAGAACAACAATCGGGAAGTGGGGACGAAACTGATTACTGGTATATTGGAGCGACTCCATCATATGGAGCAAACGTAGCATTCTCTCTGTATGGATCACTCGACGGGGAAAAGTTTTCGGGATGTAATCAAGATACCTTCATCAACTCTTTCACGACCAATACAGGATTTGAAGCATTTGCATCCTCAATTTACTACGCAGGATCTACATCAACTGATTACTCGCAATCCTACTCATCCGAATGTCAAGGTGGCTCCGGAGTTGTTTGTGACTACTCGTACGGGTTTGGCTATGCCACGTTCAGTACCAATACATGCGATCCAGCCTACGCCACTAGTGTTACGGATTCGATGTCTTACATGAACCAAGATTTCCAAGCAGCACAATGCGTGCAGATTTACGATGGTTCTAGCAGCAGCAACAACAACAACAACCGAGATCTAAAAGACGGCAAGAATTACGAAAGTGAAAAGAACGATGCCGAGAAAAGCGATAGTGATCGAAATCTTCAAAACAACTACGGATATGGCTACAATGGCTACAATACTTATGATGAATATGGCTACAGCAACTACATCAACAACTATTACAACTACCAAGATTCGCCGCTCGCTCTCTTGTATAATTCGAACTCTTGTTTCGTCCAAAATTATTGGGCAATCGACGGTGGATGTCCTGATCCATATGGCTTACTTCAAGAGTATCAGGCGAATTTCAACAAGGGTGTTCGCCTTTCGATGAAGATTGACACCTACGCCACATACCAGGCCAACCTGGAAGTTGGAAAGAGGTATGTCAAGGTCGGAGCCTTTTTGTTTTTTGCTGCTTTGATGATGTTCTTAGCGGAGCAAATGATGGCCGTTAAGGCGAAGAAGAGATTGCGAGGAGTCGACACGGCCTCCTCACCCTCAACCCCTAAATCTATCGTGGCACTGGTGAATTCGACGAGCACTAAGGTCAAAAAATCAGCAAAATTAGGTGTGAAAAAAGCTGTCGCGAAGATTACCAAAAGCTCCAAGACCAAAGCTTCCGGATCGAAAGACGGAGTTATGGTCGAATCATAATTGCAATGAAGGGGGATGAAATTTTAGTGTCATCTTTCAATTTAGAAATATACACAAATTCTGTTGTAATTTATTAACTATAGTAGTAGCTTTATCACACAAATGTTCCCAATACTCTACAGAAAATTATTTTATTCGAACTAGTAACCCTAACCCTAAATCCAATTCAACCGGCATCAGTTTTGTGTTTGAAAGAAGCACGAAATCAGAACATCATGTTTGTTACACCAATGCTGGACTGCATTAGAACAGGCTCTGAAATTCACTTGTGGTGTCATAATACGATCGTTACGGTCTTTTAAAGATCTAACAAAGATCGGAGTTGATAAGTTCTTTGCATCGTCACCATAACAATTATTACGCATACGTACACACATTCGTGACACACCTCGTCCTCTATCTATATAATCATGGTCCGATTTGTAGACACTGCAACAATCATTCGGAAAGATTCTTGTGAAGGCGACACTGACAGGACTGATCATCAAACCATTGGAAAGAAGCGTGTTGCCTCCACTCCTCACTCGAAACATTGGAAGGGAACAAAAAAGCATAGTTCCGGGACCGACGGTAACGAAGACGACCACTCAGACGAAAAGATTCGTTCGTTCTTCGCCAAAGACATCGATTCGGTAAGAAATTATTGTTGGTGTGGGTTTGTACATTTATTTGTTTCTTTGGAAACTATACATTATGACCGATAGTTGTTTGTAGTTGTCTTCGAATAATAAATCTTTGACGACTATCCCAATGCTTGTATCTCACTCTCGTGTCCTTCGATCCCAATTATTCTATATTGCTATACACGTTTGCTTTGTTTCTAGCCAAACGATCAGGGATTTACAGGTGCATTTAGAAACTTTGAAACAAATTTACCTGCAGATCAAAGTGAATGTAGAATCGATGGGACATTTACTAAAAAAGTAGCAGTCGGCAATAAGAACGGAGAGCAAAAACAAATGAGAAGCGATGGCAACAAAGTTGACGAGAAAGAAAGCCAAGAAAACTCAGAAAAAGCTCAAGGAATTATGGAAGAAGGTAGCGCCAATGACGATAGTTACGACCAAAACAAACGCTGGGAAGAATTTGTTGATACCAAGGACAACAAGGCAGCACCGAACATCGGACTTTACGTCAACGCCAAATCAAGAAGAATCAAAGCATCGATTCGTTTCAAAGCCGCAATCAACGAATGCATTCACAATTTGCGTCATACAGCAAATGGGATAATTTCGGAAGTGGTCGAACCGATTTGTAATAAGGACATAGAGCGCCTTGATGTTGCCGAGGAGAATATTATCCAGACAATGGTAGCGAACCATTCGCGCCGAACGAAGCTAATGGAACAAATGGACAATGCGGATTCTGCATGGAAGTGCAAATATAATGACCTTACCACTAAAATTTTGAACAACGTAAGTAAAAGAAAAACTCGTTTCGAGTTGAATGTATTGCATTCATACCTTGTCTTCAATCGCTTCGTTTTCATACTAACACCATGATAGAACCAAACAGATCAAAAAAATAAGATAAACGATGGTAATAGAGGAGAAATGGAAAATGGAAAATGTTTGGATGCCAGTGGAAGCAATTTGTTTGTGGACGACAAAGAAGGCCAGATTCATCCCAGGGCTTTGAGCACTGGGAAATTCTCTCCTAAACAGAGTAAAGAAAAGTCCGCATTTTGTCACGAAGATCCCGACTGGGAGGAGCTCTTCGAATATAGACCATCTCGGGAGACAATTTTATCCTTCCTGGACGAACGTGATATGCGTAGCATTTCGATTCAAAATATTCAAGAATCTTTGAACCATATCCAGGCCGAATTGGAAAGCGAGGTAGATGCTATTGCCCTCGTTGCGTCAGATCTCTACAATGAACAGGAAACATTCTATCGAGAATTCGAGGAGGAGATCGAATGTTATGCAATGGAAAATCATGAACGTCGATGCAACCTTCAGAAACAACTCGAGAATTCAGCGCAACAGGCCCAAGGGATGTTCGCGAACCTGCTTAGCCGCCTAGGCCAAGCCGCCCGTTAGGCAAAACGGGCACAACTCAATACGCACACCATGTTGATTTACACCATCCTTTTGTGTTCAATTTTACAACCGTTGTCATCAAAATGCATGTCAAATTGTTCATGATAGAATAGCTATATACTGTCATAATATTGCAAAATTATCAGAATACAGGAATTGTCTATCTGTCTCCCTACTTGTTGCGATTGAAAGATTTGATAACTCATGTAATATATCAGCAATAACAGCGTCACGGTATGCCTCCAGCTTCTTTCATCTTCCTTTGCTGACGGATCATGTATTCAGCGTCTTCTTCATTGATTTCTTGCCCTTGGGCTTTTGCGAGTGTTGTCATAGCAGCGATTTCGGCACGTAGTTTTATCTCTTCGGTGTTATCTTTCTTTTCTGTGGCGTCTTTGATGTCTCCACAGGCATTACCTATCGCGTGAAACTCGCGACCCATAATTTTGACTGCCTCGGCTCTCTTTACTCTCGTATCCACGTCGACACTTGTATCATTAAATAGCTTGTGGCAAACATCTTTTAGCGTATTGGTAATATCTTTAACATTAATGGCCCACGCCAATTCCAGTATCGTTGGCAAAGTGTCTTCCAACTTTTTCATTGTTTCCTTTGCCTTGTCCCCCTCCAAGGGCGACGTTGGAGTACTTCCCCCGGAGAGCGATGATTGCTCTTCTGCCTGTTTTTGTATACTCTCAACGTGCTTCATCGCCTTACTTCCAGCTCTAACGGCTGATATTCCCGCATTTAACACTCGATAATTATTGTTTAGATCCGCGGCTCTCTTTTTGAAATATGCACCATGGGCATCCAAGCTACCAAGCCAGGGATTTTTTGCAAAACCCAAATATTCCGTTGCCTCGAGCTCTAGTGCCCTCCCAATTGCGCTACAAAAGACGTGACCGAATGCGGACTTCGAAATTTTTGCGGCTTCCGCTTGACTCGACAAGACAAATTGTTCTTCGTCTTCGTCTCCATTCACGTATGGTTCTAATCGTTCCCTAATATTGATAGCACATGTCACCTTTCGTCGCCTCTGTAAGAATTCATCTTCTTCCATCATGAGTCGTACCCTTTCTTCCTTTTGAGCGTGAATGGCTTCTGATGAATTTCCTTCCGCTAAGTTAGCCGCACTTTCTCCGCCTTGTTTCTGCTTCTCCTGCATGCTGTTGGCTAGTTCTTGTGCCATCTTCGAGTCTTTCAGGAACATTTCGGCCTTGTTGGCAATCCATAGTTCTCCGATATAAGGTTTGACAGCATCGGCACCAAACATGACAGCAAAAAATATGTACGGGTCGATGTCGCTCATGTGTAGTTTTTGGTTTTTGTCGTCATTGATACTCAAGCCATCTCTGTCATATGCGGCTCTGCTTTGATCGTTGGCGAGGACTTGATAGGCATGCCCAAGTTCTTGGAACCGATTAGCTGCTGTGGGATCCCCCGGATTTTTGTCTGGATGACACTTCCGTGCCTTGACATAGTAAGCCTTTTTAATGGCCCCCTGGGTTGCGTTCGTAGACACACCCAAAAGATCATAGTATGTTCGATCCTTCACGGCACGTTCCGGTCCACTACTAATATTTGCACCGATTTGTGAACCCTTTCGTTTTCGTTCCTCCTCGAGTACCTCCACTTCTTTCATATCCTCATCTAACTTGTAACGATACCATTCTCTCGTTTTCTCGTTCCATATCATTCCCTTTCTTGAAGAATCGATCGCCTCTGCCGAGTTGACGACTCCACGACCTACCTGGTAAGCTCCGACACAAACTCCGGTCGCGGGCAATGCAACACAAGAGGCTACTCCAGTGGCCAAACCTGCTAGGAATCCACCGACACCACCCTGCTTCGCACCCACCATTGGTTGGGCAACAAGGGATGCGACACCGGCCGCAGTCCCTTTTACCACACTCTTGATGCCGCTGCTCAGTCCGGCCCAGCCGTCCTTTGGTTTCCGTGTACTAAACAATTGATTGAACAAGAGCTGTTCCTATTAGTTTTGAAGTTATGCAGTGAGCGAAAAGGTTTAGGTTTGTGAGAATGGTCCAAAAAATGTAGTGTTCTTTCCAAAATATTGTCAAAAACTGCCCTCTATATGTGCTGCCATAGGTTTGTATTCATACCTTTTTGTACGCTCTAACATCCCCGTCCTTCTCCTTTTCTTCATCTTCTGCTGGTGTCGCTTCCTTCTTTTCCTCCTCAATTTCAGGCTCTTTCGTCACAGTTTCGTCGATCCCAGAAGTAGGTGGAGTTGATGGCGGGGTTTTAGGTGCTGTATCTGTTGTTCCTGGTGTCGGAGCTTCAGCTGCCGATGTAGAAGTTTGAGCTGTTGAGTCTTGTGCGGGCGCTCCGTCTTTAATTTTTTCCTCGTCGGTTGCACTATCTGAAGTTAAAGCAGCACCACCATCATTTTCAGAAATTTTGTTGGAAGTTGGATTAGGTATCTCTTCTGATGAACAAACAATGGGTGTCACTTTTTCTGCGTCTGCTTCATCTCTTTCTTTCCCATGAGTTGGCGATCGCGTCACCGTTATTCGAGTGGGCATTGTTGTATTGGGTTAGTTTCTATTGACTAACAATTTCTTCGTTTCTCTCCACTGTTTTCTAATTGCTTGTTCTTTGTTTGTATATATTTCATATACAACGGAATAGTGATAAACACGAGATACCGTATGACGATCCCTTGGGTATGTATGTATTACTACAACTGATTTGGTATGGACGCAAGAGCTGGAGCTGCTTGACTGGGAGAGATTTTGTTCTCAGATTCGATAAAAGGAATGATATCATTTGTCTGTTCACTGAGTCGTTCCGTACGATCTGTTCATTTTTCATTTTTTCGAAGAGCCGGCAGAGCTGCCATTGGATTTCAACGGAAGCACCTTCCTCAATAACCCTACCCTAAATAGCCCAAAAATACCTTTCTTTCCAAAAAATTCGTTAAGTAGAAGGTTTTCGCATTTCCCCAATCAAATGACCCCAACCAACTTCATTATGACCCGGCGCATGTGTTATATTGAAGTAAACAAGATGTGGGCTTATCATATTAATCTCCCCGAAATTCTCTTTGAGTTGAAATACAATAACGACTGCTCTACGTGCTATCAAGAATTTGTTTGGGACAGATTGTGAAAGGCGCGGTCTTTGAACAACGGTTGCAGGGCCATGACAAGCAATAAGTTGTTTCCCGATATTGAAAACATATTATTTGTGCTTGCACCTCTCTCCATTAAGAAAGAGCAATTCCTGTATCGTAATGCAACTATGATGGGCATGTCCAGAAGTAGCAACAATAGAGGCAAGGCGAAACAGTTCGAGGATGAAGGGGAAATATCTATTTCTCTGAATGATGAGGGATCGATAAGGAACAATCATGCAGACGCAAAATTATCTCCTAAGGATAAAGATTCCGCCACGGGTGAGGATTTTGAAAATAGTGCCTCCTGCAGTAACTCGTCGTTTCTTCAAAATAGCAAATTCAGCTCGGATTCCTTCGATATTAGTATAAACTACGGGGAGGACTCAGCGGTTTTCAATAGCAACCGGCTCAACACAAAAAGACCGATGGGAAAGGAGCATCTGGTATTCAGGTGCATTTTGCTTGGTCTTTTGTCTATTGCAGTAATCCTGTCAGCATTGTCGTCGATGAATTATCGTGCAACATCTTGTGCTTTTGCCAACATTGTTGTGCTAGGAATCATTGGGGTAGTCTTCGTCGTATACGACTTTCGAATGAAAAAACGAGAAGAGTCGCTGATCAAAACGGTCAACCGATCCGAGTCTATTGTCAACTCACTTTTCCCGGAAATTGTCCGCGATCGGATACTAGAGGAAGGGAATTTGGATGGACCAAAGAGGCTAAAATCCTTTCGTATTAGTTCAGCAGAAGTGTCGTCTACTGGTAACAAAAATCTTCTTGCTTTCGCCACAACTAATGGAGATGATAAAATACGGGACGAAACGAATGGAAAAGACACCAGTTTCAAAAGCAACTGCATCAGTGAAATATCCATGGATGATCCAATGCGAAAAAACATGCGACAAAAAAGCATTCCGTCGAATATTTCGCCAATTTGCCCTTCCTCTTCTTCTTTACCAAGGCAGAGACGTAGGAAGTCTAATCAGTCAACCGCATCCTCCTCTGATACGATCTTTTCTGATACCAATGGTAGCGGTGACACCGATCTCGATCTCTATAAACCCAGAAAACCTTATGCCCCAAACAATTCCCGTTCTACAAAGCCAATCGCAGATTATTTTCCAAGCGCCACAATTATGTTTGCCGATATCGTAGGATTCACTAGTTGGGCCAGCACACGCGAGCCAGTTCAAGGTATGACGAGGAAAGAAATTGTTTTCAAAGTTAATTCTAACTTTTGTTCTCTGACAAATTTGGAGCTCATTGAATCGAATCATGGCTAACATTTCACGCTTTTGCTACTTCTCTTATGTATTAGTTTTCGAATTGCTTGAAACTGTGTACCGCCGATTCGACAGAATCGCTAAAAAGAAGGGCGTCTTCAAGGTAGAGACCATCGGAGACTGCTATGTTGCCGCCACCGGACTTCCGAATGCTATGAATGATCATGCCCTTGCCATGGCCAGTTTTTCCCGCCGCTGCCTTGAGAGCATGCTGGACACGGTCGCAGATCTAGAAGAATCACTTGGTCCGGGAACGGCAGACCTGGGCTTGCGTATAGGGATCCATAGTGGGAGTGTGATTGGTGGGGTCTTGAGGGGAGCGAAGTCACGGTACCAACTCTTTGGTGACACAATGAACACTGCTAGCAGGATTGAATCCTCTTCATTGAAGAACAAGATTCAGTTATCGTCCGAAACAGCGGAAATTTTAATGGAGGCTGGCAAGGCGCCTTGGGTACAACCTAGGGGAAAGACAATATTTGCTAAGGTGTGTCCCATTAGGGTGGTTCAATGAGTCCACGGTATTCTATCATTTTGCTTTGATATGATTCAACGAATGATGTTCTTGTTTCTGTAAGTTACTCACATAGCAATTGCCTCCTATTACTTTCTACATCTTGTTGTTTGCGACTTTTTTAGGGTAAAGGTGAGCTCAAGACCTACTGGTTGACGACAGAGGGTCCTAAAAATCTAAGTGCCAAGGAAGCAAAAGCGCTACCAGCGATCCTGAAGATGATGGCAAAGGCAAACATCGATCCGGGTTTTATTCAAAAGAAAAAGCCTACCGATCCAAATGAAAAACGGGAAAGGCTGGTGGACTATCACACCAATGTACTTAAGGGACTGTTGAGTAGGCTAGCAAATATGCGTTCTGCAAGAAATAGTGACAGTCCCGATACCGATATTTTTGTCAAGAAGCTTGAAAGGCTAGTCGGCGGCGATGAATCTGAAACAGCTTTAACGACAGAGGTGATACTGTTTCCAACATGCACAAACGAAGATACCATCGCCAGCGCTTTCGCTGTAGATATTAGCCAGCATACCATCGATGATTCGGTCTCAGACCAACTTCGTGAAATGACTTCAAAGATTTCAAAGTGGCACAGCGACGACTTGCCTTTTCATACATTTGAGCATGCTAGCCATACTGTCTTATCGATCACAAAATTGTTGGCCGCAATCGAAACGACCGACCTATCAACTGACACAGTTTTATTCAAAACGAAATCTATGATCACACATCCGCTAACCCAATTCGTGTTGGTCTTTGCGGCTCTTGTTCATGACTCTGGCCGTACCGAGGATACACCGATGAAAAGGCTAGAGGCCGCCGAAAAATCTAACCAAAGAGCTTGGTCTCTATTCATGGAGCCATCCTTTATCGATCTACGCCGCACCATCTGTAGGAGCAGACATGATTTCGAATTTTTCCGTCGTCTTCTGAAAAAGAGCATCCTTGTGGCATCAGGAGCAGACACAGGACCTGTCGGAGATCGAAGCAATGGTGGGTCATCTAGGTCACTGTCATCCAAGAAGATATCATCATTTGCGGAAAACCAAGAGGCTAGCTTAAAGGCCCTAGCCATTGTTGTAAAGGTGCTCCGGGTATCAAACATCTCTTACGCTTTACAGCATTTCCTTGTTTTTCAAAAATGGAACAAGTTGCTCTTCGAGGAAGCTTACCAGGCTTACCAGTCCAAATCTAATGATCACGGCGAAGATAAGGAGACAGATCCGTCGTCAAGCTGGTACGAAAGGGAACTCGAGTCCTTCGGTGATCGTATCCGTCTTGTTACGGAGCTCCGGGATTCTGGTGTTTGCAATAAACTGGCCGATGTTTATCTGAGTGCGGCGATTGCCAATCGTCGCGAGTGGGAACGAAGAGGGAAACCAATCGTCGATGAATATCTCGATAACGATTATTCTTTACAGAGGCGGAGAGCCTCAAATTAGTGAGACGTT
>Ga0209503_10001465_pt1 | contig 12121 bp, 7 predicted proteins | sample SouAtlMetagenome_2_FD_187448 | JGI IMG/M metagenome (GOLD analysis project Ga0209503, IMG submission 187448) | Marine eukaryotic phytoplankton communities from Atlantic Ocean - South Atlantic ANT15 Metagenome (SPAdes) (version 2) | ecosystem: Environmental > Aquatic > Marine > Oceanic | place... | reverse complement strand
TTTTGTGCATATGTGAATGTTGTTGTACTTGGAACAGATGCAACCTTATACATTCCATTAACGTATGCAGTTGTTGAACCAGTTACCATAACATATTGTCCAACACTCAATCCGTGTGCAGAACCAGTTGTAACAGTTGCAACATCACTTGTTGATACAATACTTGTGATTGACCCTAGAGTTGCAGAAGTGTCTTGAATAAAACAAGATAGTGCAACACCAGCAGTTCCAGTATTGGAAGCATCTAACTCAACTAAGATTGAGTTAACACCACTTGAACCATTGTTTGCATTGTAAACTAACTGTGGGCCTGTAGCATTATCAGTCGCACTTCCAGTAGATTGATAAAACTCACCAGCAGTTGGAATACTTGCAAAACTGTTTACGAAGTTATTAGCCATATTTCTTTCCTTTTTATCCTAACGCAGTTGCTAGTGCGATTGAAAATCCTTCAGTAGAGATTGCACCCCCAACTGTAGGAAATGTTAAATTCACAGTACCGTTTGATATATTACCAGTAACAGTTATGCCTGTAGACGTACTTGCAAGTTTAACACTATTATCATGATACAATTGAACTGCACCATTCGCTGTTGCGTCAAGCATTGTTTCATTTGAAGCTGCATTTTTTATCTTAATTGTATCTGCATTAACTTGTAGTTCACCAGTAGAATTATTAATCTGAGAATTTGTTCCATCATGAAATAGTTGAAAATCATCACCAGCACCAAACAAGACTCGTCCAGAACTTGCACTAGATGAATCTGGTAAATCAATTACGTTTGGAAAAAGAACATTCGCAAGACCATCATTTAGTTGTTTAATTCCACCGATAACATCATTGACTGTTTGACCGTTAATACTTGATGGTAAAAGTGCAACATCACCTACGTCACCAGCGAGTTCGTTAAACTCAACTCTAAACTGTTCAAATGTGTTACTTGCTGATACGTTTCTATCTGCCATCTTTTTCTACCAATTTTACTAAGAGAGATTTAATTTCATGCATCTCAGATTTTAATATATTTATCTCTCTTGTTGCATCTCTTAAACCATCCTTATGCATATCAAAAGTTTTCTTTCTCTGGATAGCAGCAAGATATGCACTTCTATTTGTATTTATTACACCCTTACTACTAGTGTCTTTATACAAATCTTGATATCCTTCTACTTTATTAAATTCTGACATTTTATGTAGCTAATGCGATACAACGCAAATCCTTAATTCTAGGTGCTTCTGCACTGTTACTTCCTTGACTTACAATCTTAACAGCAAATGCAATAAACTCATCAAGTTCTGTTCCAGACCCATCTGATTTTTTACCAGCAGTATATTTGTATTCTTTAAAATCATCATCAGTAGTTGATGCGTTAACAACCTCGTCTGGGCCTCCATTAGTATTGAAGAATGAATATCCAATCTCATCAAAATCAGATGCATCATCAGAACGAAGTATCTTGAACATTAATTTAACATTTGCACTTGAATATCTATTCATGTCAAGTATAACTTGAATACCAACAGCAGGATTATCTAATGCAACTTTTCTAGTAATATAGATTGCATCATTCTTATCACCAGAAGGTGCTTCTGAAGATACATAATCACCTTGTAATGCAGTCACACCCATATCAGTTGCACTATCAATTTTATTTAATCTATTTGTAAATGCAACTACAGATTTTCTATCTAACTCAATCATAGGTGATAAGTTTTCTTTTGTAGTTGACATATTAATATCTAAGTAAAAAGACTTCTGACCAGCAAGTTCGTTTGTTTCGTTGATATCAGAACAAATAATTTGTGGTTTATCAAAGTAACAGTTTTCATTTAATGTAATATTTTTTGCAAAAGATGTACCAGCAAGATTGAAAGCTGTTTCTGAACCAGAAGGTGAAGTACCAGTTGTAGTTCTAACAGTAGAGGAAATATCTGTGTCTGGTAATTGAATTGCAGGCAATAATGTTTGCATACCATCCATCTGTGCGTTTTCAGTTATGACAACTGCACTACCACCTTGGTTTGAACTTGAAGTTGCAGACGTTGTTGTTGAAACAGTGTAAGTATCAATATCTTTATTTGCAACAGCAGTGTGTGTTTTATTAATTTGGTCAAGAGGAATACCATTTAACTGATATAATTCAACAGTTGCATTTACCAAATGTGTTGCAGCTGTTGTGCTATCATATCCTCTTGTAGATGCAGTAATTGTAGTACCAGAAATTGTACCCACAATAATTTCATCACCAATCTTAATGTAAATATTTGAACCGTCATTACTTGCAACAAAGTCTGAATTTGCATTAATAACAATTGCAGTTTGTGTTGTTGAAGTAATTGCACCAGCAAGAGTTGTAGTGATTCCAGATGACGCACCACTAATTATTACATTATTAGATGAAGAATACATATGATGATTTGGATGTACCATTTGTACAAATGTTTGACCACTGATTGTTCTTATTGGGTCAGCACCAAGTGTTTGACTTGGAACAGTATCATTAGTCAACGTAAGTTGTCCAGTAACATTTGGAGTAAATGTTGCACGATAAATTGTAAATTTTAAATCTTCATAATCGTATGCAGTCCAAGTTGAGTTATTTTGTGATTTAAATAAAACACCCAAGTGTGGTTGTTTTGAAACCATTCTAGTTCCACCAATATCTGTTTCACCCATTCTTGAAATCCATACAAGATAACTTTCACAGTCTGTAAACAGAACAACACAATATTCAACATTATCTTTTAAGAAAACTGGACTATCAAATCTAAATGTTGTCGGAACAGATGCATTAGCAGTTAAGTTAACATTTGATAATTTTACGTTTGTCACAGCTCTTGCAGATACAGTATCAACTGTAAGTGATGTTTCAGATGTAATAGCAGTTACTTTTGCAACTAATGCTGAGGTATCATAGTTATTAGTGTCAATAGAAACACCAGAAGTAGAATTACCAGCACCAGAAATAGTAATTGTATCACCAATTTTAATCTTATGTCTTCCAGTTAAGAAACTTGTATTTGTACCAGTGACAGTTGTTGAACCAGAACTCATAGAAACAGTACCATCAATGTATGGTTTCAACCATCTATTAGCACCAGGCACAACCTTTGCAGTTGGAATACCATTTACAACTTCTCTAATCTGACAAAGAACTGGAATGTCTTTATCTTTTCTTTGGAAGAAGGCATCAATTTTTGTAATAAATTCACCACCAGGCGTACTTGCAACGAAAGTTTGTGCAAGTGGGTCACGCCTTCCGATTACAGTTCCACCATCAGAGGTAACAACACCACCATCATCCGTATCAAATTCTCTTGTATCTGATACATTATTAACTTCAATTCTTCCGTTTTTGGTTGCAATGATTTCTTCTTGAACAGTTCTTAAAATACCAGTTGAAGAAAATAATGCTTGTGCGAATGACTCTGGTTGAGGTTCAGTTTGATTATTACTAGAGGATGTAAGTCTAAACAATCTTTCACCAGTTTTAAACTTTGGGTTACCAGCAGTGTTTGGGTCTGGTAATGCAAACAATCCACTTACTTCACCACCACCATCAGAAATTATCGAACCACCTAGTGAACCACCAGTTGGTGTACAGAAAGAACTAACATCAACTTTATCAAAGAAAGGATACATTCTCGTAAGAGGTTTTAATCCTTCCGCTCTAAAGTTAATATTTTTAGCTCTCATAAATGGAATGAGTGCAGTAGACCTTAACTTATCTCCAATAGACTCATAGTCCATGTCAACAATAACTTCTGTATTTACACCAGTTCTAGCTTGTTGGTGAGTAGTAGTTGTAGTTGTTCTAGTAAAGGTTTCTCTGATTAAAAATCTACCTCTCCAATCTTGAGTTGAACCAGCATTTTCTCTTGTAACATCTGTAACACCAGACCATGTAGTTTGCCATGCGTTCCAGATAGTTCCCATTGCATTTCCAACTTGTGCAACTAATTGGTCAAAGTTACCCATTTGGTCAATGATAAGTGCTGGGAGTCTATTTACTTCAAACCACTCATCACCAGTTGGGTCAAGAGTACAAACGCCTGTCCACTGGAATGTTAATACTGGATTTAGATTTTCAACTCTAGTTGCAAACTCTTGTTGGGCTGCAACCACATCAGTATAAGGTAACGTAATTAGGTCACCAGTTTTTTGATAATTATCATTTGTTCTTTGGGTATCATTTACATTCTCTTCTTTTAGAGTGATACCTTTCATGAAATACTTTGGACGAAGTTCTTTTAATTCATAGTCAATTGCGTTTCTATAATCCTCGTTTTGAACATCACCAACAGAGTGACCAGAGAAATTATCTACGACAAATCCAGACTTAAACCTATCCAATCCATTTGAGTCTTGAATTTGAAATGACTCAGCAGTTTTTTCTAAAAGATTAAGGGCAGTATAATATTCAATTCTACCAATTCTTCTATCAAGAACACCGATATCTTTCATAGTATATCTACGATTTCTAGACTTTAGGAATACAATATCATTCACATCTAAAACATATGCAGGCGATTCAATCTGTGCAATTAACATAGCCTTTTCGATTGACTTTGGAAACTGTGGTATTTCAGCAGGAATACCTTGTACAAGTTTAAAGAAACCTTGTTCTGTTAGGAATAAGAAATCTTTTCTTCCAAGATAGAAATCAAAATCATACTGGAAGTTTGAGTTATCTTTTGGAATTAATATTTCAGATGCACCAGTTCCAGCAAAAGACCTTGAACTAAAATCAAAAGACTTTGATGTAATTTTATGTGCAGTCTGACTTTGAATTGAAGTTGCAGTGTTAATTGTTGCATCTGCAACTCTTGGTCTAAAATCAACTGAGTCTCTTAAATCAAATTCACCAGATGGCTCTCTAACCTCTGGGTCAACTCTTGTTGCAGTATAGATTGGGATTTCTTTATAGTCAATCGCATTGTATGAGTCAACACTAAAGAAGTCTCCAGTACCGTGAGAAAAATAGTTAGATACAATTAATAGTCTACCAACTGGAGTTGGTTTACCAGCTTTTCTAATAATTCTAGAGATATCATAGAAATTATCTCTTTGTCCAGTATCTAGTGTAAATCTTTCTGTAATATTTTTAGAACCAGCAGTTAGAGTTCCTAATGTTGCAGTCGCACCAGAAGTTGCACCAGTAATTTTCTCATTTGTAGTGAACTCTTTACCGTTTGTAACAATATATGTGATTGGATTGGTTGTGTTTATAATAACAGCATTACATCCACTGGTTGCACCAGAGATTATTTCACCTTTTGTAAATGTTCCAGAAACACCAGTTACAGTTACTTGAGGTAATACTGGATTTGCACTTGCATCCTCTGAGTCAAGAACTGCATAGAGTTTATAATGGTCTGCACGACCAAGTGATATTTCTTTGTGTTGAGATGCAGTTCCGAATTCTGCACCAGCAGTTGAGTCAGCATCAACAAGTGTAAGAGTACACGCTTGTTTGGTTTTTGTTTTTTCAACTGATACTGTTCTTGTAACTGTTGCAAGAACTTTTACCTTTGCACCATTACCCAAAACAGCTGCATTTGTAATCGTTAAGGAGTTTGTACCAGTTCCAGCAAAACCAGTTGTAGTTGTTGCACTAAGATTAATGGTATCACCAGCAGATGCAGTAGTAGAACTACCACCAATTGCAGAACCAGCAGTTATAATTGTAACAATATAATCAGTATTTGATTTTGCACCAAATGATTCATTAGAACCAGTTGTTAAATTAATTTCACCAGAAGAAGTTGTTGTAACAACAAACTGTTTTCTAAAGGTCATTGATGTTTGTGACACACCATCATTTGCATCAGTCTTTAATGTCTTAATTCTTTTCTTTCTTAGTTTTCTAAGAAGTACGTTCTTTTGTTGGTCACGAAGTTGATTTCTTAATCTAACCGCTTGAACAGATGTAACAGCAGTCGCAGAGTTACTTGCAAGTGTCAAAGATGTATTAGATGCAATTGCATTAACTCTTGCAGTTAAATCAGAACCAGAACCACCAGCTCCAGGCACAGTAACAAAGTCACCAACTTTAAGGTCAAGAGTAAATGTTGTGTTAAAACCAGTAACAGTTGCATTTGAACCGTTCATAGAAACATTACCACCAAGTGTAAGAGTAGAACTTAGTACAGTATCAGCAGTAAAGTCTGCACCAGTATTTGGTGAATTCATGAATACAGATTTTACATCATCAAAGTTTTGTGCTGTAATAGCTGCGACTGTAAGTTCATTATTACTTGCATCTTCTATAAGTTGATTAGCATTATTACCAGTAGTCTGTGAAGTTGAAATTAGTTTTTCACCTATATTAAAATTACCAGATACGGTAATCAAACTAACTAAATTGTTAACAGCAGTATGAACAAATCCACTTGCACCAGAAGTTTGTCCAGTAATTCTTGAACCTTGTGCTACACCATTTGGACTTCCACCAAAGTTTGCACTAAGTTGAATAGTTGTAAACATACGAATATCAAAAAGATATAAGTTAAATTGTGAACTTGTTACAGAGGAACTTGCAAGTGCATTTACACCAGCACCATCATTACCAGATGCGTGTTCAAATGCACGACCTCTTGCAACTCCAATCAGTTGGTTAGGACTAGCACCTCTACTTGCATTTTTAATTGCGTGTAATTCAACTGTACGATATGGTTCTGCGACCTCACCAGAAATAAAAGGCGATACATCTGGAGAACCAAATGCTTTTTCTACTCTTACAAAGTTACCGACTTCTACACCAGTAATAGCTGCATCAAAATTATCAGTTGTTCTTGGTTTTGGTAAATCTAAAAATGTAGGAACAACAGTATTAATTTCATAACCACGAACATATGCTTTGCCTGGGTCTATTTGAATAGTTGCGTTAGCTTCTGAAGGAGTCTGTCCTTGGTCTGAAGTTTGAGCGGCACTGTAAACACCCTCATTAGAACCATCATCTAATTGTTCTTTAATATCAATACCAAAAGGTCTTACTGTATAGTTACCAGATTCATCAAATGTTCTTCTTGCAAGGTTTTCTTGAAATACATTATAATCTGTTCTGTCAACTAATCTTTCAATAGCACCATTCTTCAATCTAAGTAATTCTATGAAGTTATCGTCATCAGAAGAACCTAATGGAAGTTTATCAAGAGTTAAATCTATTTTAAGTCTGTGAGCACCTTTTGCATTTACGTTTGTAGAACCAGATGCGTTATCCAAAAGAGTTGTATCTGCTTCTGGTGTAACAAGAGTTTCAGTTACCGTCAAACCAACACGATAAGAAGGAGTATTTGTATATTTGTCAAGAACAATTCTTTGTGCAGGCACACGAACAAACTGACCACGAACAAAATAAACACCTTCTTCAATTCCAGCTGATGAACCGACAGAGGTTGCACCACTTGTTAATAGAGTAGAGGAAAGGTTATTAGCACTAAATGAACTAATTACTTTATCAGCAGAAAGACTTTCACCATTTACAAATTCTACTGTAGAGTTTGCAATAGAGGCACCAGTTGAAGCAGTTGCACTTGCAGTCTGCGTTGCAGTTGTTAAATATTTTACATAAAGAGTTGGTGAATCAGTTGTTGTTGCATCTGCATATCCTACAACCCTTGCAGTAATACCAGATACACCACCAGTGATAATTGAACCGACATAAGACGATAAGTATCCAGCGATAGATGCAGAGTTAAAAGTTGATTGTAACTTTACTGCATAGTACTTATTTGTAAAGGTAATCTGGCCAGGGATGACCATAGAACCTTCTTTAAAAAAGTGTCTACCGTGTTTTTCAACTTGATTTTGAAGAATTGATTGTAGAGTAGTTAATTCTCTTGCCTGAACAGCAAAGCCTGGACGAAAGAGTACTCTATGAAAGTTATCAGATGTGTCAAAATCATCATAATATGGTGCTACGTTTAAATCGGTTTTTTGCATTTTTTAAAATTCCACTACGACTTTAATATCCTCTGTTTGGTCTGAGGCTCTTGAGATTGCTCTTCTATTTTCTACATAGATTATTTCACCAGTATCCCTTGTCAATTCTGGAATTGCATATCCACTTGCAAAGACTACACCGTTAGTAGTTCCAGATGTTGCAACTGAAGGAGTAAATACTGCATTTGAATTTGCACCAGTTACAGCGTTTGCACCAGAAAATGCAGTAAGGTTTTTATTTGCATCTAATCCATAGTTTGTATATATTTCTTGAACATAGTAAAGTATTCTATTAGTTGCATCCCATTCTACCACAGTACCGTTTGCACCAGTAGTTGCTTGTGTAATTTTCTCATCAATCTGATATGACCCAGAACCACCAGATGCCATTAAGATTGCATTAGTTGTTCTTGCAGTTGAAAGTGTTGCAATATTATTTGTTGCAGAGTCTTTTGGATTTTTAACAATACCAACTCTTCTGAAATCGTTTACTTGAACAACATCTGAATCTGAAGGTTCTAATTTAGATTGCAACATTACATAGTGACCACCAAGTTCTGCAATGTCATCTGCACCATGACCAGCAGCTGGGTCAATAATTGCTTTGATTGTACCAGCAGTTGCACCATTCCAATTTGTTAGAGTTGCACCAGAGATAAGTGTAGTACAGTTTGCATCAGTATAGATGTTAGTACCAGCAAGGTCAAAGTTTGCAAAAGAATATGCAGTACCATTTGCTTGCATATATGAGGTTGAAGATAAAGCATTGTTACCAAACTCTGCAATAGAACCACCAGCAACAACTAGTTTTGCTTTTGCATTACCATCACCGTCACCTCTAAGTTTTGTATAATATGTTCCATTTGGATACCCAGAACCACCAGATGTTACCATGAATACATATACACCTCTATTTGCATCTGCGTTTGCATTTACTTTAACAGGCATAAAGTCAGTTGTCAAGAAGTTTTGTACTTCTGAAGTTGTCATAGAATACATATACTTGATATAATAATTATTATCTTGCCAAAATGGAGCTGCATTTACTGAAGTTGGTTCACTTCCAGAAATATTACTTGCACCAGTTTGGAGTTGGTCACCATTATAAAGCACTTTATATACTTTATGTTCAGATGTCTTAAAATAATATGTAGAATCAAATACGTTTGTTGCACCACTTGAACTTGTAGTTTTTGTGTTACTATAATTACCAGTACTGGTAGACCCAATATCATGTCTGTACATATCAAATGCAACTGAAGTTGAAAAGTCTCTACGAGGTACTACATATGATTTTGAAGATATAAGTTTTGCAGCCAGCATATCATCCCAATAATATGACTCTGGTGCAATACTATCTACTGGAGCAGGCGGAGCACTGTCCGTAGCCGCACCTTCTGAAGTCCAAGGAGATGGTTTACCAACGAACATATAGTATTTACTAGATGCTACGTCAGCGAAAAATGCATCTGCATTAGACTGTCTAAATTTTTCTGTGATAATCGCTGCCATTGTTCTTTCCTATAAAGTTATTTATTCATATTCCTAAGAAGGTTTTGTGGGCCACTTTACATCATCTACACTACTCGCAGTTTTAGTAATATCACGAAGTTCTTGACGATAAGTTTTCCACTTTTCTTTTTTTGCATTTGTGATAGAAGCATCTGGTATCTGAGTCCAATCTGACGAAGTAAGTAAATTATCTCTCACTGAACGTAATTTTTGTAACTCTTCTTCCTCTGTAAATTTAATCTCGTTTGTCTTAAAATCTTTACCATCATAAGTCCAACCTACTGCAACATTATCATCACAGTCTACCCAAGACAAAGAAGAATGTACTTCAAATTCTTTTTCATTTAAGTCAACAACTTTACCGTCTAAAATAAGAGCTTTCATTATGCATACTCCTCAACATAAACTACTCCTGCCTTTCCAGCACCAGAAGCACCACCATGTGTTGCGTGTACCCCACCACCACCAGAACCGAAGGCGAGGCCTCCTTCAGCAGCGATTGTAGAATATGATGAACCACGACCACCACCACCATAATAAGAAGCGCCTCCAAAACCAAAACTTCTTGCGTAAGTGGCAGTTACATTAAAATTATCCCAACCATTACCACCAGAACCACCAGATAGGTTTATGTCACCACCACTTCCAACACCACCAGTACCACCTACACCAGCACCAACATTACCATGAGAACCTCCACTTCCGCCTGTGGCAGAACAGTAAGAACCAAATGAAGATGTGCCACCACCACTACCATTATTACTACCGGCTGAGGCAGCAGCGCCGCCTGCACCAATTGTTACAGCAACAGTAGAACTTAAACCAGATACATCTATAATCTCAATCGCAGTTCCACCAGCACCACCACCAGAACCCATGTCATTAGCTATACCATGAGCACCACCAGAACCACCACCACCAGTTACAAATACTTTGATAGTATTGATACCAGTTGGTTTTGTATATGTTCCACTTGAGGTAAAGACTTGAACAGATTTAAGACCTAATCTTACGGTAGAAGCAATTTTTGCTTGAGTGATTGAACCATCAGCAATGTCAGCGGCAACAACTGCATCAGCAGGAATCTTTGCACCAGTTACGGCATCATTCGCTATTTTTGCAGTTGTTACAGAGTTACTTGCAAGAGCGTTTGCTCCTAATGTATCAATAGCCATTGACTACTCCTTACTTAATTATTAAGCGACAGCAACACCATTGTTAGCAAGAACTGCCCATCCACCAGTTGTATTGTAAATTAATACTACACCATCACCTACGTCACCGAAAGTAATTGTTGTACCACCATTTAAAGTTGCTGGAGTAAGAGTTGCATCACCACCGTCTGTTACCATTGAGATAGTTTTAATCTGTCCGTTAACACCATTTGCAAGTGTAAATGCTTGAGCACCAGATGTTACAATCGCACTATGTGCTGTATTAACTGACAATGCAACGGCAGAACCACCACCAGTTGCAGTTTCAGTTTGCACAACAGTTTTTGCACCACTCAACAATACGTTAGGAGTTGCTCTTGCAGAACCACCATCTAGAGGTAACATGAAGAAACCACTATCAGCTGCAGAGTGAGGTTGACCCATTAGAGTTTGAGCATGACTATTACTCTCACAGTTCAGTTTAATCGCACCTTGATTGTTTGTACCGCCAGGCGAACGCATTGTAACATGACCAGTTCCCTTTGGAAGTAATGAAAGGTCTACATTAGTTTCACCAGTTGCACTAAGAGTAGGTGCAGTTGATGTGGATGCAGATGCATTACCACCAGTAGCTGCGTTTGTAATTGTAAGTTCGTTTACAGCACTAGCAATCTTAGCAAATTTAAGATATTCGTTTTGACTATCATCAGTAATTGCACTACCAGTTCCTAGTTCAATTAATGAGTCTAACAATACAGTACCAGTTGCATCAGGCAAAGTAATTGTTCTGTCTGCTGTTGGGTCTGTAACTGCAAGAGTTGTTTCATTTGCGTCAGCAGTAGAACCTTCAAATTCGATTTGGTTTATTTTTGGTGATGTTAAAGTAACATGAGTAGCATCTGCGCTGATACCACTAGTTAATGCAGTTCCAGTACCAAGTTTGGTATAGATTTCTACAAAGTTATCGTTAATCTTGTCTCCACCAGTTCTGAGGTCATCACCAGTACCGTCATTCGCTGAAGAACCAAGACCAAGTGCTTGATATGCCATTTATTTTTCTCCTAATTAGAATCTTTCATTTATTTATATAGTTTGTTAACCTAAGTCAAAAGTATTATTGGTTGAATCAAATTTAACAGTACCAGATGAGAACTTCCTTATAATACCAGCGTTATCAAATTTCAAATTATTTTTATCAAATGTGTTTACACCATCATCAAATCTTGGTATTGAAGAACCACTAGCTCTTGTACCTTCATCAAACTTATTTATACTACTGTCAAAAGTGATACCAGATTCAGCAAAATCAGTGACGTATTGACCAGCAGCATCTCTTACCGTTTCATCACCACCAGAACCATCAAACTTAACAGTAGAACTATCAAACTTCTTAGTAGTATCACTCATTAATGTAGTAAATTGTGTTTCGTCAAACCTTTCAGTTCCACTATCAAATGTTATAAACGTATTGTCAAATGCATTAATTCTACCACTACCAGAAACAACTAT
>Ga0209503_10001463_pt1 | contig 12154 bp, 8 predicted proteins | sample SouAtlMetagenome_2_FD_187448 | JGI IMG/M metagenome (GOLD analysis project Ga0209503, IMG submission 187448) | Marine eukaryotic phytoplankton communities from Atlantic Ocean - South Atlantic ANT15 Metagenome (SPAdes) (version 2) | ecosystem: Environmental > Aquatic > Marine > Oceanic | place... | reverse complement strand
ACCGTTCACACTCAAGGCACCGTCTCCCTTTCCTTCCACACCGTGACACTGGGTGCACATCGCGGTGTAGACCTTCTCTCCAGCCTCAATGTTGGCCTGGTTGGTGACCAATGGGCTGATCAATTCCGCACCGGCGCGCTCATAATCCTCGGGAGTCTGGGCGTACGGATAAGGCAAGGAAAACGCCATTTGATCCAGTCCGCGGAAAGGAATAGAACCAACGGCTGGCTTTCTGCTCGATGGCGTGTACCGCTGTGCGCGGGCCACGTCTTCGCCAACGATGTATGGCTCCTGTCCATAGTCTACGTATGCCTCAATTGCAGGGCTGCGGTACATGTCGGGCATGTACTCCAAGCCCGGACTGTTTGAATCGGTCACGCACGCCGTCAACATAACAGCGGCGACAACGGGCATCAATATGTTCGATGCGGTCTTCATGCTGCGTATTCTTTGATGCTGATTTCCATCATGTCCGTCCCCTTCACAGCGGCCTCGAGGCCCTCTGCATCCATTGCGTTCTCCTCGGTCAGGATTTCCATCACAAACTTGTCATCTGTCGTGCGCGGATCGGGGTTGGTCGCCGGCATACCAGGCAGCGTTCCATTCCGAAGCAAGTAGGTAATCGACATCCCGTGCGCGGCGCACAAGACGGTGAACTCAAACGTCACAGGAACAAAGGCTGGCAGGTTCTGAATGAGGCTGAAGCTGGGCTTTCCACCAATGTTCATGGGCCAATCCTGAATCATGAAGTACCACATTCCAAACAAGGCAAGGCTTGTTCCAGTCATGGCGTACATGAATGATGCGATGGCCAATCTGGTTCTTTTGACCCCAATCACAGGGTCGATGCCGTGCACTGGAAATGGACTGTACACATCCTTGATGCGCACACCTTGTCCCACCAAGTTTTTGGCCGCATCCATCAGCTTGTCGTCGTCATCATACATGACGTGAAAGACCTTCTTTGTGGATTCCATGGTCATGATGCTTTGGAATTGGGCTTTGCCTCCTCTTGGATGCGCTTCTGCTCCTCTCCACTCGACTTGAGAATCGTTTTCAATTCATTCAAGGCGAGAACCGGGAAGAAGCGAGCAAAGAGCAGAAACAGCGTCAAGAAAATCCCCAGTGTGCCAATAAATACACCGACATCAACTCCGGTGGCATGGAACTCACTCCACGATGAAGGCAGATAGTCCCTGTGGAGCGAGGTCAAAATGATTACATAACGCTCAAACCACATTCCGATGTTGACCACAATGGACAGCACAAACGTGGCCAACAGGCTGCGGCGAATCTTCTTGAACCAGAACAATTGTGGTGAAATCACGTTGCACGTCATCATGGCCCAGTAGCTCGAACTGTAAGGACCACTGAATCGGTTAATGAACGCGTAGCTCTCATACTCAACCCCACTGTACCATGAGATAAACAACTCAGTGAGGTACGCCACACCCACAATGGACCCCGTCACAATGATGACGATGTTCATGTATTCGACGTGCTTCGTATGGATGTAATTCTCTAAGCGCATCGCTTTTCTCATGATGAGAAGCAGCGTCTGCACCATCGCGAAACCGGAGAACACAGCGCCACTGACGAAGTAAGGCGGGAAGATGGTCGTGTGCCACCCTGGAATCACCGAGGTAGCAAAGTCCATGGATACGATAGAGTGCACCGAGAACACCAGTGGGGTCGCGATGCCAGCCAAAACCAAGCTGACCTCCTCAAAACGGGTCCAGTTCTTCGCCCTTCCACTCCAACCAAAGCTCAACACGGAGTACACCTTCTTCTGGATCGGGTGGGTCACGCGGTCGCGAATGGTGGCAAAGTCCGGAATCAATCCGATGTACCAGAACACCAAGGAAACCGAGAAGTAGGTCGAGATAGCGAACACGTCCCAGAGAAGCGGGCTGTTGAAGTTCACCCACAAGGAACCAAATTGGTTGGGAAGGGGCAGCACCCAATAGCTGACCCAAATTCTCCCCATGTGAATGCCGGGGAAAATGGCCGCCATGATGACCGCAAAAATCGTCATGGCCTCAGCGGATCGGTTGATCGCCATTCTCCATTTCTGACGGAAGAGGAGCAACACAGCCGAAATCAAGGTTCCCGCGTGTCCAATTCCCACCCACCAAACGAAGTTGGTGATGTCCCAAGCCCAACCAACGGTCTTGTTCAATCCCCAGACCCCAATGCCGGTTCCGATGAGATACAGAATGCATCCAACCCCATAAAAGGCGATGGTGCTCGAAATCGCGATGCCAATCTTCCAACTCAGCGGTGGCGCGCCCTGAATTGGCCCAACAACGTCATCCGTGATGTCCTTGTAGGTCTTGTTGCCCAGAATGAGGGGCTCCCGTATTGATGCTTCTTGCTGCATGAATCAGGCGTTGGGGGTGTTCCGCACCTTGGTGAGGTATGCGATGTTCGGCTTGACCCCGATTTCTTCAAGTGCGTGGTAACGGCGGTTGTTTTTAAACACCTTGGCCACCTCACTGTTGGGGTCGTTCAAGTCTCCAAAACTGATGCACTTGGTTGGGCAGGCATCGGAGCATGCGCAGTTCACGAGTTCGTCCGTCAACGGCACGCCCGCTTTCTTGGCCTCCAGTTTAGCGGACTGGGTGCGCTGCACACAAAGGCTGCACTTCTCCATCACACCGCGGCTGCGGACGACGACGTCAGGGTTGAGGACCATCCGCTGGATGGCGTCCTGAGCAGGGTTGAAGTTCTGGAACTTTTGGTAGCCCGGATAGTGGAACCAGTTGAATCGACGCACCTTGTATGGGCAGTTGTTTGCGCAGTAACGCGTGCCGATGCAACGGTTGTAGGTCATCTGGTTGAAGCCCTCATTGGAGTGCGTGGTCGCGGCCACCGGACAGACCGTTTCGCACGGTGCGTGGTTGCAGTGCTGGCACATCATCGGCATGTGCACCGTCTGCGGGTTGTCGCTCGGCTTCTCCATCTTGGCGTAGGTGGAGATTACCCCTTCGCCTTCTTCCCCTCCGCGCTCCTTGCTGTAGTCAGAAGTGTAGTACCGGTCCACACGCAACCAGTGCATGTCGCGGTGGCGCCGCACCTCATCCTTTCCGACAATCGGAACGTTGTTCTCGATGTGGCAGGCCGTGATGCAGCTGGAGCAACCAATGCAATGGGTCAGGTCGATTGACATTCCCCAACGGTGTCCCACTCCCTCGACGGCATGTTCATGCCACATGTCGAACTCCTCAGTGGCTTTCTTGTCGAGGGCGTTTATCTCTCCGTCTCCGTTGACGTCGTCATGGACGTTAAGGCCGATGGTCTTGTTCCAACTGGCCTCGCCCCTTGGCACGTCCATCTCTGCGAAATAAGACTGGAAGTCCGTTTCCTTCACCACAGAGTCCCGGCCCATGTATGTGTGGTGCATCTGAGTGCACGCAATGGGGTAGGTCTCATCGGTGGATTCGATGGTGACCTCGAGCGCGGAATAATCCGGCATCCCTGCTGTCAGGTCTGCCAGAGGGAACACGTTCTTTCCAATCGGCACGAGATTGCCGTCCGCATCGAGGAGGTGCTGACCATTCTCGCCTACCTGGAAGGCTGCGCGTCCAATGTTTTCACTGTTTGCACCCCGCCCATAGCCCATGGCAATGCCAATGGTGCCGTCCGCTTGTCCAGGCTGCGGAATGGCAGGGAGGCGAAGCGTCTGGCCCGCGGCCTTCACTTCCACGACAGAAGCGGGATCCTCCTGAGCGATGTACGTGTTCAGTCCCATGGACTCCATGTCACCTTGAGACATGGTGATGTAGTTGTCCCACGTCACCTTGGTGATGGGATCCGGGGTCTCTTGGAGGAATGGATTTGCCGCCTGCTCGCCACTTCCCATGGTGGTCTTTCGGTACATGGAGAGTTCAAAGCCCTTTCCTGTTCGGTTGTTGGCCTCGCGAAGGGCCGCTGTCAGTTCCCCTCCTGAGAATACAGGCGCTGACGGTGCCGCCCCGTCCACCATCATGACGCCGTTGTGCACAGCCTCATTCCAAGCATTGTCGCGGTACATGTCATCGGACACGTAGGCCGCGTTGTGCGTCTGGCGAATGAACGAATACCAGTCCAAAGGTTGGCCTGACCATGCAAGAAGGCTCTCGCCTCCATGCCGGGTGTCATACAGCGGCTGAATGGTCGGCTGAACAATGTCCATGCGGCCGGGACGGAGCATCAGGTCATCCCATGACTCGAGCCAGTGGTGGCGCGGCGCCAACACATTGCACAATGCACTGGTCTCGTCTTCGACAAGCGCAGTGGACACGGTCGTCTTGACCTTGGCCATGCCCTCACGGAAGCCAGCGGCATCGGGTCCGTGGTATGCTGGGTTGACCCCGTGCACCACCAAGGTGGACACCTGACCCGACTTCATCTGTTGGACAAGGTCGAGGTAGGCCTTGTCCTCCCCCTGGAAAAGCCCAGGCTGAGAAGGAATCACCACGGTCTGCCCAACAGCACCCAAAATCCGGTTGATTGCCAAGGCAATACGCTGGGTGGACAGGTTGTTGTCGTTTGCAATCACCAAGCCAGATGCGCCGGCTCTTTTCAAATCAGAGGCAGCGCGCTTCACGTCCTCCATGATTGCTGCATCCAGTTCCACAGCCGCACCCTCACCGGACAATTCCCGATACAAAGCGGCCAAGACACGGCCTGAATCAGATGGCTTTACCCGAACGCGGACATCCGCGTTGGAGCCGGTCAAGCTCATGTTGGATTCAAAGGCATACAAACGGGACATCGCCCCTTTCTCAGGGGTCCTTCCAGAGGTCCAGCCACAGCTGTATCGGACACTGTCTCCCCATGTTCCGAGGAAATCAGCACCCACTGTAACAACGCACTCCGCATCTGCGAATTCGTATTCAGGGAAAGCCCGGACACCATAGTCGGCCTCCACAGCCTCACACAGCGCGCCATAACTCACCGCATCGAGCTGGATATGCTCAACGCCTGAAGATTCGGCAGCCACAGCAATGGCACGTCGAATGCTCGGGCTCAACACCGTATTGGTCAAAAGGACCTTCCGGCCACCCCCAGCAAAGGCCTCTGATACAACACTGTCAACGGACTCCCAATCGCTCTCCTTGCCCTCGATTTGAGGCTTCATCAAGCGGGATCCATCATACAGGCCCATCATGGAGCTGTTGACTCTGGAGTTGACCACACCAACCCCCGTGTCCCCGTTGCTCCGAATGAAAATTGGACGGCCCTCACGGGTTTTGACCATGACATTGACAAAGTCGTGGCCGTCGTAATAGGTCGATGCGTAATGGTTGGCGACACCAGGGGTGATCTCCTCTGGCTTGTTGGTGTAGGGGATCGATTTGACAACAGGCGTCTCACAGGCCGCAAGCGTGGCAGCCGTCAAGGAGAAGCCCATAAACTTCAAAAAGTCACGTCGTCCAGTGTTGGCACGTTGCAAGCGGTCGTCCGAAAGGAACTGATCCACGGGGCGCTCCGCAGGGAACTCCTCCGCCTCCATCCGCTCGAACTCCGGAGTCCTATCTAACTCCTCCAACCCAGACCAGTATGTCTTCTTATCAGCCATGGAACAGGTGTAATTGTTCGTGATTCATCGATCAGTAGTGGCACTTGGCGCATTCCCAGCCACCGAGTTCCTTCACCGTCGTCTTTTCGTCTTCCAAATACTTTCGAAGCTCCTCGTTTCCTCGGAGGTCATCTTTCAGTCTTTCGTGTATGTCCTCGTAGTATCCGGAGGAGGCGAAGCTGATCTCCGCCTTGTTGTGACACTCGATGCACCAACCCATGGTGAGGGTGGGCTTGGACAACTCAATCAGCCCAGGGAAATCGTCCACCAGGCCATTGATCTCCTCCACTGGAGCAATGCGTCCTACGGTAAACTTGCCGACGTCACCGTGACAATTCTGGCATTCCAGACCGCCAACAACAACGTGCTGCTGGTGACTGAAGAACACGTGATCCGGCAGGTTGTGGACCTTGTTCCACTTCAACGGCTCACCTTGGAAATCGTCCTGTGGGCTCTGGTATCCGTTGTCCCCCTCCCCGTCGAGGTAGGTTCCTGATTCAGGATCGAAGCCAATGGCCGCATAGATCTTCCCGATCTCTACCTCTCCATATCGGCTGCCCTTCTTCACGGCCTTGTGGCAATTCATGCACACGTTGGTGGACGGGATTCCAGCATGCTTGCTCTCGTATGCACTGTGGTGACAGTACTGACAGTCGACCTCGTTTTCACAGACGTGCACGCTGTGAATGAACTTGACTGGTTGGTCAGGCGTGTAACCTTGGTAAACACCGATGCCCATGAGGCCTTGATATCCAATCACCACGAAATAGGCCACCACGAACAGGCCCAGAATGCTCACAAAGGCAATGTTGTCCCACGCCCAAGCCCGAAGCCGAACGAAGTACGGGGCGTCATCGTCATCAGAGACCTCCTGAGCCGCACGTTCCAAGCTCCTTCTCACGGTGGCCGCACTCAAGGCGATGATCAAGAACAGGGTCAGAAGGATCAGAAACCAAATGGTGCCATTGGTGCTCTGCTGTTCTTCTATCGCGTCATAAATCGTCGGGCAATCTGTTCCCGTGTCGGCTGTGGCCACCACATCAGGTGGGTTTTGGACATAGGCCATGATGTCCTTGACATCATCGGCACTGACCGCTTGGGCCGTCATCCAACCGTAAGTGCCCACGTATCGGTCGACGAGTGACTTAACGTAAGGGTCTCCTGTAGCGGCGGCAGCTTGTGGATTCTGTATCCACTGCACGAGAATTTCATCACTTGACCCCCATCGGTCTGCAATTCCCCCCAGGCCAGGAGCAGCGAGAACTTCGTTGGTCACCTTGTGACATGACGCACAGTTCGCATTGAAAAGGGCTTGACCATTTTCGATATCGCCTTCATCCCAAATACCTGCCTTCAAAGAAGAAGGGGTACTGAGCATGACTGCTGCCACGATGAAAGCTACCACTCCTACAACGGGTGGACGCTCCTTCACGCTCCAGATTCCAAACATGTTGAGCCGCTTGATTTTCGCACGCGAAGGTAGCGCTCAAAGCCCTATGGAGCCACGAACAAAGCGAGAAGTTTCAATCTCGGTTCGTAGGTGTCATCTGGGGGCCATAAGGCGCAGACCCAACCCCTGGATAAAGGGCGTCCAATGAAAGGTCCAACGGAACAACCAGAGCATTGGGGAACCTTCCCCTCCAAGCCTCTCGGACACGGTGTGCAGAAAGGGCCTTGGTGAAGTTCCCGAGGGTAACGCCAAACAAGGGTGGATAAGGCGTCAAATGAACCAGAAGGGTGCTGTCCGCAGCCTCAAGGCTCCGTTTCAAACCCCGCGCAGTGTCCAACTTCCCCATAAAAAGCTGCACCCTGTACCCTGGAATCCGGATTGCATTGGGCTCAACCCGTCCACTGTCCAAGGCGGAAATGGCGTCCGGGATGTGCCAGATTGCACTCCCTGCGATCCCCGTTACACGGTCGACGTTGTCCTCCAAAGTCAACCCTCCATTCTCCGCAGCAGCGGTGTCCAAATGGAGCGGCTCAAATTCGGCCCCTTGCGAAACGGGGTCCACCGAATCCAATCCGTCGGAAACGGGCAAAACCTCCGAGTTAGGTGCTTCTTGCTTTGGCTTGAACAGCTGTTTCCACCAGCTTCCCCCTCCCTGTGCCAGACACAGCCCAGGCAAAACCACCAGCCCCAAAACAAGAATCAACTGCCGTTGCATCAGCGCAAGATGACCATTTTGCCCGACCCGCCAGAGTTGCCACCGGACTCTCCTGCCAAAGCGAAATAAACCCCTTCGGGAACGGGCTGACCCTGCACGTCCATCATGTCCCAGAAAACCCGGCCACCAGCACCATCAAGTCGGCGCACCAGACGCCCCGCAGCGTCCACAATGTGAACCTCGGATCCAAAAGCCAACCCGTCAATGGTGATGCTCGGCGGGTCTCCAGGCCGCCAGGGGTTGGGAAACACTGTCAATTCAGAATTCCCCAATTCCGAAACAAAGTTGGTGGCGGTTCCCCGATAACTCGTTATGCCATTGGGCGTTGCGAAATACACGAGGCCGCTCGACTGGTCGATGGCCACATCATACACCTCATTTGAAGGCAATGGACTTTGAGCGGACGTGAAGTGGGTCACCTGTTCACGGCCATCCGGCGAAAGCAAGAACACCCCGCTGTTCACCGTAGCCAGCCACTTGCGGTTGCCCCCATCCAATGCAATGTCCAATATGGTCTCCGTTTCAAGCAAAAACTGAAAGTTCCCATCCTGTTCGATGAGGATCTGCTGCGCGTCGATGGGGTCGACCCCGAAAAGGCCTGACGGCTGGTAGAACACAGCTGGTCCTTGAAGCGTACCGACCCAAACCTCCCCGTCGAGGTCCTCTTCAAGCGCGTAAACAAAAGGACTGGGAAGGCCCCCTTGCCCCTCCCCTTGTCCGAGAATCCGGAAATCATCATCTGAGGGGTCATTTGGCGTATCCCCTGTGGCCAATACCGCCACACCCTGACCGTCACCCAAGGCCATCCAAACCTGCCCGGCTTGTGTAGCCAACACCCTCGTGAACCGAGTGGCCGTTCCAATACCCTCCAATGAAAAGACATGCCACTCCCCTTCCGCGTCCAACATTTTCAAGGGGGATTCGGTGCCCTCATTGGCCAACCACAGGTTGCCCTGCCGATCGAAGTCAAGCGCGGGAACAGCGCATCGGTCAACATTCCAATTTGTGTTCCACGCCAGCGGCGAATTGTTCGGGTTCCAAAACTTGGTCACCGCGTTTCCAGAAACTTCAATCAAGCCCTCTTCCAGACTACCGAACACAGCCACTTCCGGGTTGAGTGGGTTGATGCTCACCTCCATTGGGTCTTGCACACCCTCGCCACCCGCCTCTCCCGCTGGTGGCGCAATCTGCCGCCACCATGTCCCTTTTCGACCACTGAAGCCCTCCTGCCGATACAAGGGGACACCAGCCGCATTGGTTCCACCGGAAGCCACCCAAAGCCATTCGTTCCAAGCGTCCAGTCGAATGCAGGCATTGCTTTTAGGGCCATTGGGTGCCAAGGGGCCATCAAAAGAATCGCCCACGGCATCGAGCCGAAGAACACCAGAATGCGCATTGGCCAACCAAGCAGCCCCTGCATCTGCAGCAATCCCCATAGGCTGAAAAAAGACATTGCCCGCTTCAGACCTTACCGGTCCAGCTTGACCATCCGCCTCCCACTGGACAAGTCCAAAAGGGCTCGATGCCCAAAATCGATCTCCATCCGCAGCAAGGCGGCGCCACTCCTCCTCCAAGCCCGCAGAAGCTTCCGACCAGTTTCCTGAAGGGTCTCGCCTCCACACTGCGTCTGGGCCTTCCCTTCGCTCCGCGCACACAAGGCCGCCGCCTTCCAAGGCCAACAAGTCGATGAGATCAGCCCCCGGAAGCCCCGCCTCTGTCCATGTGGCTGGGTTTCCAGGAAAAGGGGAGTCCAACGGAGCAGACCACAACCCAGAACCCGTTGCTGCCCACCATTGTCCGCCACCCTTGGCAACGGAACGCACCGGAAGGGCCTCCCCTGCCGACTCCAGCTTCCATGTGTCGCGGACCTCCAAAGCGATGAGGTCGTATTCCACGACACCAATGTCAGTGCAAAGCAGAAGCCGCTCACCTTCCACAACCAACCGATGGGGCTCCTTGCTCCCCAACAAATCTGCTTCGGACAAATCGGTGACAGGCACCACATCTCCCAAAGCCCCATCCGAATCCATGCGGACCAAATCAAAGGTGCCCTCCGTGTACGCCACAATTGCCCACCCCAGTTGATCTGCCAAGGCCACAATGCTGATGTCGGCCCGGCTCAACCCCTCTGCTTTTCCGAAGCGCTGGGTCTCCCCGGTTGGACGCCCCTCATCATCCAAAACAAGCGCAAAGACCGCCGTTTCCGCTGCCACCAAGGCCAAGTCAGCTGACACAGCAACATCCTTGCACCGTGTGAAATTGGGGTGGTCGCGCCAGGTTCCGGTCGCAATCTGAGCCTGCGCTGTCCATCCAATGCACAGGACACCATACAAAAGGACCAAAAGGCCACCGCACCTATTTAAAGAAAGAGACATGGCGTGTGAATGCGTCATCGAAACCAACCGCAAGGTCCATTTATTGTGTCTGCGAAGGTCAAACATCAGGAGGCAATGCACGAGGGTCAACCGGACGAGGCCCTCTCGGCTTCAAGCGCCTCACCTTTGGAGACGGAGGCAGCACAGACATATCAAAGAGTGCCGGGCCCTTTGTCTCGAGGTTTTCTAGCGCCTGCTCATCGGCCAGGCCATACATAAAATTGCGATCGCCCAGCACCATTTCAACAATGCCCCAGCCAACAAGCAAGGCCAACAGGTCCTCGGTGGCCTGGGGTGGCCGTCGAACGGTCCGAACAATCTGGCGAAAACCCAGGAGCTTTCCCTTCCGCCACGTGCGAAACAAGCGGCCCACATGGCGGTCATATTCAAAGGCCGGCCGATCTGTCCTGAAACCGTGGTCCCAGCAACGAGACAAAACTGGATTGACCCGGATGTTCTCATCCTCCAACCTCAGGTAAGCTTCCCATCTTTCTTCCTCTGCCTCGCAGCGGTGCGGCCTTTGGCGCGACGGCTCCACCACAATCTCGAGCACGCTCCTAACATCTGCCTTCCACACCTGCGTCCGGAATTCCACGGCAGGCCTGCAGTACATCTGCGCAGCAGCCTCCACCATGTGCAACTCCTCATCCACCCGGACGCCACTCACCGTGCCGTTGTCCTTGACTCCGATGAGCAGCCTCCCCCCGTCCGCATTGGCAAATGCAACCAACGTACGGGCGATTTTACGGCTGTCGTCTATGCGCGTCTTGAAGTCCTGTTGCTGGTGCTCCCCTTCCGCGATCATTCGAAGGACATGCGACATGCTACAAAGATGGAGTCCCGAGATCAGCACAAAAGCGCCGAGTCCACAGGATTTTGACTACTTTCGCACTGTCGATTGAACGCAGATAGAATGAACAGGGGGGCCGAAAGCCCCCCTTCTTTTTCTCTCCTCATTCGGCAAGACGACATGATCAACGCAAACGAAATCCGAGAATGGGTAACGGAACACCTTGATAATCAAGGCGGTTTCCTTGTCGACGTGACCGTTTCTGACGGCGCAGACATTCGTGTTTTCGTGGACTCACCGGAGGGCTTGCCCATCTCGCGTTGCGTCGAAATTTCCCGCCTTATTGAAGGCAACCTCGACCGCGAATTACAGGATTTTGCCCTGCAGGTCTCTACACCCGGATTGGACCAGCCATTGAAAATCAGGCCCCAATACGACAAGAATGTGGGGCGAGGGGTCAAGGTCCAAATGCACGATGGCCGCAGTGTGGAAGGCATTCTCACTGAGGTCGAAGACGCTGGAATTGTTGTCGAGCACAAAGAGAAAAGAAGAATCGAAGGCCGCAAGGCCAAAGAATGGGTGACGGACCGGCACGAATTGGCCTGGGACAGCATCGCCACCACCAAAGTCAAGATTTCATTCAAGCAATAATGGATACGGTGAACCTGATTGACTCCTTCAGGGAGTTCAAGGAATTGAAGAGCATCGATCGCGAGACGATGATGGGCATCCTCGAAGAGGTGTTCCGCAACATGATTATTAAGAAGTATGGTGCGGACGACAACTTTGACATCATCATCAACCCCGAAAAGGGAGACCTCGAGATTTGGCACAACCGCGAAATCGTAGAAGATGGCGCCGTTGAAGATCCAGTGGCAGAAATCGCCCTGAGCGACGCCCTGAGAATTGAAGACGACTTCGAAGTGGGGGAAGAGGTCTCAGAGGAAATCAAGTTGGCAGACTTCGGCCGCAGAAACGTGCTCTCCATGCGCCAGAACCTCGCCGGCAAGGTGATGGAACTAGAAAAGGATGCCCTGTACCGCAAATACAAGGATCGCGTCGGTGAAATTATCTCCGCGGAAGTCTATCAAATTTGGAAGCGCGAGATCTTGCTGGTCGACGATGATGACAACGAGCTCATCATGCCCCGCGACCAGCAAATCCCAGGTGACTTCTTCCGCAAAGGGGACGCCGTCCGCGCTGTGGTTGCCGAAGTGGACATCCGCAACAACAGTCCGCGAATCATCCTGTCCCGAACCGC
>Ga0209503_10001462_pt1 | contig 12154 bp, 8 predicted proteins | sample SouAtlMetagenome_2_FD_187448 | JGI IMG/M metagenome (GOLD analysis project Ga0209503, IMG submission 187448) | Marine eukaryotic phytoplankton communities from Atlantic Ocean - South Atlantic ANT15 Metagenome (SPAdes) (version 2) | ecosystem: Environmental > Aquatic > Marine > Oceanic | place... | reverse complement strand
CGCAGTAGCAGCGGTATGAATAACCGGGATTCATCGTCGTCGCCAAACTGTGATACCCAGGGCTGCTATACTCATTCGAGTAGAAGTAGACGAATTCATCATTGTTGTCGAACACCCTCTTCTCATGGTTGCCTACCCACGTATAAGTGTTCTCGTTGATTGTGTAGACCTCGTTCCACACCATCGCGAGTGCCGTCATTGTCGCCATGTGCCACATCCCCGGCAAGTTTTCACAGGACAAAGCGCACACGGGGTAGGCCATTTCGCCCATGTAGGTGATGGCGCTTTCTCCGTCTTCAGAGATGACAGTTCCAGAGAACTCGCTTCCGTAGTTGGATAGCAGTCCCTGCAGGTCCACCACTCCGATGAGCCCATCTCCGTTCTCGTCTGGGTTGTAAGGAAGGGGAAAGGACTGCGCTGCGGACTCTGTTGTCACGGCAACAAAAAGAAGGGCTGCAAGCACCCGTGAAGTAGAAGTGAAAAGACGATTCATGGCTCTTTGGTGTTCGTGAAGAAAGGGAGAGGGCAGGGATGCACCACCTTTTTCAGCCACGAGAAGATACAACGTTCTTCAGTTATGTTGCAAAAAATCGCCTTCAAATCACGCCGTAAACCTTTAATAGGAAGGGCCTTGAAGCTGTGGCATGTCCTTTTCTGTGAGCTCTGTTCGCGCCGAGAGACCTTTGGCTACAGGGACGGGGGCTGACGGTTCAGGAATGTAGATTTCGCATCGCTATCCAGAGGCGCCGCGCTTTAGAGTTGTCCCATCTTGCCCGCGCGGTAGTTGCGCATGCAGGCGTTGATTTGGTCTTGCGAATTCATCACAAACGGCCCGTAGCTCACCAACGGCTCATTGAGCGGCTGCCCGCCCAGGACCAAGAACTCCGAATCTTCGAGCGCGTGGAAACGCATCACGTCGCCGCCGCGGTCGTACAAGGCGAGTTGCTCGTCACGCAAGAGGTTACGGCCTTCGCCCTCGAGCTTGCCTTCGATGATGTGGGCAAAGGCGTTGTGCGTCGGGTCGACGGGAAGGTCGAGGCGTCCTCCGGCCGGGAGGGTGATGTGGTAGTAAAAGGCAGGCGTGAACGTGAACACCGGCGAGGTGCATCCATTCAGGGAGCCAATCATGACCTTGATTTCTGCGTCGCCGAGCTCAACAATCGGCGTCTCTTCGCGCTCGTGGATGACGGTCGAGGGGTTGCAAAACTTCTCCTGCGACGGCGTGTTGAGCCAAATCTGAAACCCGTGCACCGTCCCGCCGTCGCGGCGGATTTCGTTGCTGGACACCTCTTCGTGGATGGCGCCACGTCCGGAACTGAAGAGCATGAATTCGCCCTTGCGGTACACGATGTCGTTGGCAAGGCTGTCGGTGTGACGGCCGCTTCCCGAGATCAGGTACGTGGTGGGGGTGATGCCGGCGTGGGGGTGGGCTTTGATGTCCATGCCCAAGGTGCCGGGCTCGATGCGCATCGGCCCAAACTCATCCAGCATCACCCACGGCGACACGAGGTCGGTGTGGTTGCCGGCAAAAGAGCGGATGACAGGCGTGTTTTGGACCATCGTGCTCTTCGCCGTCAGCACCCGCGCAATGGCGCGCTCGCCGCCTTCCGCCCACATTCCAGACGACGCACGCAAAATGCGAGGGAGGACGAGGGAGGCGCCGACGATGGCCGAGCCTTGCAGGAATTCACGACGAAGCATGTCTCAAAATACGAAAGCCGTTTGGGTTCGCGCGGTCTTGAAGGGCATGAACCTCAGGTCATTGCTTCATCACCTTCCATGTTTGCGTGCCCCAACGGGTTTGGAGGCGAACGGTGTACATTCCCTGGGTCCAATGATGCGTCGAGAAAGTGGTTCGGGTTTGTGACCCGAGGGTGCGCGTCTCAACAGGCTGGCCTTGAGCCGTGAACACGTCGACTTTTCCCTCGGCATCCACGCCGTTCCATTGGACGGACATGACATCACGGACTGGGTTGGGGAAGATGTTGGCCAAGGTTGCGAGGTCTGGGGTTTGGCTTGCCGCGGCTTCAATGGCGTGGAAGGGCTGACGGAGCTCTGAAAACTCAAAGCCGCCTCCGTATGCGAAGACGTTGTAATCGGTGAAGGGATTGCCTGGAATTTCAAACGTGGTGAGGGCGAAGGAGCCGGAGCCTGACCCCCAGTTGCCCACCATTCCGTCGCCGTATTCGTCGGTCAAAATCAATTCGTAGCACCCCTCTGCAGGCAGGTCCACCTCAATCTCGTAGGTCTGATTGGAGGCGTAAGATCCTGCGGGTGCACCGGCGATTTCGTTGCCTTGGCTGTCCTCGATGCGCCACCCGGTTTCATCGCCCCATGCGTCGGTGGTGAGGTTGACAACGCAGGTGAGATAGGCTTCAGGGAGCTCGGAGGGCTCGACTGTAAAGTTGTTGTTGCTCGGGTTCTCATCCGCGTCGTCGATGACGAGTTCGAAGGCACCCAAACCTGAGGTGTCGTAGCTGCCCAACACCACGCCTGTGGTCTCGTAGCTTGCCAGGGTGCCGCTCCAGGGTTGGGACAAGACCACGATGCCGTCCACCACCATGGACAACGTCACGCTGACGAAGCCGGGCGCACCGAGGTTTCGGATTTGGGCCACAATGGGCGCGTTGCCCCCGTCGCAGCCGTTGAGTTCGCCGAGGAACCCCTCGACCGCCACGTCGTTCACCGCGTCAGGGACGAGGTTGAATTTGTAGTTCGCTGCGACGTAGAGGTCGGAGGCGGGATCGGCTGTGGTGCCCTGCATGAGGTACACCACATCGTCAATCACAAACGAGGCGGGGGCCCAGCGCGACCACCCAGGGTGGGCGGGCCACTCGGACCAGACATCCGTGGCTGGGTCGTAGGCCCAAAATTCGCCTTCCTCCATCGAGCTGTGGTCCTCGCCATCGCCGCTCAAGGCAAAGCCGAGTCCGTTGTGGGAAAACTGCGTGCCGGCCACGCGCCCCTCGGCGGGAAGCTCCGCCAATTCCGACCACGTCTCGGTGCTGGGATCGTAGGCGTACCACGTGTTGAAGATGTCTTCTCCGCTGTGCCCAAATCCCGTGTAAACGATGCCGTTGATGCCAAATTGGTAGGGGTGGTGACGGGGAGAGGCGGGGAGGTCGGGCTTTTGGCTCCAGGAGTCGGTGGCCATGTCGTAATCCCACCAATCGCCAAGGTCGCCAAAATCACTCGACCCCAAGCCCATGTAGATGTGACCATCCATGGCCACAAACGCTGGGTGGTAGCGCGGCTCGCACGGACAGGATGCCATTTCCGCCCACGTCTCTGTCACGGGGTCAAACTTCCACAGGTCGTTCATGGCGCCGCTGTTACTCAGCCCAAATCCGATCCAGGCCTCACCGTTCCAGGTGTCGCCAATGGTGTAACCACGTGCCTCGCCTGGGAAGTCCGCGAGCGTGGACCACGTGTCGCTGTCGGGGTCGTATTTGTAGACGTTGTCGCTGTACCCGTTGGGGGTTTGGCCTGCAACAAGGTAGCCCGATCCTTCAAGGGCAAAGCCCAAGCTGTGGTCGCTCACGAATCCGTTGGGCACGGAGGCGAAGGAAGTCCAGGTTTGGGCGTGGGTCGAGGCGAAGGCAAGCAAGCCAACGAAGAGGAGGAACGGGCGAATCATGGCGCAAATGTAGGAGGGTGGTTTTCCGCAGGGACAACCGAAGGCAACGGCTGGATGTTGCATGTTGCGTGCATTTGGGTGAAGGTGAGATTGAGCATCCCGAGAGTACTCGCGTCACTTGGCGCTCGCTCGTGATCTCTGAAAGGGGAGGCTGACAAGCGAAAAGCCACGCCCGCTGTCGCGGGCTCGTCTTTTTTGCGCCCTCGCCGTCCGGCTCAAGCGAGCTTGGCCGAACGTCTCGGACACAAAAAAGCCAGCGTCGGTACGCTGGCTTTTCGCTTGTGCGGAGAGACCGAGATTCGAACTCGGGGACCAAAATAATCGGTCACAGCTTAGCAGGCTGCTGCATTACCACTCTGCCACCTCTCCAAAAATTGTCCGCGTGAGCCTCGTACGCTTGCGAGTTGCGGGAGGGCAAAAATAGTGAAATCCTTTCTCTCCCCGCGACACAAACTGAAGGAGTTTGTATCTTGGCTTCAGAACACCGGGTTTGGTGTTTCCTTCGATCGATGAAACTCAACAACACAATGAAAAAGTTCCTTTTCCTCGGCGCCTTCGCATTCTTTGCATTGACCGCGTCAGCCCAATCCACGGAAGCTCCCGCCGACAACAAGGCTAAGACAGAGCAAACTTGCTCCAAGGACCAAAAAGCCTCTTGCGACAAGTCCAAGTCCGCCAGCTGTTGCTCTAAAGGCGCTTCAGCCTCTACGGACGGCAAGGTTGCCTCTTCCGACAAGTCCAAGTCTGCCAGCTGCTGCTCGAAGGGTGCCTCTGCTTCTACAGACGCCAAGGGCGCTTCTTGCAGCAAGTCTTCTTCCGCCGGATGCTGCTCGAGCGGCGCGGCTGCAGATGCAGGCGACAAGAAGTCCAAGAAGAACAAGAAGCGTGGTGACAAAGCCATAGGTTTGAGCTCCAAGGGACAGTGATTTGATTGATGCTTGGCTTGTCCGAGTGAGGAAAGGGGCTGCACCGATGCGGTCCCTTTTTTTGTGCCCGTCTTTCGTGGTGTGGCCAAACCGTCACATCTTTGCCTCTGAAACTCGTTGCCAACGGGCGACGACATGGTCCCATAGCTCAACAGGATAGAGCATCTGCCTTCTAAGCAGACGGTTCGGGGTTCGAGTCCCTGTGGGATCGCCAGGCTTTAGGTTGGTGTATTCGTCAACGCAGTATCTTTGCGTTATGACTAGAATCCTCAGCTTGATGCTTTGTGGAATCGTATTCACCTCGGCGAATGCACAACGCGAAACTCAGAACTTCACTGAGCTCAACATAGGTCTTGCAGCCATTGAAGATCACTCATTCGATACTGTGGTCCCTGGAATCAGTCTTCTATTCGGCAGGACCATTCAGTTTTCTAACAACAACGTTGCCGAAGTCCAGATTGGGGCAGCCGCTCCAACGCTGATTACAGGTAAGTTCGCAGCAGGAATAGGGACATTGGAGAAGAATGTGATGCTTGCAGTTCGACCTTGGCCACTGACAATTGGACCGCAGATCAAAAGAAATCAATTTACATGGTCCTTCGAATTTGGAACCGCAACTGAGGCGAGTTTTGATGCAGGGTGGATAGTTACCGCTGCATATCGTTGGGATCTCACCCGAAAGGAAAAAGAGTAGAAAAGGCAGTCGGTGAGGTTGACCTCCAGTAGGCCGTCGTGGTGGACTTCAGGAGCTGCGTTGGATTCCTGCGCTTGGCCAGAAAACACAACTGCCGCAAATGCGGCAGTTGTAAAGAGGGAGGCATGAAGGGGCATCAGTCGACTTTGATTTTGATGTCTTCGCCAAAGCGGCGAATGGTTTGAACCTTGGCGCCGTCGTCAAAGGGATTGCCTTTCACGTCGACTGTCTTCAATTCGGTGAGGTTTTCCATGCCTTCAGGCAAGCCGGTCAACTGGTTGTTGCGGGCCACGACGCGCTTGAGGGTGGGGATGTTGGCCAACGCAGCGGGCAAATCCTTCAATTCGTTGCCACTCACGATCAAGGTTTGCAGCATGTTGAGTTGGTCGATGTTGGCGGGCAAAGCGCCCATTTTCATGCCGCTCAGGTTGAGGTTCACCAATTTGGGAATCTCGAGCAATTCAGCGGGGAAGGGCTGTCCCACGAGGTCGGGGTCAGTAAGTGGGTTGAGCGACAAAGACACCCCACCAATGGTCGAGGTCAGCTTGGCACCGAGGCGCTGGGCCATGGTCATTTCGGCAGCTTCTGTAGCGGACGCTTCTGCGCTGCCGGCCACAAATTCAGCATTCCACTTCGCCAACACATCGCCCATTTCCATGTAGCGGTCTCCGGCCAAGATCATGGCGACATCACGGTTCTGGGAACGCTTGCCGATGGCGCTCTTGAAGTCAGGGGCCTTTTCGCGTTCGACCTCATCTTCTGAGGGCATGACAAAATCGGGGTTGGCCACGGACGCACGGCGGCGCTTCATGAGGCGATCCATCAACTTGTCACACTTCGCAAGGACAGCGTTGTCCCCCACAGCCAATCCTCGGGCCACGGAAATGGCTTGAGCACTAGCCACGTACTCGTCGCGGTACAAGTGTGCCACTGCGAGGTTGAGGTTGATGCCGGTGGCGACTTTCTTGGTGACCATGGCCTTCTTGTCGGTGAAGTCGGTCATGGCGGCCCATTCGTTCCACACGCCAATCGGACCTTCAAGCGCATCGAAGTTGCCAGTCTTGAAGGCTTCGAGGGCCTGTTCCTGGGCCGTTTCAAGGGCTGTGTAGTCGTGTTTTCCCTTGCCGACGTAAATCTCCACATCGTGCTTGGTTTCCAAGAAAAACAGGCGCTCCTCCATTTCATCAATGACCTTGCTCAACTGCATGAGCACGGCCTTGCGGCGAATGAACGCGCGGCCCTCGAAACTCGAGAGGTAGTTGCGGACCGCCATGGGATTGTCAAACATCAAACGTCCCGCGGTGTAGCTGAATCCACCGAGCGTACTGGACTCCATGGTGGCAATCTTCTCGTTGCCGCAACGGATGGTGTTCATGGTGTTGATTTCATAGCCATCGAGCACGGTGCCGTTGCCATCGGAGATGGTCACACGCACAGGCATGTTGTGTTGGAGCTCGGCGTAGTACGTCTTGGCATCTGAGTTTTTCTGAGATGCCGACTTGATGTTGGGCTCGGGATAGGTCTCCGGACCGAGAGCTACATCCACCACGCAAGTGGGCATGTCGTCTACGATGTTGGCTTCACGTCCCAAGCTGAAGTGCTTCATGCTCTCCAAGCGCTCTCCATCCTTGATGATTTTGATGTTCCCCCCAAAGCGGCGGAGGTCGTCCAACGTGAAGAAATTGGGGTCGGCGTGCACAAAGAAAGCCACCTTGTCCACGATGCTTTCAGGCACCGTAGGAGTGGTGGTGACTTCAATCTTGGTGGTTTTGGATCCGCTGCGCTGTGCCCAAGAAGCGGGCATCAACAGCAACATGGCCAACGCCACGCTGAACGTGCGAGAGAGAAGAGAAGTTGAGGTCATGATCGTGTTTTCAGTCGATGTGACCGGCAAGGTAGGCGAAGGGGCCGTTTCTAGGGACGTTGGCCTGGCGCGCGGAAACGCACCACATCGTCGGGACGTTTGTTCAAGTGTTTGGTCCCTGTGCCTTTGACACGCTTTCGCCACATTTCGAAGCTCTTCCGCTTCAAGGATCGGCGCATGAGGGCACGCACGTCATTCTCCTTCAACCCAAACTGCCACTCGATCGCCTCAAACGGCGTCCGGTCTTCCCACGCCATTTGGATTACGCGGTCCAAATCTTCCGAAGGCCAATCCTTCCATGGGAGGTCGGCGCGCTGAACCTGGTCGGTGGGTTTTGGTGTCTTGTTCACGGGAAAGTGACACCCCAGAGGGTCCAATGTTCAACGCTGCGCCCCATCTTGGGGTCATGAATCGAATCCCATGCCTGATGGTGGCTGCCACGTTGCTCGTGGCCTGCACCACCGAATCGCCCGAGAAGGCCGCCGCGCCCGTCGAGGACTACCACGCCACAGGAAACTGCGCCATGACGCTGAGCGAGGAAGATCAGGCCTTGCGGGCAGCCAAGCACGCTGAATCCGGCGTCACCATGGTGGAGCTGAGCAACAGGTACAGCGTGTTCACCCAACAGTTTGGCGAGAGCGAAGACGTGAAGGTGCTGGTGCTTCATGGCGGGCCTGCGTGCACCCACGAGTACATGCTCAACGTGGCGTACCAAATGCCAGGCCACGAGGGTCTCGCGGACGTGGGCGATGCAGAGGTGCACATGTATGACCAACTCGGAAGTTTCTACAGCGACCAGCCGTCGGAAGACCTCTGGAACATCGAGCGTTGGGTCGAAGAAGTAGACGAGGTTCGACGCACCTTGGGCATGGATTCCACCAACTTTTACTTGCTGGGGAACAGCTGGGGCGGCATCCTCGCAATGGAGTATGCATTGGCTCATCAAAACCACCTCAAAGGATTGGTTGTGTGTAACATGCAGTCATCAATTCCTGATTACGCGGCATACAATGTGTCGACCCTTCGTCCGCAAATGCGGCCGTCGCTGGTCGACTCCTTGGAGGCGTTTGAGGCTGCCGAGGATTACCAAAACCCGACCTACCTCGAGCTCATCGACAAGGAGTTTTACCGCAAGCATGTGTGCCGTTTGGAGACCTGGCCCGAAGAGGTTGTGGGCTCGTTCGCGCGACTCAATTACAAGCTGTACGACTTGATGCAGGGGCCGAGTGAATTCAAAGTCGGAGGCCGAATCATCGATTGGGACATCACCCCGCGTCTCGGAGAAATCACCGTTCCCACATTGATGGTGGGTGCGACCCACGACACGATGGACCCTGCCGCCATGGCCCATCAAGCCACCCTGGTGCAGCACGGGCGTGCCCACATCTGCGAGAACGGATCTCACCTTGCGCTTTGGGACGACGAAGAGGTGTTTTTCGAGGGTGTCACGCAGTTCGTTCGTGACGTCGCGCAGGGGCAATTCACCCCCTGAGCGCGTACCTTCGGAGGATGAAGGTTTTCGGAAATGGACTGATGACTTTGGCGCTGGCATGCGTGGCCATCCCAGGCGTCGCCCAAATCACATTGGACAACGACTTTGCCGATTGGGCGTCGATTCCCACTGCGGGGACGGTGTCCACGAACACCCACGTGCTGAGTGGGGCGGCCACGTCCAATGCGGATTGGGTGTTTTGGAAGGTGACGTTGGGCGAGGATTTGGCCTTGGATGAGACCATCATTCCCCACGGGCTTCAGCTGTGGATCGACACCGACGGCAATCCCAACACGGGATGGATTCAGGAGAACATGGGCGTCGAGCTGGTGCTTGATTTTCCCCAAAATGAAGTCATCCGCTACAACTCGGGTGGGGTGTCAACGACGCTGAGCTTCAACAACATCGGCCTGCACGGTGCGCCGACTTACAGCGGCGACATCTTTGAGTTGGCGCTGGACCGCGGCATGTCCGGGGTGGGCAGCAACATGCTGACGTGGCAGTGGATCGACACCGACCACGACGAAGTGTATCCCGCAACCCCCGCGGCACTGACCTTGAACAACGCAGCTGCTGAGTACGATGTGGTTCCCTTGGAACGCGGTGCCGGCACGCAGCTTCGGGCCATGTGGTGGAATGTCAACCGCCGCATGGACCAAAATTCCGCGGCCGCGTCCATGGGACGCATGGTCGCCGCATTGCAACCCGACGTGATTGGGTTCAGCGAGGTCGACGACGTCTCTGCCTCCTACGTCAAGGGCCTGCTCGAATCTTGGCTTCCCGGCTCAACGTGGAATGTGGTGAAAGACGATTACGATTTGATGGTGGCCAGCACGTGGCCGTTGGGCGAGTCGTTCTCCGATGTCTACCGAAGCTTCCCGGTGGTGATTCAGACGCAAGACCTCTACGGCGTGCCGACGCTCTTCACGTCTTCGCACTTGAAGTGTTGCGGGGGCATGACCAATGAGCAAAAACGCCAAAGCGAAGCCGACGAGTACATGGCCTTTCACCGCGATGCGATGACGGCAGGGGGTGCCTTGGATGTGCCGGAGGGCACCCCGATTTTGTTTGGGGGCGACCTGAACATGGTGGGTCTGGAGGCGCCGATCTACACCCTCGAGTCGGGCGACATTTTCGACGAAGCCGAATACGGTCCTGATTTCGCCCCGGACTGGGATGGCACGGGCATGTTGCAGGTGGCCGCAGTGCAGGCCGACCGCGCAATGGACTACACGTGGCGAAACGACAACGGTTATTACATGCCGGGCAAGTTGGACTATGCCTTGGTGTCAGATGGAGTCTTGGAGGTGACGCGGTCGTTTGGACTCCAAACCTCAGACATGACCGGCACCCGACTCGGCGACTACGGCCTTTATGCCAACGACACGTGGAACGCCTCTGATCACCTTCCGGTCGTCGTGGACGTCGCATTGACCGGATCCCAAGTCATGGACACGGACCTGGACGGGGTCCCTGACGCGTTCGACAACTGCGTCGACTTCCCCAATCCAGACCAAGCCGACTTCAATGGCAACGGGGTGGGGGACTGGTGTGAAGACAGCGACCAGGACGGCCTTTGGGATGCAGACGAGCTTTTCTTCGGCACGGACCCGCTCGTGCAGGACTCGGACGGCGACGGCCTCACGGATGGGGCAGAAATGGACCTCTTCAACACCGACCCCCTGAGCGACGACTCCGATGGTGATGGGGTGTCGGACGCGCTGGAATTGCTCTTTCCGCCCGACACCAGCTCGTGTCCCGGCGACCTCAACGGTGACAGCGCTGTCACGGTGGTAGATTTGCTGCTGCTCCTGGGCCAAATTGGGTTTGCCTGCTGAATGCAGGTCAGGGTGTTGGAAACCTGAGGATTGCATGCTCTGAATGGCGGCATGCGCCGTCTACCTTGAGGCCATCAATTCTCATTTCATGAAACACCTTTTTCTCTCTTTGGCAGCCATGTGTGCTGTGACGGTTGGAAGCTGGGCGCAGTGCACGGCTGATTTTGACTTTGGCGATACGGAGTTTGGCATCAGCCCCAATCCGGCGGATGGCGAAACGTTTGTCGACGGTACGGTCAACCAGCCTTATGCCGAAACCATTCACGTATTGGTTCCCGCATCTACGGCGGGGATCCCTGACTCTCCCATCGAATTGCCCCTCGACTCTGTGGTGCTCGACAGCATCTTGCTGATCGGGGAAATGGGTGAAGAATTCACGACCCTAAGTGTGGGTCTCACGTTGGCGCCCAACAACAATGGCGACTCGGGCAATCCCAACGCCTTTTTGGGCGGCGGCCAATACTGTGCGGCCTTGGAAGGCACCCCAGACACGGTGGGTGTGTTCACTGGCGCAATCTACACGACAGCTTGGGTCACGGTTCCACTCCTCGGGACCAACGCCGTTCCGTTCCCGTTTGAGGGCTATACCTTGACCATCAATCCTGAGCCTGTGACGGGCTGCACGGACATGATGGCCTGCAACTTCAATGCAGAGGCCACCGAAGACGACGGTTCTTGCACCTACCCAGCACCTCTCTCCGACTGCGATGGCAACTGCTTGAACGACACCAACGGCGACGGCATCTGTGAGGAAGTCCCAGGGTGCACCGACGAGACGGCGTGCAACTACGATCCACAAGCCACCGAAGACGACATGTCCTGCACTTATGCGGAGCAGTACCTCGACTGCGACGGCAACTGCTTGATGGACATGGACGGCGACGGCGTGTGCGACGAATTGGAAGTGCCTGGTTGCACGGATGAGTCGGCCTGCAATTACGACGAGGCAGCTACGGACGACGACGGGTTGTGCACGTTTGCCGCAGATTTCTACGACTGTGACGAGGCATGCTTGAACGACGAAGACATGGACGGCGTGTGCGACGAGCTCGAAGTGGCGGGTTGCACTAACGTCTACGCGTGCAATTACCTGGAGACCGCGACCGACGAAGATGGCAGTTGCCTCGTGGTCGGCGACGCCTGTGACGACGGTGATGAGGCCACGATCAACGATGCGATTGACGTCAACTGCGACTGTGTGGGTGAAGTCGTCGATGGGGTGGAAGCCTTGCTCATGGCGGGCGTGGAGTTGTTCCCCAACCCCGCCTCGGAGGTGCTGAACGTGGTTCTTCCTTCTGGCGCGTCTTACGACTTGACCTTGGTGTCCGTTTCTGGACAGCGTACCGTGGCCACGCAGCAGGCTGCAACAGGTCAGGTTGCATGGGATGTGGCGTCCTTGCCAGCAGGAGTCTACCTGCTCCAAGTGCGCGGGGAGGCTGGACAGGTGATCCGTCAAGTCATGCTCGGCGCCCGCTGATTGTTGATAACCCTTCGATTTCTAACCCCATGCAGGTCAAAGGCTTGCATGGGGTTTTTTGTTAAGTTGGCCGCAAAACCACGATCAATGAAAACATTACGACTCTTGACAGCCCTGGCTTTGGTGCTTGTGGCAACCACTTCCAACCGTGCACTCTCTCAGTGCATAGAGACCCTAGGCATCAACGCCACACTCTCCGCTTCCGCAGCGCAAGAAGAGAGCATTT
>Ga0209503_10001459_pt1 | contig 12165 bp, 6 predicted proteins | sample SouAtlMetagenome_2_FD_187448 | JGI IMG/M metagenome (GOLD analysis project Ga0209503, IMG submission 187448) | Marine eukaryotic phytoplankton communities from Atlantic Ocean - South Atlantic ANT15 Metagenome (SPAdes) (version 2) | ecosystem: Environmental > Aquatic > Marine > Oceanic | place... | reverse complement strand
TTTGCTAAAAAACTCTCTCACGGCATCCCCTTGTGATATGTTACAATGTAGCATGATTCCCCTGTTTACTATTCGCGTGGCAAGTGTTTTTATCCATTGGCGTGTGAACTCTTCCTTCGCCTTTTTCTGACTTTCTCGTAATCCTTCTCTTGACTTTTAACTTCGACGTTTCGTTCCTTTTCTGGGCGCTCCCTATTCATTTTTTCCTGTCTTCGTTTCTCTTCCCTTTCTCTTTGCTGGGGCTCCTCTTCTGTTTCTTTGCCATCTTTTCGAAGACTTCCCTTCTCGATACCATCATCTACTAGCGCAGACCTTAGCTCCGATAGTTCTTGGTCGATAAGCTTTTTGTCTTGCAACAGTGCTTCGATTTGTTGTTGAATTGCAAGTTTTTCCTCCCTCACTTCTTCTTGAACCTCCATGAGTTGGTCCATAGGAACGTGGTAGGTTTTACCATTGTCATACTTGACTTTGATCAAACCATCGTCGGTATTCAGTGAAGGGTGCTGAAACGAACGAATCAAACCGGACATGACCGTACAGTTTGCATATCCATCCACATATACTCGGCTCCCAATGGGAAATACTGATTTCGAGTCATTGAGTCGAGTGTCGTCAACGGATCGAAGACGGCGATATCCATTTCTGGTGTGCACTCTAGGATTGCGAAATATCTCTGCAAGTTTCACGATGTCTGCATTGCGACGAAAGAGTTGCGTTCGTCCCATTCTAGGATGATTGATGCAGGTTCCAACTGTCCCGGTCGTGTAGTATACATTAATTCGTATCCGATGGAGTCTCTCTCCTGGCTTGGCAAATGAAATTACCCTCGAAACCTCGTTGAAGTATGCTTCTCGGTACCCCTCTAAATTAGCAATTCGACGGATAGCTTTTGGGCTCAAATTCAACGAATCACGCATGGTGCTGGTGTTGTATATTGCTGAGTTAAAGATCGTGACGTTATGTTGCTTTACTTCGAGGATATGATTTTTGAAATGCAAATAATATCTGGTTCGATCTGGGTGAGCGATCAAGCGCTGAACATATGGTTATCCTTAACCCTATAATAGGAGGAGGTCGAATATTAGGAGGTGTCCATATTGGAGCGCAACCGAATTGAGAACGTACCGTTACTTCTGTTGTCGCAACTCAAAACCATCTCAAATAAACCAAATGGCTGTTGATTTCAGTTTCTCATCGCTTAAAAGTGGTTAGACAAGAGTCAGAGTCAACGATGTTTCCTAAAAATACACCAGCTATCTCGAGCATTTGCTTGAAAGAGACGACGAAAAAATCACTTTTTTGATTTTCAATAATTCCAAAAGCAAATTGCATCAACTGCAATCATATCATAAGACTCTAGAACGACAGATAGCTATCAGTCTATTATTCAATCTGTTATTTCAATCAGTAAGTTGCCTGAAGTTGAAGTCTAGTTGATGTGCCATTTGTCGGATCAGTTGTCGTTTAATATTATCGTTTGGGTGTCGCTCACGTATGCTCCATCCCGTTCTAACGATTCTCATTCTAGATCATCCTTTTTTGCATCTAGATTCGCTTTGAATATGCCGAGCTCCAAAAAACAAAGCAGCAAGAAGCGGAAGCAACTAGCTGCTGGCAGGACCCCTGTTGCTACCACCAGCGGGCGACCACCCCGTTCTTCAGGACCGACACCTTCTTCCTCTCAAGGCGCTCGAAAAGGCCTCACAATGGATGAATGTGCAAAGGTGAAAGGGAAACTTATTGAGCTTGAGCAGAGCGGAAAAACACAGTCGAGCTACCAATTGAAAGGGGGCCGCAAGTTGTATTCCTTTGAGAAATACAGTCGGTCACACAAGTCACATTTTGGTTTGCGTACTGAATTTTGCATCTTGTACGATGGACGTCCAGTGCTACCGGTAGACCATGTTGCATTTGTCGAAGAGGTTCGAAACGTCGCCACAGAATGTCTCCCACTAATTTCTAACAAGGGGCAACTCCTACCAGCAATCAAGGCTAAAATCGATGTGGACGCGGTTAAACTCCAAGAAACTTTTCCTTTAGATGAATTTTTTCGAGAGGCTCAAGGAATGGAAAACGGCACCGACACCGAACTACGTAGTGCGGTCAGAGGCAACACCGAAGGAATCAGCGGCCTCATCAGCGTGGCCAGATCCAACAGAGGAGACATCAATGCCTATAGAGAAGACATCAGGTGCCTCACCGTCGCGGTCAGAGGCGTCAATGACACGGTCGAGACCATGCTTGCCACCCAAAGAGGCATGCTCAGGGCACAACAGGAGCATGGTAGCACTTTACGGGAGCATGGTAGCACTTTACGGGAGCAAATTTCAGAGGTAAGGAGTGATGTACAAGTGCTCACTGGGAGTCACCACAAGCTATCCACCGAAGTCCAAAATATTAAAGAACACTTGTCGCTTAGTGCCCGGAAGAGCTCGCATGGCGCCTTAAGCCCATTCATGGGCCTTGCTCGTTTCGGGCTGGAGGTTGCGGATCGAAATCCCACATCTCAGATCAACTAGAAGAAAGAATGACAACGAAAACAAACGCTAACTGTAAACGCTAACTGTAAACGTAAGAGCATTCTTATCTAAACTTAGAGAGTTGTTCCCTTTCTTAGGACGTTATAAAGCATATGAGAGGGGGCAATGGGATTTCTCTAATATTTCTACCTTTGCCATGGCACCCCAGTCGCGGTAAAGGCGAGTAGCCTCTTCTATACGGTACTTTGCCCCTGCAGTGTCTGAAAGGTCAGTAAACAAAAAGTCTGCATACCTCTCATTGGCTAACGCGGCGTCCTGCAAATGGCCTGTTCGTGCTGCCAATACAATAGACTCGCGATAGCGAGCTTCTGTCGTGACATAATCCTTGTCCAAGGCAGCTTGTTCTGCAGTCAACAATGAAAAATAATGGTTAACATTGGGGTTGCCATTCTCCATCCACATCTTCATTGTCTTTCGAATTTTGTTAGCACGGCTTTTGTACTTTCGTTTCCGTGTCTTTCGGGCCATTGCATACAAGGCTACGCCTCGATGGAATGTCTCAATCATACACTCAAAGATAGATTTGCAAGTTTTTTTATAGTTCTCACCTGTTCTGATGGCAAGATTCGCAGCCTCCTCAAAATCTCCAAAGAAAACGAGTAGGTTCATTTTGTGGTAGTTTACAGTCACTTCTTTCAATGGCGATGTACAAACAAATTCGTCGCAATCAAAAACATGCCCTTTCAAACGTCGTGTTTCATTCGATTTGCCCATCAAATTCAACAGCATTTGCCAGAACATTCGAAAAAACTGCGCACTCTCTTCCTGTTTCAAATCTTCTATCTGAGAAAGCGAGCTAGCACACTTCGTCTCGACTAAACTCAGCTTCTTTCCAACCTGATACGGTAAAAATAAAGTATTTTGCAATGCATACTAAGCAAAATTGTGACAGAGGACTGGTTAGGCAAACGTTCAACAAATTACACTTCGAACATTCTTTATTTTGCGAGAGATCTTACCATGGCAAACTCAATGTTCCCGCTTTGCATCCCAAGAGTGTAGGCTTTTGACAGTGATACTAGACATGATTGTAGCGGTTTGGTCCACGGGAAAATGGATTTATTCGATACATAAAGAGTAATTGTTTCCTGGTGTTTGGACTGAATCTTCTGTTGAAGCAAATTTGCTATTTCTCCCATGAACAGTGAAGCTTCAAAATTACCCATAGCACCACACAATAACCCAAGACTCCCAAATGTAGATCCGGCAGATTTTTCACAAACGCCATAGTTCAAAGTCATGTGCGCCATTCGAGTAATGCAAAGGATGAATATGAATTTACATCTCTTGGATGCAGACAAATAAGATGCAACGGCTAGCCTTGACAAAATTAGCATGGTTGCTTTGTGTATTGAATCAGTCATTGGATCTAGATTGCAGTACACATCTCTTGGCGTGTTCTTCACCTTCTTTATCGTCCGAATCAGGGACGAGATTGCTTGAATGGGAACCATTGCTCGCTTGGATATCAGTTTACAGTCCAATGCTTTCAGGACACTCAAGCCAAACTTTATCGCCTCATTGTATTTCATCTCAATTACTGTTAGCTTGTGCAAGATTGCAATGTACAGGGGAATTTTATCCAAGGTCGAGCATGTAGATTGAGACAGCACCTCATTACAGTACATCTCCATGGTTTCCACTCGACCAACAGCAAGCTCCATTTCAGCACCAACCGTGTACAGTCGAAGGGTTAGCTCACGGCGATCTCTCCATTTGTAATTCGGAAGTAGCTCAATTCCTCTAGAAACATACTTGCTTGCACTGTGAAAGGCTGAAATACTCCTAGCCTTCTCTGCAGCACGAAGATTCAGTTCGGCAAACTCCGATCGGCGTTTTACTTGTCCCTTGTTGATGAGGTCAACCACATCAAACAGGGACTCTTCCAACTCTTCATCACTTAGGGAATGATACAATACAGCTCCAATTTCAAATTGAAACAGTGTCTTGCCAACATCGCCCAACGTCATTGCTGCTTCCTGGACTTTATCGTGGACCCATCTGTATTGGTAGGATCCGCAGCTTTCAATAAAATTGTCTGCTTCAAGTGCGTCAAAGAGTCCTACCAGACTGTCTGATTTAGAGGTTGAATCATTGATCGCATGTCTGGTCCATAAAAGATCAATCATGGAATACGCAAAGGTCGACCCGAGCGAGGCAGCATACTGCAATAGCAGCTGTAGGTCTGGTTCCAACTTTCTCATTCGTGCTTGGAGCATGTCCACGACATTGGCAGTCGACATGGTAGCATCTTCAATAGCCTTTTCATCCCAAGTCCATTTCAACAAGCCAAGATTATAAATGATTAATTCTTCTTCCATGAGCATTGTGATGAACTCGATGAAAAAGAAGGGATTTCCTGATGTTCGTTTGTAACAAATCTCGGTTAGTCTTTGCGTAGAGGGCCCATCATCTATAGATAAAAGAGACATTGTAACTTTGTTGATATCTTCAATCTCAAGACTTCCTAGCTCCATATGAGTCATTTGAAACCCATGCTTGTCCTCTTTCGTTTCAAGGGCCTCAATTTTCTTGGAAAGAATGTGTTCATCGTCAACTTCGTTGGACCGAAAGCATCCAATGATCATGAGTGCATTCGTGTTTTGAACGTCAGCCATTAGATAATCAATCACTTCCAACGATGAAAAGTCAGCCCATTGTAAGTCATCGAGGACAAGGACCATTGGGGAACAGTACGAGCCCAACACTCTTGTCAATACACGAAACGAGTACTTCCACCGTTCCTGTCCAGCTTCGAACCCATGACTTTCCGAAAAGGAGGCTCTTGTAGTGTTTTCTTCCTCTCTAGGAAGTAGTGCTTGTAACTCTGGTATGATCATTATCAGTAATTGGGTTGCTGATGACCCTAAATTGGATGATAGTTCTTTGCCAAGTCTGGTTAATAGATCATCACCGTCTATCCAAGACTCGTTAGAACCAAGAGTATTCTTGATCTTTTTGCAAAGCGCACCAAACGCTGTAGCTATACCCGAATATGGCACATCGTTACTGAGCAAGTCGAATTTCCCTTGCACGTAGACCCCTCCGTGAGACACTTGTTTTTCCAGCGTGGATACCAAGCTCGACTTGCCAGTTCCACTATACCCTTGAATGAAAATCAATTCTTTGTTGTTGTTTAATTGATCAAGACATTCTTTTAATATCCGAGATTCGTTTTCTCTTCCAACGACGCCAACTCGATCATACTTTAGTTTATTGATGGTTAGCTTCTCGATTGAGGAAAATCTTTTGTTGGATTTTGTGGGACTCAACAGTCGTTTCGTCATACTTTCTCTGATTGGGTTGGATCGCAAGGCGGGAAACTTGGCGTGTAGTTCCAGGGGATCGGGCATTTTTGCCGCTGAGGATTGTGAAGAAAGACTCGCTACCTTGTTTACGTCGCTTGCTGTTTCGCCTTCGCCTTCTTTCTTTTCTTCTTCCCCATCGACGTATCGAATGACTCCAAAGGATTCGATGTCACGATTGGGTACCTTGCTTAATGATGGTATATCGTCTTCCTCTGGCGGGGAAACATATTCTTCGACCCCAATCATGTTGTTCAAAATCTATTGTACCGAGCTTTTGGCGTTGTCGTCAACAATTTTTTTGTCAGGAAACAATCCAATGGACCGAGTTTTGCCGGAACCAACAATCGGGAATTTCTGATTTTTCCGGTGAGGCATTCCATTGTGTTCTCTTTATCATGTTTTGGTTGATCGTAACGTACAAATAGCTCTGGAAAGTTCAAGGGAGCAATTAACGAATAACAAGTCTTTTTTTAGCCATTTTGCAAAGGTGATTGGCAACATCATTCTTTGCTGTCGTGGCGTCAAAAATGAATCAGCAAGATTTCAATAATTGATTAGTTCGAGCGCGAGGACGTGTGAGCATAATATGATGAGAGATTTCTTCTACTTCAAATACGACCAGTTCGAGTGTTGAAGTTATCGAACCCCCCTTATTGTCCCCCTATTACAGTAAAAAATAACCGAGACAAAAAAATAATTTATAATTTCTCAGAAACGGTTTTGATAAATCCTGTTCTTGTGTGTGTGGAAAATTGTTGCTCGCAACTTACTTCCCACCCGCAGTGTCATAGTGGAAGAAAACATTCATCGTATACAAACAAGTATAGGTAGATCAAAAACCATGGACTCGCGAGAGCTACACGAAGACGAATCAAAGAGAACTTCACGATTGAAGACCTTTTGGTTCTTGCATGGGTTTGCGTTGGCCATATTGCTGAACAATGTCTATTTTGGAACTATGGTTTCCTCGGATTTTATGTTGATGGTAATTCAAGATGGTGCAAATTCGATGGATTCGGGGGGCAATAATACCCCCACCACTCCAAAGACCAAGCTTTCCACGGAAATGAACAGCTCGGTTTTGGAACCCGTTGAGCAGGGTTTGAAATCGGCTTTCGACGATGCTTTTGTTAATCATTCATTATTTCCATTGGGCGCTTCCGACACCGAGGCGTGGGTCCGAGATATTTCCAATCCTCTTAGTTGCGGGAAAAGTAAGTGCGCCTTTCGGTCCGAGACAAGTCCGAATGTCTACGGATATCTCGTCACCCAGTCCATCAACGACATCGAGATGCATGCGTTCGAGCTGGCGCAAAGCCTGACCAAAAATTTTGGCATACGTCAACTGAATGCCGCACCACCGCGGTCCATCCCCTGTACCGCTTCCCTGGCAATAACGCTGGCCGCCAATCTCACCGAAGCGATCAAGGCGCCGATCGCACCGGGCAAGGACAGAGAGTTTCGAAAATCTCTCCACGATTACTGGAACTGCCAGTCTGTCCCCGAGTCCAAGCTATATCTACAGCCCATCTTGCTGGCACCTCGAGACTCTTTGGAATTCAAGCCTGGCTCAACTGGCAATCGAAAGGAACAGGACAGAAACATGAAAGCCTACATGAGAAAACTTAAAAACTCCATCACCCGGACTATGGCCAAAGATGAACTGTCGCGGGTCGAGAAACAACTGGCATCCGACTCCGAGGCCCTGAACCAAATGGTTCAACACACCAGCTGCTTGTGCAATGATTTTCAGATCTTGATCGATCCGTGGACCGGGAAAATCTACCACATGGACTTTGATCGGTGCTGGCAGTTTGCCCCTTACCCCAAGGAAGTCAACTATATGCGCAAGCGAATTTCCGAAAAATTAAAAGAGTTCAACCAGAAATTGATTGAGTATCACCGGGAGCCCCCGATTTTGAAATGGTGTCGCAGGAAACAAAGTAGACACAGGAGAAATGGCGACCGAGAACCGGTTTGCGAGGCGCTCGATAATAAATTCTCCAACCAAAACACATAAGCATCAATTTTGAAACCCAATTGCCGAACGGTTTAAGTCCTCCAACAGATCGAAAGTTTTTCATTTTTACGTGTGAAAACGTCTGCTAGCACGAGAAATGTGGCAGTCATTCACAAGACAACCCATAAGAATGTGGTCTCTTCACGGAGAAAACACAGATGCTCCGCCACAAAAAGCATTTTGTCGCAGGTCAAAGCCTTGCTACTCTTGCCTTTCTTCCTGACTTTTGCCACCCTCGCTGGGAGATTTAATGGACACTCCATTGAGCATCTCAGAAACATCGTTACCCCACATCATCGCCAGCGATTGCTGTTCTCATGGTCGCCGTTCTCAAGGTCGGACAACTCGTCCCAAAAAAATGAAGTTTCGAAGGGACACTGATCGAAGACTTATTTCGATGTCAAACTAAAAAAAAAATATAAACACACACACATAATACTCATTTAATATTATTTTAGCTGCAGTCCATGCGTTACCAACCTCCTACAATTAATTCCAACATTTAATATCTTCAACAACACTAGTGCAAAAGCATGCTGAAAACCGTGCGAATACCAGATCATGAAAGATTTCCAGAGGAGGAAACTTCAATCAAATCAGGATCGATATCGTCAGGACTTTTGTCTACTACTTTGGGTTTTGCTTAGTACAACATAAAGGTACTACTAGAGGATTCACACAAATTAGGTTGCTGCATTACCAAGCAGTGGTGCTCGCCATGAGCACCACCAACAGAGTGGTGGTTGCAAGTGTATTTCCCACGGAAGATGAGGCACTGTCCTCTTCTTCTTCGTCCTCGTAGGTAACAAAGTCATCGGCCGATGTGAGCCACCCAATGCCTGCACACGTGTAGGTTAGGGGACTGTTGCTGTCGCCGCTGAATTGATAATCACATCGCAATCCCTGGGCAAAGCCGTCCTTAACACACGAATGGCCCGCAAGGGGAGGTTCAATTGGGCAGGTTTTTCTGGGCTTGTCGCTGATTTCGTCTTTGATCAGCTTAATTTGCGAGACAAAGTCTGGATTGTTCGAAATAATGGTTTCATGGAATCTTCCTCCAGTGTACGATTCGTAGATTCCCGTAGCGTGGACAATAAAGTCGTTAAAGACATTGAGGGTTCCTTCATTCAGGTAAAAGATTCGATTTCCCTGTGCCAGCGCCCGGGTATAGTTAGCTGGATCGGGTGGAAAATTAAAGCCGTACCCCTGGTTGATACCAATACGGTCGCCACTGGGATCCATAACGGGGTTCTGGAATCGCTCTCCCACTTGCTCTCCAGAATCAGGATCTTCAATGGGATCATAAAATCCTCCTTGGCTCGTGACTAAAAAATCGTAGCCTTCGTTGGGAGTCATTACCTCTCCATCAGCAGTAGAATCAGCCTTGGTTGTGGACAGAGTGACCTCGGAGACAAAGGAGGGATCCATCGATATCACCCTTTCAGAAAAGAGAGTACCGGTGTATTTTTCATACCTACCTGTGGCTCGAACAATAACTTCGTTCAAGACGTCCATCAAGCCATCTTTGAGAAAGAATCGACGATTGCCGTTGTAGTAATGCTTTTGTAGTACGGGAAGGATTGGAAAATCAAAGCTATAGCCCAGGTTGATTCCGATGCGTTCTGTCGAATTCCCTTCAAAGACAGGGTTTTCAAACTTTTGACCAATCTGCTCGCTCTCTCCGGTGGTATTACCGATAATAGGAAAGTAGTACCCTCCTTCGCTGACCACTCGAAGTGTTTCCGTAGCAAATTCGCCTTCGTTGTCAGACTCTTGGTCGGTAGTATTTTCGGGTTCAAAGAGTGTAAAGAATGCGGTATATTTCGGATCGGACGTTACAATGTCCTCTCTCATATGGCCACCTGTGAATCGTTCGTAGATTCCTGTGCCAGAAACAATCGCATCATTCATCATGTGAATCTCCCCCTCCTCCAGAAACAAGATGAGGTTGGCATTGGAATAGGCGGAGGAGTCGCCATCGGTATCATTGGTCGCATAGGCACTATAGTTGCCCGGAAAGTCAAAGTAGTATCCCTGGTTCGTTCCTAGACGCGTTTGGCCCGTTTCGTCGTAGATATCGTCCTGAAACATCCCCCCAATGACCTCTCCGGTTGCTCCGTCCTTGAGAGGAGAATAAAACCTCGCTGTATCGTATAGACGAAGAGTCTTGGGAGACGATGCTTCTCCCAAGATACTGGTTGCCCATGGCAACATCAGAGCTACAGTGGCAGCAGCTATCATTGTGTGTTCTTATCTCAATGAAAAATGAGACCAAATGCACTCACGACAATCCAAAATACCTTCATCATGCGGAAGCAACTACGTAGGGGAGAGAGAAGATTGCCTCTCTCTTTGATTGCGGTTCGTTTTTCACGGACAAAACTCTCAGGATTGATTATTTCTATTTTCTACACCCCAAAAGATTTTGGAATCGAGCGAGTCCCAAAAATAAATCCAATCCATTCATTGGTTGGCTTGCAATTTTTCCCTACCGCTGTCAAGTCGAACTAATTTGACACGCATGAGTCACCTCTCTTTTTTTGTGCTATCTCGACTCTTGCCTCTGCCGATAGTATTGAACATTAGAAGGACACCGCAGCTAGTAGTATTCCAAAAGATCCATAGGGTGAAGTTGCAGTGAAGAACCCTAGTACAACTTCGAGCAACTTTAGAGAGGGAGAATGCGATTTTCCACTTCAGCAATGGCGTTTTCATCGAAACAGCTCTCCGCTAGAAAAACGCCGTCGATGATGCTGTTGTTAGTGCTCGGAATGGCAGGGATTGCTGTAGCCTGGCAGTCACCGTCATCAATGACAAAATATACGCAACATTTCGCTCAAAGGTCTAGCGCATTGTCCATGTCATCGTCTCCTTCCCAAGACAAGAGCAGCGGACTTTCCTATTCGTCTATCCCTACCAATACTCCCTCCATGCCACAATCCTCTTCTCCCCTGGTTCCATCAGCATCTCATTACCAGAAACAAACAAGAAGACGTGGACAACTCTACAAGGATGTTGTCATTATCGGTGGTGGTCTAGCGGGATTGTCTACAGCCTTATATCTGACCCAAATCGACCCCGAGCGGCGAATTACCATCCTCGATCGCAACGATGAGGACAAGAACAATGCTGGAAACCAGGCCAGCATGGCTGCGGCTGGAATGCTAGCTCCGAATTCTGAAAGACTTCCCAAGGGAGACTATCGTGATTTGTGCATGGCTTCCAAGCGCATGTACTCCGATTTCGTGGGCCTGGTCGAATCGATGGCCCAAGAGTCGGGAGAAGAGGGCCATCGATTCCTGCACCAAGATGGCACCAACTTGGAGCCTTGGAACATTGGATACGTGGCTTCGGGTGGATTTTTGGCACCCGCCTTTGCCGGAGATACGGTGGCAACATGGGCTCCTCCTGAGCATTTTGAGGATTCCGATGGATCCAAAACCAAAAAGGTTTCGTCTGCCATTTGGCTTGACGCCACGCAGGCCCGGGAGCTGGAGCCCCACTTGCATCCCGAGGTAGTGGGCGGCTGGTGGTTTCCAGAGGATGCTAGTGTGGATGCCCGCCGCTTGACCTGTTCCCTCAAGGCAGCATGCGCGGGTGCCGGGGTAGAATTCCTCTGCGGGGCACGTAACGAGGTCACCTCTCTGGACCTCCAGGACGGAGTTTGCAAGGGCGTATGGCTTGGTTCGGAGAGCAGCAGGTACGTCTCCGCCAAGGCCGTACTGGTAGCCAACGGGGCATGGATGCGCAACCTATTGCCGGTCCCACTCGAGCCCCACAAGGGACAATCCCTTTCCCTGCGCATGCCCAAGGACCGCCCACCTATTCTGAGACGGGTTTTGTTTGGAGGAGATTCCTATATCGTTCCCAAGGCCGATGGTCGAATCGTAGTGGGTGCCACCGTCGAGGCTGGGAGCTTTGACGATAGCGTCACGCCTGCGGGGCTTATGCACGTGTTGCACTTCGCCCTAGAGCTAGTTCCCGGGCTGGGGGATCTTCCCATTGAGGAAACCTGGGCTGGATTACGCCCCACGACGCCCGACAAGGGACCAATCCTGGGAGAAACACCTTGGGAAAATCTGTTTCTGGCCGGTGGCTACTGGAGAAACGGTGTCTTGTTGGCCCCCAAGACGGGACAGCTCCTAGCAACGCTAATTGCCAACAGCGGCAGCAATAAGGACGGAGCAAGCGCCTTGCAAGAGGACGATCGAGCCATGCTGGAGGCATTTGCCTGGGATCGGTTTACTTCCCCCGAGGGTGGAAAGAAAATGGCAGCCGATGCTCGTTATGCTGCTTC
>Ga0209503_10001457_pt1 | contig 12171 bp, 10 predicted proteins | sample SouAtlMetagenome_2_FD_187448 | JGI IMG/M metagenome (GOLD analysis project Ga0209503, IMG submission 187448) | Marine eukaryotic phytoplankton communities from Atlantic Ocean - South Atlantic ANT15 Metagenome (SPAdes) (version 2) | ecosystem: Environmental > Aquatic > Marine > Oceanic | place... | reverse complement strand
CAACTACCCGACGCCGGTTATCGAGTCCACAGGTTCTGGCGGTGGTATTCGTCTGTTCTGTAACGGTGTTGGCGAAGGTACGCCGGACATCACCAACGCATCTCGTCGCATGAAGCCTTCTGAACTCGAGCGTTGCGAAGAGAACGGTGTAACCGACATCACCGAAGCGAAAATCGGTTCTGACGGTATCGTTCTGGGCTTGGCTGCTAGCAACGAGCCGATCGACCTGACGCTTGAGCAAATTTTCCTGGCGGTGGCCGCCCAGGTGCCGGTCGACGGCGAACTGGTAGATAACCCCTACACCAACTGGAGCGACATCGACGCTTCTCTGCCGGATCGCGCCATCTCTATCTATGGCCCGCCCAGCACTTCCGGTACCCGTGATGCGTTCGAAGAGCTGGTGATGGAAGCCGCCTCTGCCGAAATGGACATCTACGGTGAAGAAGGTTACACCGATATCCGTACTGACGGTGTTTACATCGACGCCGGTGAGAACGACAACCTAATCGTTCAGCGTCTGGCGGAAGACACCGGTGCCTTCGGTATCTTCGGCTACTCCTTCCTGGTTGAGAACCCGGACACCATCATGGGTGCGACCATTGGCGGTGTTGAACCTGAAGTAGAAGCCATCAGCTCTGGTGAGTACCCGGTTGCTCGTTCACTGTGGTTCTACCTGAAGAACCAGCACGCTGACGAAGTCACTCCGATGTATGAATACGCCAACATGTTCATGGAAGACCAGATGATCGGTTCTGACGGTTATCTGGTAGACATTGGCCTGATTCCGCTACCGGAAGCGGAGCGTGAGCAGGCTCGCCAGAAAGTTGCTGACCGCGTTAAGCTGGTTGCTGCTGATCTGGAATAATCGCTAGCACATATAATCGCTAGCACATAGTGACAACATGGCCGGTAGCCTTTGCTACCGGCCATTTGTTTTTGGGTCACGCTGTCTTTGTCATATTGCTGTCATGTTTTTAATCCAAAGTAGCAGCCAACACGATTTCATTAGGTGATGCGAGCGAAATTCGATGCAAACAAACCAGCTACTTTTACTCTTTTGCACAGTGCTCTTGCTGCTTGGGCTAGTGGCCTTTTTTGTGGGCCGAGCGAAGGCTGCGCGGGTCCGTGCTTCTGGCGCGGCGATGTATGCACAGCCTGACCAATATGCGTGGTTTGCTGTTCTCTCAACAGCAGGCCCTGCGGTGCTGGTGGGGGCGCTAGGCTCGCTACTGTTATTACTGTTAGGCGCAGATATTCCGCCCATGTATTTATTAGCAGCTAGTTTAGTGGTCGCTGCGGCTGGTTTGGCGGTTGGTGTGGCTCAAGTGAAGCCCCATTTTCACGCTCGCCAAGCCATTGAACGGGTGATTCGCTGGGTGCTAACCGGCGCCGCGATGATATCGATCTTTACTACCTTCGGTATTCTGTTTTCGATCATTTCGGAAGCCCTGCGCTTTTTCCAAATGCACAGCTTCTGGGAGTTCATTACCGGTACAACCTGGAACCCTGGGGCGAGCTTCCTAGCTGCCGCCGGACGCGGCGATGGTAGTGGCGCGCAGTTTGGCTCAGTGCCGCTGTTCGCCGGTACCTTCATGATCACCGCGATTGCCCTGCTGGTGGCGGTGCCCATTGGCCTGCTGTCGGCTATTTACATGTCGGAGTACGCTCCACAGCGGGTGCGCACGATTGCTAAGCCGGTGCTTGAGGTGTTGGCAGGTATTCCCACGGTGGTTTACGGTTTCTTCGCCGCCATTACCGTCGCGCCGATTATCGTCAATATTGCTGGCTTCTTTGGTCTGGATGCCTCTTACAACAACGCCGTTGCCCCTGGCATCGTGATGGGCATCATGATCATCCCGTTCATCTCGTCGCTCTCTGATGATGTGATCAACTCTGTGCCTGACAGCATGCGTCAAGGCTCGCTGGCACTAGGGATGACGAAAGGTGAAACCATCCGGGACGTGGTCATACCTGCGGCACTGCCCGGTATCATTTCCGCCGCACTGCTAGGCATGTCCCGAGCGCTGGGTGAAACCATGATTGTGGTGATGGCGGCGGGTATGCGCCCGAACCTAACGGCCAACCCGCTAGAAGACATGACCACCGTGACCGTACGCATCGTGGCATCACTCACGGGCGACCAAGAGTTCGAGAGTGCTGAGACGCTGTCAGCGTTCGCCCTGGGCCTGGTGCTGTTCGTTGTGACTCTAACGCTCAACCTGGTATCTGTACTAATGATCCGCCGCTTCCGCGAAAAATACCGCGTGAACAACCTGTAACGCCGAGGAACTGATTCGATGAGCCACTCTTTTGACGAGATCAGCCAGCAGCTTAAGCGGCGTCACCGTAAGTCGGCACGCCTGAAGTGGATCTCCATGGGCGCGCTGGGCTTAGCAGGCCTGTTCTTAGTGCTGTTCTTTGCTGACATGCTGAGCAAAGGCCTACCTGCTTTCCAGCAGGCCTATATCAATACCGAAGTTCGCTACACCGAAGAAGCGAGCCGCGATGGTCGCCTAGCGTTTGAGGAGGAGCTGCTGCCGCTGATTAGCCGCACGGTGGTACGCGTTATTCCGCTACAGCTGCGCAACAACCCAGAAATGATCGGCACCTCTGAGCAGCGCTGGATGCTGGCCACCAGTGAGGTGGATCAGTACCTTAAAGGGCATCGGAACCGTCTAAGCGACGAAGAAAAAGCTGAGATTGATGAGCGTGTTGCCACCGGTCAGGTCGACTTGCGCTTTAATAAGACGTTCTTCGGTTCTGGGGATTCGAAAATCGCCGAGAACGCCGGTATCTTGTCGGCGGTGGTCGGTACCATCATGACCATGATCGTGACGCTGTTGATCTCTTTCCCCATCGGCGTGATGACGGCTATTTATCTGGAAGAGTTTGCCCCGGATAACCGCTTTACACAGCTGATCGAGATCAACATCAACAACCTAGCAGCGATCCCATCGATTCTATTTGGTTTGTTAGGTCTGGCGATCTTTATCAACTTCTTTGGTGTACCACGCTCATCTCCGCTGGCAGGCGGTATGACCCTGGCGCTGATGACCCTTCCCGTCATCATCATTGCCACCCGTACGGCACTGCGTAGCGTGCCGGACTCCATTCGCCATGCGGCATTTGGTGTAGGCTGCTCGCGCTGGCAAGTGGTGCGCGACCACGTTCTGCCGCTAGCGATGCCCGGTATCATGACCGGTTCGATCATTGGCCTAGCGCAGGCGATGGGTGAAACTGCACCGCTGATCATTGTGGGGATGGTGGCCTTTATTCCGGATGTCAGCGCTTCCTTTACCCAGGCAGCCACGGTCATGCCTGCGCAGATCTTTACCTGGTCAGGTGAGCCGGAGCAGGCCTTCGTTGAAAAAACCGCTGGTGGCATCCTAGTGCTACTGTCTGTGCTGATTTCGCTCAACGCCTTTGCCGTTGTGCTACGCAAGAAATTCGAGCGTCGCTGGTAAGCCGGCGCCCAAGAGGACACCTTATGAATAGCCAAGCACCCGTTATGAATCAGCAGCATGCACCAGACGTTGGCCAGCCTTACACACGTAATGAGCAAGCATGCCACGACCTCAGTATTCGTGTTCGCGATCTCAATTTGTGGTACGGCAAGAGCCAAGCGTTGAAAGGGCTGAATATCGACCTGTTCCAGAAGAACGTGACCGCGCTGATTGGCCCTTCGGGGTGCGGTAAGTCGACCTTTTTGCGCTGCTTGAACCGTATGAACGACTTGATTCCCAGCGTGCATATTGAAGGTCTGGTGGAGATGGACGGCCAGGATGTGAATGCTGGCAAGATGGATGAAGTGGCGCTGCGCCGCCGGGTGGGGATGGTGTTCCAAAAGCCTAACCCGTTCCCGAAATCTATCTACGAGAACATCGCCTACGCACCGCGTATGCACGATTTGGTGAGCCGTAAAGCCGATCAAGATGAGCTGGTCGAGAAGGCCCTGCGCGATGCCGGTTTGTGGAACGAAGTGAAAGACAAGCTGCAAGAGCCGGGCACCTCGCTCTCTGGTGGTCAGCAGCAGCGTCTGTGCATCGCACGGGCGATTGCTGTTCAGCCTGACGTCATTTTGATGGATGAACCGACCTCAGCCCTGGACCCGATCTCCACGGCCACCATCGAAGATTTGATGGATAAGCTGAAAGAGCAGTTCACCATCGTGACCGTGACGCACAACATGCAGCAGGCGGCGCGCGTGGCGGACTACACGGCGTTCTTCCATCTGGGGGAAATCATCGAGTACAACGATACGAAAGTAATGTTCTCGACCCCGGCACAGAAGAAAACCGAAGACTATATTTCTGGCCGTTACGGCTAAATAGACCGCTGTTTGTTGGCCCGCTGTCATGGCGGGCTTTCAAGCAGCGTTTTTTTGACTGTTGATATATGTTTTTTCGTATATAAGCGGTAGGCTTGGCCTTTATTGCATACTTGGAGACAACCCTATGTCACTTCGCATCGGTATTAACGGATTTGGCCGTATTGGACGCCTAGCGCTGCGCAGCCTTTGGTCGCAGGTAGCGGCAGGCGAGGTGACGTTGGTGCGTATTAACGACCCCGGTGGTGATGCGGCCACCTTTGCCCATTTATTGGAGTTTGATTCCGTCCACGGCCAATGGGCGCCGGGGCAGGGCATGGCAGCGCGTCAGGATGCCATTGTCATTGATGGGCATGAGGTGGCCTTTAGCACTCATAAAACCATTGCGGAAAGCGATTGGTCCAGCTGCGATGTGGTCATCGAGTGCTCCGGCAAAATGAAAAGTACCGACAAGCTGAATGCTTACCTGGATCAAGGCGTTGGGCGCGTGGTGGTGAGTGCGCCGGTGAAAGAGGAGGGCGTGCTCAATGTGGTGGTGGGTGTGAATGACCACCTGTTTGAGCCAGCCAAGCACCGTATTGTCACGGCCGCTAGCTGCACCACTAACTGCCTAGCGCCGGTCGTCAAAGTGATCCTTGAGCATTTTGGTATTCGTCACGGTTCCATGACCACCGTGCATGACATTACCAATACCCAAACCATTTTGGATGCCCCTCATAAAGACCTGCGTCGTGCCCGCGCCTGCGGCATGAGTCTCATCCCTACTACCACGGGCTCGGCGAAAGCCATTACGGCAATTTTCCCTGAACTGGAAGGCAAACTTAACGGCCACGCGATCCGCGTACCGCTGGCTAATGCATCGCTCACCGATATGGTGTTCGAGCTTGAACGAGAAGTGACCGTTGATGAGGTGAATCAAGCGCTCAAGGCTGCCGCCGATGGCCCCCTCAAAGGCATTCTGGGCTATGAAGAGCGCCCGCTGGTATCGATTGACTACCGTACGGACCCGCGTAGCTCGATTATTGATGCCCTCTCTACCATGGTGGTGAACGGCACTCAGTTAAAGCTCTACGCGTGGTACGACAATGAGTGGGGTTACGCCAATCGTACCGCCGAGCTGGCACTTATGGTGGGTGGGGAGCCGGTTGGTCGTGGCTGAATCGCTGCTGGATAACGTCAAGGCGCTACCGTTCGAGGTGCGCCAGTACATGCTGATTACCGGCAACTACTGGGCGTTCACCATTACCGACGGCGCGCTGCGGATGCTGGTGGTAATGTATTTCCACCAGCTCGGCTACTCGCCGCTGCAAATCGCCATGCTGTTTCTGTTCTATGAAGCGTTTGGCGTGGTAACGAACTTGGTGGGCGGCTGGCTAGGGGCGAGACTGGGCTTGAACCGCACTATGAATGTGGGGCTAGGGCTGCAAATTGTGGCGCTCGCCATGCTAATGGTCCCTGCTGGTATGCTGACCGTTGTGTGGGTCATGGCCGCCCAGGCGCTGTCGGGCATTGCCAAAGACCTCAATAAAATGAGCGCTAAAAGCGCCGTGAAGGTGCTGGTGCCGGCCACGAGTGCCAATGCCAACAGCGCCTTATACCGCTGGGTCGCTATGTTGACCGGCTCTAAAAATGCCCTGAAAGGCCTAGGCTTTTTCGTTGGCGGTGTGCTGCTCACGCTGATTGGCTTTCGTGGGGCGGTCATTGCCATGGCCATCATGCTGGGTGCTGTGCTGCTACTATCGCTCTGGCGCCTCAAAGCAGATTTAGGCAAGCAAAAAGTCAAACCCAAGTTCTATGAGATCTTTTCAAAATCCCGCGCCATCAACGTGCTCTCGGCCGCGCGGTTTTGTCTGTTTGCTTCTCGTGATGTGTGGTTTGTCGTGGCGCTGCCGGTCTTTCTTTATGATCAACACGGCTGGAGCCACTGGACCGTAGGTGGCCTATTGGCGGCCTGGATCATCGGCTATGGTGGCGTACAAACCCAAGCACCAAAACTCACAGCCCTGCTAAAAGGCGATGCGCGAACCATCACCGCTGGCTGGGCCGCCGCCCTGGCCGTTCTGGCCATTCTGCTTGCGCTACTTCCCTTGGCGCAGGTGGGCTGGCTGGTGGTGGGCCTGTTGGCGTTTGGCGTGCTGTTTGCCGTGAACTCCAGTTGGCACAGTTATCTGATCGTTCACTATGCCCGCGCTGACGGCGTCTCGATGGACGTCGGGTTTTACTATATGGCCAATGCCATGGGGCGCTTGGTCGGCACGCTGCTCTCCGGGTGGCTCTACATGGAATACGGCCTGAGTGCCTGCCTTTGGGTGGCGGCTGCCTTGGTGGCGGCAAGCTCTATGATGGCCCTTGCATTGCCTAAGCAGGCAGCGTGAGCGATGTGCACCATGCCGATTCACGGCGCGGGCGTGTCCTAGTGCCCAGCGCGTAGCGGGGCACCATCGACAAATAGCCGCTGCAGCTTCCACCACCCTTCCACCCGGAGTCGTAAGCCCTGATGGGTAAGCTCCGGGGCTATCCAGAGCGTCGCTCCTTGCAGCTGGTGGCATTCAAACGTTGAGGTCTCTTTGGGGGCAGATGTCTCGGCGATGGCGATGCGCGACGTGCCTCCGCAGCAGCCGTGACGGGGTGAAAACCGTACGGTGACCATGCCCCCTTGTTGCTTGATAAAAGCGGCGGCTTTTTCTTCTATTTCAATGATCGGGTCCATCGCTTCTTGAGCGCCCCTTACGTCGGTGGATAGGCAACATGCTCACCATCCTCTTTCACAAAGTGCGCCACCGGCCGGTCCAGCAGCGTCAACACCTGTTCGGAAGGTCGGCAGAGTTTTGCGCCTTTGGGTGTGATAACGATAGGGCGATTGATGAGGATTGGATGTGCCATCATGGCGTCGATAAGCTGATCATTGCTTAACGTCGGGTCATCCAATGTGAGTTCATCGTAAGGCGTGCCTTTGCGGCGCAGCAGCTCTCGCGGTGGTAGCTTCATCATCGCCAGCAGTTCTACCAAGCGCTCTCGGCTAGGCGGTGTTTCAAGGTAGAGGATCACTTCAGGGGACTCCCCTGATGCCTTGATCATGGCCAGGGTATTGCGCGATGTGCCGCAGTTAGGGTTGTGATAAATGATTACTGACATGGAGGAGCGTCACGCTGACTAGGAGTTTGATTGATAGCAGGGGATAAGCGGGTGGGGTCTTGCTCGGCTTTATACGCTTTGGCGGCGTTTGCCCACCACATCAATTGCACTAGCGTCCGACCAAAATAGCCTTCCCAGCGCTCTTGCTCTGCACGGAATTGTCCATCGTTATCGAGGGCTTTTGGATACCTGCTCGCCCAGGCGAGCAGGCGCGGGAGGCGTTGACGTTCTGGTTGAGCCGAGAAAAATCAAATAGTGCGCCATCAAGCAGACTCCTTAAGCATGAGTAGGGAAGTGCTGACGCGTGTTATTGGCAATGCGCACCAGGGCCAGCATCAGCGGTACCTCTACCAGTACACCCACCACCGTTGCTAGAGCAGCGCCCGATTGCAGGCCAAACAGCGCAATGGCGGCGGCCACGGCAAGCTCAAAAAAGTTGCTGGCACCAATCATCGCCCCGGGCGCAGCAATAGGGTGCGGTACGCGCCACGCTTTCGCCCAGCCATAGGCAATGAAGAAGATCAAAAACGTCTGCAGAATTAGCGGAATGGCGATAAGCACAATATGCAGCGGATTGTTCAGAATGACATCGCCCTGAAACGCGAAAAGCAGTACCAGGGTAATGATCAGCCCCATCGGCGTGATAGGTCCAATGCGCTTCATAAAGGCGTTGTCGTACCAATCGGCACCGCGCTTAGCGATAAGGGTTTTCCGCGTGAGGTAACCTGCCGCCAGGGGAATGACGATGTAGAGCACTACCGACAGCAGCACCGTATCCCAGGGTACCTGAATATTGGAAATACCCAGCAGAAAGACCACGATCGGCGCAAAGGCAAACAGCATGATCAGGTCGTTGAGGGCGACTTGTACCAGCGTGTAGGCCGCATCGCCACGGGTAAGGTAGCTCCAGACGAAAACCATCGCGGTGCAGGGCGCCGCACCCAGCAAAATGGCCCCCGCAAGGTACTGGCTGGCCAGCGCATCAGGGATCCAAGGTTTAAAAATCACCATAAAAAATAGCCATGCCAGGGCAAACATGGTGAAGGGTTTGATGAGCCAGTTCACCGTGGTGGTGATGGCCAGCCCTTTTGGCTGGCGGCGCACGCCAGCGATCGCGCTAAAGTCAATTTGCGCCATCATGGGAAAAATCATCGCCCATATCAGTACGGCGATCGGGATCGACACCTGCGCGTATTCAAAGCGTGAAAGAGCCTCGGGAATGGCGGGAGCCCACTGGCCTAGCGCAATACCGGCCACAATCGCAGCGGCGACCCAAAGCGACAGATAGCGTTCAAAAAGCCCCATATCAGCACTGCTGGGGGCTGCCTTCTCCTGATGTGACATGCTCGCTCCGTGATTATATGGCCCGCTGGTTAACGCGCTTGGAGAGCTCTTCGGCGCTCTCTTTACGCTCTGAGTATCGGTCGGTGAGCAGGTCGCTGCGCTCTCGTACCAGTAGAGTGAATTTTACGAGTTCTTCCATGACATCCACGATGCGATCATAAAACGGCGAGGGCTTCATGCGGTCGTTGTCATCGAACTCCATAAAGGCTTTTGGCACGGACGATTGGTTAGGGATCGTCACCATGCGCATCCAGCGGCCCAAAATGCGCAGCTGGTTCACCGTGTTAAAAGATTGTGAACCACCGCAGACCTGCATCACGGCCAGGGTTTTGCCTTGGGTAGGGCGTACGCCGCCCAAAGCCAGGGGTATCCAATCAATTTGTGCTTTCATAATGCCTGTCATCGCCCCGTGACGCTCTGGCGAGCACCACACCATCCCATCTGCCCACTGTGCTAGGGAGCGCAGCTCTTCCACCTTAGGGTGGCTGGCATCTTCGGCATCAGGAAGCGGCAGGCCACGCGGGTTAAAAATGTGTGTTTCAGCGCCCATCGCGTTCAGCAGGCGGGCGGCCTCTTCAACCGCCAAGCGACTAAATGAGCGCTCGCGTAGCGATCCGTACAGCAGCAGCACCTTTGGTGCAGGGCGCGAAGAGGGCGGTAACCCCAATGATTCGAGGCTAGGGGCTTGGAAGAGCTCAGGGTCGAGATTGGGTAAATCCGCAAGCAGGGCCATGGGGGCTCCTTGGTGAAAGCAGCAATAGATGGCTTTCATGATATATGTTTTTTCGTATATTTCTAGCCGCCTGCTTGAGCTGCAATATCTCCGTCATCATCTGGGCGTATGGTGGCGATGTAAAATTAAATAAGAGGTTGTTGAATTATGTCGAAGCGTCGCGTGCTCTTTCTCTGTAATGCCAATTCTGCGCGCTCTCTCATGGGAGAAGTGCTACTTCGCCATATGGCCGGTGATCGCTTCGAATCCTTCAGTGCAGGCTCTGAACCCGACGAGCCTCATGCGCTAACCCTTGAAGCCTTAAAAAAGCAGGGTCTTTCGACAGAGGGGCTGCACAGTAAGTCGCTGGATCAGTTCGAGAACGAAGCGTTCGACGTAGTGATCGTGCTGTGTGACAAAGCTCAGCAGGCGTGCCGCGATTGGCAAGGGAAAGCAGGCGAAATTTTATTCTGGGACATCCGTGACCCTCGTCTGATCAGTAAGTTGGACGCTTACGAGCAGGCGCTGTTCGAGATCCGCCGCCGTTTACAGCTGTGGCTACCGCTGCAAAAAAGCTGATCATTTCTATCTCGACAGGGTGCACCATGAAATTTATCAATAATTTAAGCGTCAAGGCGAGTTGGACGCTGGTACTCGTGACTTTTACTTGCCTTGTGCTTGCCATTGGTGGCTTAGGGCTTTTTGCCAACCAGTTTGGCCGCGATGCCTTTACATCGATGCATCAACGCGACATGGCTCAGGTGCGTGAGCTAAATAGCGCTTACACACAGCTGTTGCGTGCCAGGGTACAGATGAATCGGGCAGCTGAGCTGATTCGCACTCCCTCGTTTGATCGTCCAGAGCCGCTTCTGGAAGAGTCGGATCGGTTGCTGGCATCGGCGGCCACGCATTTTGAAGCTTTCCAAGCGAGCTTTCCGGAGGGGGAGCAGCCCGAGCTGGTCGGCCAGTTGGCGAGCAATTTTCAATCCCTGGTAAATAACAACCTTAGCCTGCAGATGATGATGCTAGAAGAGCGCGATGTGCGTGGCTTTCTCTCTGGCGAATCTCGGGTGGATGATAGCAGTCAGCAGTTCGTTAACACCGCGGAAGCGTTTTACGGCTATTCAGTGGCCCGTGGCGCTGGTTTGTCTGAGCGTTTCGAGAACGTTTCATCGCTGCTCTTCATGGGCGTGGTGGGTGTCGTCGTGCTGGCGCTGCTAGTCGTAGGCCTAGTCGTATGGGGCGTACGTCGGAACGTTTTGCGGCCGCTGCGGGTTATTACTCAACACTTTAAACGTATTGCTAAGGGCGATTTATCCTCTCCGGTAGAGGCGCACGCCAATAATGAAATTGGCCAGCTGTTTAGCGAGCTGGCGAATATGCAGCGTTCATTAACCACCACCGTGAATCATCTCAATAACAGCAGCCAGCAGGTGTATAGCGACAGCCAAGCCATGGCGACGCAAAGCCAGCAGTTGGCTGGACAAACCGATTCTCAGGTATCAGCGCTTCAGCAAATGGCTGCTAGCCTTGAGCAGCTCACCGCGACGGTGAATCAAAACGCAGAAAGCGCCGCGCATGTAAATCGCTCTACCACCGACGTGTCTCACAAAGCGCAGCAGGGCGATGAAGTGATCGCTCAGTTTATTGCCACCATGCAGTCTATCAACGAGCACTCCGAAGAAATTCAAAGCATTATCAAGGTGATCGAAAGCATTGCGTTCCAAACCAATATTTTGGCATTGAATGCCTCTGTAGAGGCGGCGCGGGCTGGCGAGCATGGACGCGGATTTGCTGTAGTGGCTAGTGAAGTTAGGGCGCTGGCAACGCGCAGTGCCGATGCTGCTCACGATGTTCGTGCACGTATTGAGGCCTCGAGTAAAAGCGTTGAGCAGGGTAGCGAACTTTCTCAACAGGCAGGCGAGCACACTCGGGCAATCATGCAAGCGGCGACTCAGGTAGAACACTTGATGGCGCAAATGGCCAAAGCCTCTGAAGAGCAGCGTCGCGGTATTGAAGAAGTGAACGTTGCTGTCACGCAAATCGACGCGACGACTCAAGATACGATGCGCTTGGTCAACCAAACGGCACAAAGCGCCGAGGGGTTAACCCAAGAGGCGCTGCAGATGCGTGAGTACGCGGGACAGTTCCGTATTATTGAGGAGGCCCCAGTACCTGACGTACATGATGACGAAGAGGCGGAGCAGCCTCTGGAGCAGTTGGATTGACAGGCAATGGCCAGCGCTGAATTGAGTAATCGCGATCATAAAGACGATATGCGCGCCTTGGCATAGTGGCTGCCAAGACGCGGATGGGCACTGTACTGTGTGATGCTGCGGTGAGTGTTTAATCCATGAGCTCAACGGCAACGGCGGTGGCTTCACCGCCGCCAATGCAAAGGCTGGCAATACCGCGTTTGCCGCCTTTCGTGCGCAGGGCATGAATTAGCGTGGCGATAATACGGGAGCCGGTGGAGCCAATGGGGTGACCTTGAGCGCAAGCACCGCCAAACACGTTCACCTTCTCATGGGGTAAGCCCAGGTCGTCCATGGCCATGAGGGTCACGACGGCGAAGGCTTCATTGATCTCAAACAGATCGACGTCGTTGACTCCCCAGCCAAGCTTTTTCATCAGCTCTTCAATCGCGCCTACA
>Ga0209503_10001456_pt1 | contig 12175 bp, 8 predicted proteins | sample SouAtlMetagenome_2_FD_187448 | JGI IMG/M metagenome (GOLD analysis project Ga0209503, IMG submission 187448) | Marine eukaryotic phytoplankton communities from Atlantic Ocean - South Atlantic ANT15 Metagenome (SPAdes) (version 2) | ecosystem: Environmental > Aquatic > Marine > Oceanic | place... | reverse complement strand
GGCCTCGAGCGCGCGCGGGTCTGAGGCCAAGGCCGTCGCTATCTCCTCGACTTCATCCTTCCGCCCGCTTTGCTTGCTCATTTTACTGGCTAAGCCGCTTGCATGCTTTTGTTACGGTCTTCCTTCTCCCTCTTAATCTCCTTTATTCCAACTCTGTCTTCTCAGGGTTGAGGGGGCTCTCTGATGGACAAGTATAGAGGAGGAGACGCTAGCGAAGGATCAGGTGATCAAAAATTAAGAATATTTGCTACCGCTTAGGCAGGAACAAGGATCCAGACATAGGAGCTCTCCTTGCCGTTACTAAATCAGTTGGACGGGGTAGTGACGGGTGAGCATTTGGCCTTATGAAGAACGTATCACGAAGCCTATCATTTCAAGTTGTCACATGGATCCTACCAGTGAGCAGGCTGAGTTACATCCTCGAGTAGAAGGGCATCTGATGGACGCTCGCGTCCAGGGGGTAGAGAGAGAAACCTACTAGCCCTTGGTTCGCGCTTGTTGGCCCTTGCTGGTAGTACCTAGTTTAGAATTATTTTTTCTATTTGACCTAACCTAGTCCTACCTACACCGGAGACAACTCAAGCCTGAGGAGGGCTCCTCCCCGGACCAGTCAGTCAGTCCGTCGTTATACTCGCCCCGACGAGCTTGTAAATCCCCCGGAGCCCCCGCGTTGCCATTGACAGGAAGAATCCGAACGTCCCCCGGACGCCTCCGAGGTCGGTGTTGAACAAGTGGAACATGAGCTCCTCCCCGGCCGGCCCGGTAGATACTTCTGGTGTAGGTGTTTAAAGCTTTAGTACCGGCCGCGCAAACACCCAAAACGATGGCGGACCCCGAGATCTTCATCGTGTCGCGGCTCAACGACTGCTTCGGCCTCGACCTGACCCTCGTCGACTTCGACGAGAAGGCCCCCGGCGAGCTGCTCCAGCTGCTCCTCGACGTCCTCGCCGAGCTCGACCCGCGCCTGCGCGGCGACGTGCGAGATAGGGGCGCCGAGGCGGGCGCCGCCGGGGCCGCCGACCTCCTGCGCCTCCTGAAGTACCCGCCCCTCCGGGAGAGGGACGACGGCGCGCGGCGCGCGTGGGCCGCCGGCGCCGCGGCCGGCGCGGCGGCGACGATCCACCCGGCCCTGCACTGGCTCCTCGGCGACCTCGAGCGCCACCGGACGCGCGCCTACGTCGCGCGCTTCCTCGCGCCCGCGGACGTGCCGCCGCACCTCCTCGAGGAGCCGGCGCTCCGCGAGGTCTGGGAGCACCACCGGGCGCTCCAGCGCGACTTCCGCGACGCCCACCGGGCCCTCGTCGCCGCGCGGGCCGCGGCGGCCGGGGGCGACGCCGGCGCGCTCCGCGCCGAGGCGCGCCAGCTCGAGGCCGAGCGCGCGCAGCTCGAGGCGAAGGTCGAGGCGCTCCGCAGGCGCGGCGCCGACGTGCCCGACTTCGACCGGCTCCTGGCGGCGACGCGGGGCCTGCGGCTGGCGCAGGACGAGGACGCGCGGCTCCGCGAGACGGCGGCGCGGCAGCGCGACGCCGCGCGGCGCGCCGAGGCCGCGCGGGCCCTGCGCGAGGCGCGGCTCGGGCGCCTGCGCGCCGGCGTCGGCGCGGCGCGCACGGCGGACGAGCTCGTCGACGTCGCGCGGCGCGACGTCGCGGCGCTCGAGCGCGAGGCCGGCGCGGCGGAGGCGGCGCGGCGCGCCCCGGCGGCGGCGGCGGCGGAGCGCGCGGACGCGGACGAACTCCAGCGGCGCGTGGGCCGCCTCGAGGCGCGCGTCGAGGAGCTGCGCGCGCGGTGCCGCGACGCGTGCGAGGCGCGCGGCGACGCGACGCTCCGGTCCTTCCGCGCGACGGCGCAGATCGTGGCGCGGCGCCTGGCGGAGAAGAGCGCGGCCGTCGACGGCCTCGAGGCCGACCTCGAGGCCGCGCGCCGCGCGCTCGCGGCCGCGCGGCGCGCGCCCGCGGACGGCGGCGGCGGCGGCGGCGGGCCGGACGCGCGGCGCCTCGGCGAGCGGCTGCGGCGGACGACGCGCGACTACAAGGCCAAGCAGGAGCGGCTGCGGGCGCTGCGCGGCGAGCTCGTCGTCGCGCACCGCACCGAGCGCGTGCTGCGGGGCCGCGCGGGCGCCCTGGACCGGTTCCTGGACGGGCTCGAGGGGGCACGGGGCGTGCGCGGCTACCGGGGCGCGCGCGCGCGCCTCGCGGCGGCGGCCGGCCGGCAGGAGGCGAGCGACGCGGCCAAGGCCGGCGAGCTCGAGGCCGCGGCGGGCCGCGCGCGCGCGGCCGCGGGGGCGCTCCGCGCGCGCAAGGCCGAGCTCGCGCCGCGCATCGCGGCCCTGCGCGAGGCGCGCGCCGGCTTCGCCGCCGCGCGCGGCGCGTTCGAGACCAAGCGCCGCGCGTACGACGCCGTCGCGGCGGCCGCCGAGGCCGACGTGCGGCGCCTCGGGCGCGAGGCGGACGCGCACCAGGAGGCCGCGCTCGCCGAGGAGTCGCGCTTCCACTACCTGAACTGCCTCTGCGGCGTCGCGCGCGCGGCCGCCGACCGCGTGCGCGCCGAGGACGCGCGCCGCGCGGCGCCCGCCGCGGCCCCGCGGCTCCTGCCGGACTTCGCGGGCTACGCCGAGCTCTACGCGCACAAGGGCGACCGCCAGCGCGCGCTCGTCGACCAGCTCCGGCGGAGGAAGGCCGGCCTCGACCGCGGCGCCGCGCCGCGCCGCCGCCAGCGCGCGCGCTTCGAGCACCTCCGCGCGCTCCTCGCGGCGCGCCTCGCGGCGCGCGGCGCGCGCGCCCCCGACGCCGCCGCGGCCGAGTACGACCTCGGCCACGCGCGCGTCGCGCAGTTCGCGTAGCCGGCGGACGTCGCCCCCCCCCGTCCCCACCCCCGCCCCCCGCCCCCCGTCGCCCCCCTGACGCCATCCCCGGCGCCGCGCCGCGCCGGGGTAAATGGCGGGTCCGCGCGGGCCGCGAAAAAAGGTATAAACTCCTCTAGGGCCACCTGAGGGCAGCTCACCGTAGAGGAGTTCAAACCTTTTCCCCTGCCGGCCCCGGGGTGCTCCGGAAGGGTAAAAAATCCGACGTGAGGGGTGCGATGCAGGGGGAAATAGAGTGTGTAGCTCCGGACTTCCCCGGCAGCGTAGTGTAGTTGTCTAACGAAATAGTTTCTCCCATGTTTGGTGGGGTTTGCGACGGGAAATTCGTCCGTCAATAAAAGCTGACTCAGGATGATAATTCCCGAGGAGTAATAGATCTTCGAGGCATAGATCTTCTCGGTGGCGTTTGCTGGCTGTTGCGTGAACCTTGGGTGACAGTGTCTAATGAAGATTCATCTGAAGAACTAGAAGCAGTTGTAGCAAAACTTCTTTCTACCTTGTCAGCAGGTGAAGTTCTGCTCCTTTCCCAGGCTGCAAAGGCTCTACTGGCACCACCTCTCATGGGTGATCCTGAATCAGGTTTGCTCTGAGTATTTCCCTTAGGCTTTGGCTTAGACTTTGCCTTATGCTTGGGTTTCCCCTTTTGTAGGACCTGAAAACCTGGTGCTAGTCTTCTTGCTTTTCCTTCAGGAAAGGAGGGGGATAGGGTAACCTACTAGCGTACTAGGGTAGGGTAAGATTTCCCGCATTTTTAAACTAACTTTGAGACTTTTTAAACTTATAAACCGTGACCAGGGTTAGTAGCCTGGGTAAATCATGATAACTACTAGTAATCATCATGATGATGCCATGATATTGATGAATTAAGTAAATCTAAAAAGGACTCGGCCCGGGAACAACTTGAAGCCTGCCAGTGAGCTCTTACTTAAGAGCCTCAGGCTTCTTCCCGGGCCTCAGGCTGCTCAGTCAGGATACTACTAGTAGTACTACTTCCGACTCGGAGTCGAGTGCCAGTGACTGTGACGGTCACGGTCGCTGGCGTCAGTCTGAGGCCCGACCCGGGGCTGCCAGTGGCCAACCTCCGAGTCTGGGCCTGAGTGAACCGTGACCCGGCGGCCGGGCGTGACTCGGACAGCCTGACTCGGAGTGGCCACGGCAACTTCAATTGAATATTTCAATATTTCCCCTGGCATCATGATGTGCGGACACCACTGGGACCGAAATTACAAAGGCGGTGTGTAAGGACGCCTAGAATGACGTCATGTGCGCCCTGCGCTTTAATCCCGTACTAGTGTTAGTACAGATGATAAGTCTGATAAGTCACGCCGGTTGTACCGTAGATACTGTATATACAATTGCTTGTACCTACGCTAGAGCACGTAACGCCCACGCCCAATCACCATGCAAGACGGAGCAAGACCAGGACAGCAAGTTATCGAAATCATCTTGCCAACCTATTCTATGAAACCGGCCGAAGATGAAAAATTCTACCCTTCAAAAATCAGACAAATATGCACCGAGGCGTTAAAGGATGAGCTAGATAATAAAGAGTATTTCGAGGATGGTGCCAAAGACTGGATCCTGACCATTGGGAATAAAATCAAAGCTCAGGCGAAGAGCCTCAATTTGCCACGATACAAAGTAATTGTACAAGTCACAATCGGACAAATGAAAGATCAAGGTGTAAGTGTCGCATCAAGGTGCCTCTGGGATCTTCTCTTTGATAATTACACTTCTGTTAATTATACCAACTCTTCCCTATGGGCTAATGCGATGGTTTTTGGATTATATACCGATTGAATTGAGTCATCTGGTTCCACAGCTTAGAGGCTAAAAGTGCAGATGTGGTATTACTATGGTAATTCACGCCAGTGTATCGTGCGTACTAAACGCAACAGGGCATTTAGAGGTTGCTTGGCCCTTGTCCGCTATGCGCATGGGCAGACCGACCTTTCAACTCGAAATGTACCTAAAAATAGAGACCTGCAATGCAGAGCGAAATAGGGAGGTCTCTGTATGTTTCATTTATGAGGGACAGTTTCTCGAGGACTGGCACATAAGGGATAGAACTCAAACTCGAGATTGAACTCAGACTTGCCAGTGAACAAGCACTCATACGAACAAGTTCACTGACCGCTGGTTTGTCACTGTCATTTTCGAGATTTTTAGGGTGTTCAAGTTCAAGTTCCCTCCCCCTGATCATAACAGCATTTATGAGATTTGTTACTCTAATTTATTTATTTATTTATTTAATTATCTACTAGTCACTGTGACGGTAGCGACACTACATCGGGCCACGAGCATTCCACGAGCTGAAGGGGCATTTTCGCGTTGCGCGATTTTTACTGCGTTTTGGGTATTTTCTGCCTTTAAAATGCGCGTCTATCTCGGCCGGATCGTCGAGTTAGACCGCGAACCCACTTGCGAAGTGGGCCCGGAGCTCGCGATCTATCGAAGTGTCACGGGGTGCGACGAGCGTAGAGGCCGTCGCGGCGAGCAAGCAGCCCCTTTATCATCAGCAGCCTTTCAATAGCCCCTCCCCGCCGCGATTTCGGTTGCTCTGGGGCCTCGCAGCGTTGGATATCGTAGAACGTTCGCGGCTGCCCGTGGGGCATTTTTCATGCGTTAGCAGCCCGAAGATTCGTAGAGCTAGCCCCATCCCCGCGAAACACCGAGACTCTCGGATCGGCCTCACGCGACGCCAAGACGGTCACGATGGCGCATGAACTTGCCCGTAGCTTCGCCCTGTCGTGCCCGGGCAGCAGCGCCACGGGCGTACACTTTTTAGCAACCTCGCGACGAGATTTTGTGCTTACGAAAGCAGTTGACGGCGTTGGCGCCCACAGAGGCCGCGGGACCACACGCTCTCGCCAACGCACTGCCAGCCTAGGTGCCAATACGCACTCCAAGGCCCGCGCTGCCTCCGGCGCCGCTTGGGGCAGCCAACGACGCGCATTTTAAAATGCAACTACTAAAACGCTAAAAAATCGCAGTCACGGTGTCTGGACTTGGACTCTGGTGTCCCCCCCCCCCCATATGATACTCAGGCTGCCAGTGAGTTTTAAGGACAAGGCGTGCCGGTCATTACAAACAAATGTACTACTGACCTACAGTTCTAGGCAAACCTGTTAGCTCTCGATAACAAAACCGCTCTGTGTGAGCCTTCGCTGTCGTAATGTATTAGAGTCGCGGTCCGGTAAGAGTTTCGTTCTGACAAGTGATTCTCCTCGAAAGATTCCCCAGGATCTTCAAAGAAAAAGGGCAGGCTTGAAGAATATCGCATAAAGCTGGCAGTGCCCCCGGGCCCGTCTTCTATCTGTTATGTCTCCTTGTCAACGCCAACCATGCTATTGGCTCTAAGTAAATGGACGATAGGCACTGCTAATTCATCAGCGAGTGCCTTGGCAAGCCAATTGAATTTGACACAGCTTCGTTGGGTATCCAGGCTGGCCGTTATGTGAGACAAAAGTGGATCTGGAGCAAAAAAAAATTCTTTTCCCATGGCCTGGGTCAATAGGGCATCTCGAGGTGCGTAAAGCTGTGACAAGGGGATGACTTTGCACGGAGGTGTGTTACTATCGATTATTTGCGAAGATAAATGAGCTTTTGCGCGTCTAGTACCGAGGAATTGATCGTTTCTGAGGTAAGGCATGTTTGGGTAAAGTGGAAGAAAGTGACCTTCATCACATTGAGATTGAGTTAGATCAGCAACAAGAGAGTCAATGACATGCTTCATCTCAAATGCAGTATGCATTGGCGCTTCATCTATTGTATTCAAAGGAGAACTTCTGCACCACCTTTGGATCTTGTTGCTGGCATGCGCATGCTGGTGACTACCAACAAACCCTTCGGGAATATGCTTGTTGATGACATCACTGGCGCACAGAATTCGAGAGACCGCAGTGTCAGCAAAACACTCCCAGGGTAGCACATGAGCTCGCTCGGAGCAGAGAAGTGTGATAAACGACCCGTTCTCATCCTCAAAAGTAGTCAAAGCTGAAAAAAAATTGTGCGGAAGCGCAATCATATGAGCGATGCGCTTGATGATACACCTCCTATGTTCAACTCTATTCATCCTCACCTTCACACGCCGTGTACCTGCAAATGCGCCGACAAGAGAGGCAGAAACCGCGTCGAGACCTTGATTAAATTGACCAAAGGTGATCATGTGGCGCCAACCAAGATGCGGGGCATAGACTATTAAAGAATTGGCAGCGTGGATCGCGTACGCAGCTGGTGCACAACAAAATTTCGCGATTGTGCAATCTGCAGACCAACGGCGTAGACGACGCATCCCAGCAGCGAACTCACGAAGAGCACCACGGTTTCTGCCTTGTAATTCGTAGAGGTTGAGGTTGCCTAGGCGATGGTGGCTCACGTTTGCATGCATTCTCACAAGACACCTCCAACAAGCAAGGGAGTCAAGCACATGGTGTTTGTGGTTTCTATGTTGGCTACTGGCATTATGGTAAGTGACAAGAGGCCAGGTCAATCTGCGACGCACATCACGCTCAAAGATAACAAAGATGTCAAAAAGCATGAGATTTTCATCTATCATTGCTCTATCTGCAACCGCAGCAAGAAGACGGAGCAAGCGCTCAAATATCAGTCGCAGATTTGCAAGGACAGTGGAAGCTGCAATAGGAACCAAAGGGACGAACAAACCATCAACAAAGAGTCGCAACAGTATTTCCCGTGCCTCCCACCAGTGGGCGATGGCACTTAAAGGATCATCTTGAATGTATCGCAACTCTGCAACGTTGAGGTAAGCATCGAGAAGAAGAAGAGGTTCACTTATCACTGCGGCAAGTTCCAGTGCATGATGTGCTGCTACATCAATTTCATCAGCACTCCTTTGTTGTCCCTTTTGTTGCATGGTAGTTTCTGCAAACACTACACCAAGGCTAGCTGAGGCAAAAGCTGCAGCGGCATGTGCGACACCAAAATAGTCGTCGATTGCCTTAAAGCATTCGAGTGCTTGTCGGTACCAACGTGGGGCACCGACCGGATCACAAAAAATGTGAGACCGGGAACAGAGTGACACTTCATTGGTCACGTTTGGTTGGTGTCGGTGGAGTACAGCGCCACAAGAACCATCAACGCATGAAAGTGCTTGTGTCGCCTCAATTTTTATGGCAACCTGCGCCTGACCCTGAAGCTCATAGAGTGCGCCAAGTTCATACAGCCCTTGCACGGATCCAACACGAGAAACTACAGACTCAACAGCAGCAACCGTGGGGCCAAGTGACCTCCATGCCATCTTAGGTTGTCCGCCTAACAACGCTACCTGTGCAAATAATTTACCAAGGTCGACACCTTCTTCACAAGAAGAGACACCCCTCCCCTTAATGGGCATCTCCCACAAGAAATTTGGTTGGTGAGTTATCGTGGGGCTTGCCAAGCCAGGTAGACGTTGGCGAAGGCGTTGAATTCGCCGGAGGGCAGTGTGCGCACTCACAGCCTTTCCACAAAGAACTTCAGTTTCAGCATAGTGCGATAAACTGGCAATGCGGCGGCGACTTGATGCTGGCCTTGTAGTCAACACCTGTCTTAGGCAGTGCGACGCAGAAACAGGGTCACACTGTTTGGCTAGGAGATGAGTAGCAAATGATGCAGCATGCTGTATTGCAATTTCAAATTCCTGTGATGTAGTGTGTGTTATATGTGTTGTACATAGCCGATGGCGTTTGGAAAGAGTAGTGTCAATCTCCAACAAAGCGTTGTTCACAAGTCGAACGTCACATGCGTTAACGTGCTGCTTTACAAGCAGTTCGGTCGTAAATTGGAACTCGTGGATATCTTGCGTCACAATTGAATCCATGGCATGGTGATTTGTTCCCCAACCTGCTATAGGGAATGTATTTTTATTATCTTGCTCACACTCGAAGTGCTGGTACAGGTCCGCAAGGACAAGTTTGCAGTGCATTGAGCCAGTCCTATCATCACTTTGACGGGCAGCTATGACGCATAATTCACGTCGCAACTTTCTTCTTTCATTCATGTCATTGCGGAGTGCTAAAATTGCCACGCAAATGTCAAGGACTAGAAGTGTGTATGCATATTTTGCTCGTCGGTCAAGTGCTCGTGCGAGAGCTCTGAGTGCTGTATACCCCAGCGAACACGATAGAGTAGAATAAGCTAGTGGACTTGCATGAACCCTTGATCGATTAACATCAAATTGAAGTGCATGAGACGGGAGATCGACCTAGATATAAATTGAGTGCATGGGTTTTTAAAATACATTTGCTCTGGCTCTAGGCTGGCTCTGTGGTTGTGTGTTGGTCTAAAACACACGTTGCCTCGAACAGCAACATTTCAGCAGTCCGAATTTCCTGCGTCGCTGCATGGGGACTCCTATGACCGCGCCTGATTTGTTTGCAAACACCCATGGATGAAACGGCATTACGAGAACCATAAACACCTTTGAGATAGCCGAGGCCAAGAGCGAGGGAAGCCTTAGCCCGCTGCAAGCTTGCCGGGGGCAGTGCCGACACAAGAGAAGCCAGTCGTCCTTCAACAAGTCGAGATGTCGGCGAGGATAATTCACCCCCGCACCCAACAGAACTATTATCGCAATTTGTATCGCAGAATTCCACTTCCAGGCTACGACGTACAGAGACAAAATCAAACTCTGTTTCGTCTAGCATCAAATTTTCTCCGGTTAATGGCGAAAAGCCGATGGCCTCCATTCGCAAGTCTGATAGGGCAAGGGCCTCCAGCTCCTCAGCAGCAACAAAGAGAAGTTTCCTACGAAGCGTGTTTGCCATGCCAAAAGCTGATGCTATGCCAGACCAAGATAGCGGTGGAAGTGCAGAGCACCAGCAGCCAGTGCGAAACTGTTGGGGCTTTGTTGTTTCACGTCTGGTCCATTTGCAGATAAATCGACGCACTGGACGTACATGGACCTATACTTGCGACAGATCAACTGCTTCAGACAAAAGCCGGACACTGTGCTGCCTACGAGTGCTAGGTGTGCAATTGCCTCGTCGACTGTTAGCCTGCTTCTAGCTCTAAGCACAATGTCGACTATATCATACACCAGCGCTGAAGTGCCGCGGCGAAAAGCAGCAAGATCACTGGCGTCAAGAGAGAGAATGTCTAACAAAAGCGGAATCTCGTGACGAGTTGATTTGATGATTTTGGCGGCACACAACTCGTCAAAGCGTTGAACAAAACGGCAGACTAGACGACAGAGGCGTGCACAACACTGGCGGCAACGCAAGTCATCATCCAACGTTGTAGGTCTATTGAGACCATCACCAAAAGTCAATATCCGAAGTGTGGCTGGTTTAGCCATTGTTGCATGTTCCAGACGATGGAGAAGAGCCTTTATTTGTGCCCCACAGTCACGCCAATTCTCGTTGCAGTATGACATTTCTGCTGCGCGCAATGCCTGTTCCAGTGCAGTTTCTTGACTTGGTGAACGCTCTCGCTCTATTGTTTCTGTGACTTTTAGTGGTGAGGGTCGTGCCACAACCGCCGACGTGTAAGAAACTTTAAGGCAAAGGTTTCGCAGCCAAGTGATGGTACATGGCGCTGACTCTGGAGCTCGTGGATACGAGGAGATTGCCGCCATTTCTGCAAATGGAGCATAAGCAACCTTGTTATTTGATTTGGGTTCGGAGACAATATTTTGCAGTTGTGATGATCTCAAAATTGTGCTAATACATCTGTTGAGGTTACGACAACAGGTTCTGTAATCAGCGGTACGTTGTCGCCGGTAGGAAAGATAGGCTGAAAACAGTGTCGGTTGTTGGGGCATGTACTGTGTGTCTTGCTTATCTTTGAAGATGGTTGCATCCGCAAAAATATGTTCATCAAGGTACTCGAGGAGCGAGTCAACTCGAGGCGACGTGCATGAATGCTCATGGGTGTTTGGTAAGGCTGTACCAGGTAGCGCAGATTTTGGTTCTTCAGTGGAGATTGCAGACAGGGTATTACATAGCGCAAGTTCTGCATCCCAGTCTTCGTCCCCCGCTGGGCTCCCCGAACTACCCGAACCGCCGTGTATTAATTGGCTTGACTCAATCAAGAAATTGTTCGTCAGTTGGTCGGGTTCAAACGAAAAGTCGGCATCCCAGCAGCGTCCTCCCGGGGGGGTCGCCCTGGCCATTGCGATGCGTCAAGCCACCATTCTCAGGAGATTTCTCAGCCAAACATATACCAGGCCTGCGGAAATAGACCCCAGAAAACCGTCAAGCTATCGTAGCACAGGGCTCTGGAGCACGGATGAATTTTAATTCAATTTTATTCATGCCTCGTGGCGCTAAAAAACCATAAACACGATGGCAGGGGCAAAGCGGTCCGGCACTCAGGCTAAAGGAGCACGAAACCAGGACCCGAGCTGAGCGAGTCTGGAGGCAAGGCTAGCTACCGGGATGGCTAGTTGTGGTGATGAGGCTCTGGTGTGAGAAGCGAAGAGGATAGCAAAAAAAGTCAGGGTAGCAGCACCCCGAGTTTTGTAGGATCTCCCCAGGAGTGGTGGTTGGTGGTAGTGGTAGTGGGGTACCCCCCCCTAGTAGGAGCCTAGTAGGGGCGTAGTACGGGGGTCGAGCCACAGGAGAGACAAGCCGCATGTTGACTTGCGCGACTGCCATCTGTTCGTGTCTGTAGAGTAGTCCTCTCGCCGCGCCCCTGACCGCGGCGCTCGTCGAGTCGACGTTACGCTGGTCGCGGCCTGCCGCGGGCAAAAAAGGAGGGGGGCCAAACGGAGCTAGTGGGATTTTTCTAACCCCATTTTTTTTAGGGATCCCTGAAGAGGTGTGGTAGGTAGTGAGCTGCTGTCGGGGGTAGCCCCCCCCGCCCTCCTCCTGTGAAGGCGCGCCCCCTAAATCGGGTCTATAGAGTTGTCTATAGCTAGTGCTGCCGCACTCCGATGGATTAGGGCGCAACTCGAGAACAAGAGGTTTCAGGCCCTAAAGGATCCCTGTGCGGAGTTTGGAGAAGCGTGCAGGAAGTGGGCCGTTTCAGGTGCGAGTTGCCGCTTATTGCCGCCGTTCGGGCCACCGCAGTGTCGGGAATCATCGATTATGACCCCGCGCCGGTCCCCGGATCCGTGGTTTCTCGCAGGAGCCCCCTCGAAGCTCTCAGTTCATCCTGTCGACCTCGATTTCCAGCTTTTCGGGCGCTTGAAGTTGTACGCGGTGCCCCAGGTGCACCCACCTTTATTTGAGCTGGGCGGTGCCCGCATCGCGTCGGAGAGCGCATCGATTGTGGTGGGCTCAAGCGCGGGTTTTGACCCTTTTTTAGGTGCGCCGCGCCCCGCAATCCCGCGTCCCGAGCGACGTAGGAAAGAGGGTTATGCCCCTTTGACGA
>Ga0209503_10001455_pt1 | contig 12185 bp, 10 predicted proteins | sample SouAtlMetagenome_2_FD_187448 | JGI IMG/M metagenome (GOLD analysis project Ga0209503, IMG submission 187448) | Marine eukaryotic phytoplankton communities from Atlantic Ocean - South Atlantic ANT15 Metagenome (SPAdes) (version 2) | ecosystem: Environmental > Aquatic > Marine > Oceanic | place... | reverse complement strand
CAATTACTGCGCATGGTACGACACTATTATTTTTAAGGTCGGTCAAAAGTGTCTTAAGCCGGGCTTTTGGTACGGACATTAATAAGCCACCAGAGGTCTGCGCATCTGCTAACAAGAGTTGATGGTCGTGGCCTATATCAGCCGAAAATGTTGTTAGTGGCGCTGCGGTTTTTAGATTGCGCTCACTGCCTGATGGGCAGAGGCCCTTATTAAGGAGGTTCTCTACACCGCGGAAGAACGGTATTTTGGAATAGAACAGTTTGGCACCAAGTTTTTTTTGATTGGCAATTGAGGACGCTTTAAGCATATTACCAAGATGACCAAGCAAACCGAACCCGGTTACATCCGTAGCAGAGACAATATTATTATCCATCATCACTGAGGCTGCAGTATTATTTAGAGTTGTCATTGACAGGACGGCCTCATCTAATCTTTCAGAGGATAGGTATCCTCGTTTGGCCGCTGTAGTTAATACACCCGTGCCAATCTTTTTGGTTAAGACCAAATAATCACCTTCTTTTACGCCAGTATTATCGATGATTTTGTCTGGATGTACTAAGCCCGTCACAAAAAGGCCAAATTTTGGCTCGGTATCAACAATTGAATGGCCACCTGCAATCGAAATTCCAGCTTTGCTACAAATACTGGCTGCGCCTTTCAAAACGGCACCAAGCCGATCTGTGCCTAATACTTCAACTGGCCAACTAACAAAGCTGAGGGCACTAATCGGCTTTGCACCCATAGCATAGATATCACTAAGGGCATTGGTTGCCGCAATCCGTCCATAATCAAATGGGTCATCAACAATTGGTGGGAAAATATCGACGGTCTCCACTAGCGCTAATTCAGCGGAAAGTCGGTAAACTGCAGCGTCATCAGATCCAGCGTGGTCCACTAATAAATTAGGGTCATCCGCTTTGGGAAGATGGGCCAGCGCAAGGGCGAGATCAGTTTGTGCAATCTTTGCAGCGCAACCCGCCGATTTTGCCATGCTGGTCAGAGAAGGTATTTTGGACATTGTCTTTAACCTTTTGCAGCGCTTTAAAACTGAACTAATTTTGCATCATAACAGTTGAAGTCGTCTATCTTTGAAATCCTATATCATGGGATTGTAGATATCTTGCCAGTGTGTTGCTGCAATACGCAATAGGAAAAGTCCGTCTATCAAATAAAGGTAAGATATTTTTAGACTGGTCATTCTTGATCTGCTATTTAGTTCGGCAATGTCGTTTTGGCCTCACCAACCTGCTGCTGACGTTCCCGGCAACGGACCCTCAGACCAAAAACGAGGGGCCATCAGGGACATCTCGACAATCTGAAGCATAACCTTATTTTCAGAGGCGACAGATACAGCTTCCAGCAACAGAAGAAGCCGCCCGGCTTTGGTTTGTTCCCAAAACCATTCTCCCATTAGTTCTAAGTCGTCAATACTATCGCGGTGAGTGCGTGTCTCGGTGTAGTAGGCTTCCAGATCCTCGACTACTAGTTTCAGAAGTGGAATTGCAGGCATGCCTTTTCTAGGGCTTTTTGGAATTTCTCCGTCGAGAAAACTGACGACGAAGGGCGCTAACTCTTCAATCGCAAGCCCACTGGCCCCAACTGTTGTGCGTCCCCTCGCTGCAATTGCGGTATCGTAATCTGGTCTTAGAGCCTCCATTTCGTTTCTAACCTCGGATAGAACGACATCTACATCGCCAATGTCATCGACACTCAGAACAAGCTCGGGTGGTAGCGCATAGCCCATGCGACCTTCCTTTACAGGAATAATTTCGGGGAAATCGTTGATGATCGGGCCACTGCTTGCCTCCAGTAATTCGAACGCTGCGCGAATTACTTTTTTCTGAAATTCCGGGTCGTTAGGCTTACCCATGCCCCTTCCCATTGGGAAATCTAAGAACAAAGAACGGGGGGGGCGAATTACCTCAATATGTTCTCGTACAAAACCTACTAGTATTGTCGATAAACCCTCTGATTCAAAATAATGAGCCAGCCCGCACACGGCGCGCGTGCAAAACGGTCATATAGGTATTAGAAAGACCGTGTTAACACCTTCCTGCTTCATTTTAGCCGCAGCGGCTCGCGCTGATTTTTCCATCGTCACAGGATCTGCTGCGCCCATGAAAGAATAATGCTCGTCTGCAACTGAAGAAATTTCTCCGTCTGCTGCCATTTCTTCCAGTCTGTCGAGTGGTATAATTGTATTTAGGTCTTGTTGCCATGCAGATCTGTCAAACTCTACAGCGACGTGTGTCATTACCAAGTCACGGTCAGTTTTGTGAAAGGTCCTGGAGTCCTTCGCAAGCCAAGAAAATGGCTTGTCTCCCCGCCGTGATACGGCTGCAGTCGAAACGATGGATACACGCCGCTCATTGGCTGGAACTGGGTTTGTCCATGAATCATTAGTTGGAACTGTAAGCTCAAGATTTGACATAAAGTGTCGGCCGACGGCGGGCATTTCGGATATTTTTGTCAACTGATATTTCCCATGTTGGAATAGAAAAATGTTAGTGTCACAGTGAATTATCTTGGCGTAGTCAGCAACTAAAATCTACTTAATTGTAAATTCAGTTTACCTGAATAGTTAATAAGAGAGGATTAAAGCCCCATTCTATCAGCGATGCTTACCATTCTATACATTTCCCGCAATACTGGCTTCTCGATCAGTTTTCCGTCTATAACAACAAGTCCAGTATCTGCTTTTTCAAACTCTGCAATGGTGCGTCTTGCGCGAGAAATCTGGTCTGCAGATGGCGTGAATATTTCATTCAGGATAGGGATTTGCTTAGGATGTATTGAGCCCTTTCCAGAAAAACCAAGCATACGTGCTTGTTCGGCAGCAACTCGCATACCATCAAGGTCATCTAAATCAAGAAAAGGAACGTCTATAACGTCAAGACCCGCACTAGCGGCTGCGTGGACTACCTTTGACCGCGCATAAAGCAAAGGTTCCCAGGCCATGTCACAACGTAATTCAGGCGCCATATCAATAGCCCCAAAAAACATAGCATCCATCCTATCACTAGAGTGGGCGATTTCATACGCGGCTTCTAATCCCTCATTGGTCTCAATGATGACGTGCAGGCGGGTATCATGCCCTGCTTCCGATAACAGCTGATCCAATATTAGAACTTCATCTGGGCTGCGCACCTTTGGCATCATCAAGGCGGGAGGGGGTGTTTTTGTAGAAAGAATTGCATTTACATCTTCGATCCCAAATTTTTCACGCATTGAGTTGATGCGTACAATGCGCTCAACACCATCATCAGAATGTGGTTCATTAAAAAGTGCTAATGCTTTTTTTCGTGCCTCAGCCTTATCTTTTGGTGCGATGCCATCTTCCAACTCCACACAAACCATGTCAACGCCACTAGCAACGGCCTTGGGAAACATGTCGGGCCTAAGTCCCGGTACGAAAATGAAACTTCGACGTGGTTGTATGGAAGGATTTTTTGTCATTGGCGTTTCCTGTTTTTAATAATCTCTGGTGGGTTAAACGCAGTTATATTCTGAGCAGGACCGTCATACAATTCGACTTCAACAAGACAGCTATGGGCTGCAGGGCCTTGGCCCAGCTTCGATGTGCCTACATCAGGTGACAACATGTTAGGGTTACCGTGTTTACACATACTTTTCCTATTGGATGGGTCCACTGGATCATACCAAGACCCGGTGCTGATAATAATTACTCCTGGCATAACGTCTTTAGTAATTTTAACTCCACATAAGCATGCCCCTCTGTCATTGAAAACACGCACGATGTCACCCTCATTAATACCACGGATTTCAGCGTCATTGGGGTTGATCTCCATTGGTTGATGACCCTTTATTTTGATTGAAGAACTTAAAGCTCCATTATCCATTTGTGAATGAAGCTTTGTCCTAGGTTGATTTGCGATTAGATGCAGGGGATAAATCTTTTCCTTTGCGCCCAGCCATTCGGCTGGTTCCATCCAGGTTGGATGACCGGGACAATCATCATAATTAAAACTATCAATGGTCTTAGAAAATAATTCAATTTTACCGCTAGGTGTTCTCAAAGGATTTTCCTCAGGATCGTCAAAAAAATCTGAAAGAAAAATACGGTCATGATTCAACTTGGGTGATTTATAGAAGCCGGCTTCACGGAAGCTTTGATAATCGGGCATTTGAACATTCAATTTTGCCGCTTGCTCACAGGACTGTTCCCAGATCCATTTTTGCCAGTCTTCCGCAGAACGACCCTCGGTAAAAGCATCTTCTGTATCCATGTAACGAGCTATTCCAGTGAAAATATCATAATCATTCCTAGCTTCACCAATAGGTTCAATTGCCTTATCCATCGAAATCACGAAAGGATCACGAGGTGTCATTGCAATATCTTGCCGTTCGAGGGTCGTTGTGCAGGGAAGGATTATATCGGCATGGCGTGCCAGAGCATTCCAACACCATTCATTGACAATAACCGTTGAAGGTTTCTCCCAGGCCTTTCTTAAGCGAGCAAGATCTTGGTGATGATGAAATGGATTGCCCCCTGCCCAATAAATAAGATCAATATCGGGATAGGTATATTCACTGCCATTATAATCAAATTTTTTACCTGGATTTAGTAACATATCGCTTATCCGAGCAACCGGGATAAACGCACTAACGGAATTCTCTCCTCGAGGTAAAGGTGCGTATGGTATTTTAAAAACGTTGTTACCTAGGTGATTGGCAATTGTATAGCCATATCCTATTCCCCCACCAGGTTTGCCCATTTGACCAAGCATTGCAGCTAGGGCCGTTGCTGCCCAAAAAGGCTGCTCCCCATATTGTTGGCGAGTTAACGACCAGCTTACTGTCAACATAGTACGTTTATTGGTCATCTCTCTAGTGAGAGAAATAATGTCTGCCTCAGCCATACCGCTAATTTCAGCCGCCCAGGCAGGTGTTTTGGGGACCCCATCTTTTCTTCCAAGTAGATATGCTTGAAATATATCAAATCCAACAGTGTACTTATCGAGAAAGTAAGTATTGTGCGAATTCTCAATAAGTAACTGATATGCCATGGCTAGCATCACGGCAACATCTGTATTGGGTCGCAAATTGTACCAGTCCTCGTCAATATCAGATTTTACATCCGAACGACGTGGTGACAGATTGACAAACTTTGCTCCAGCCGCTGCAGCTTCTATTACTCCAAGCCGCTGGATATGTGCACCGGTTCCGCCATTGCTGATCTGGCTGTTAAATGCAGGTAATCCACCAAAAGCCATCATTAATTCAGTATTTTTGCAGACAGATTGCCAGCTTGTCTGGTGCGCCAATAATTCAATCAAATTATCGCCCAAAACATGTGGGATGATGACCTCGCCCGCAGCAAGACTATATGTGTTTTTAGATGAGGTATATCCGCCGATTGAATTTAGAAAACGGTGGATCTGACTTTGAGCATGATGAAAACGACCCGCACTAGACCAACCGTAAGATCCGGCATATATCGCTTGGTTGCCCTTAGTTTTGATAACGCGCTTTAATTCATTTGCTACCAGTTTTTCAGCTTCATCCCAACTCAATGTAACAAAACGTTCACTTCCACGTTTATGTGTTGCTGTGCCTGGACCACCATCCAACCAGCTTTCACGAGCTACTGGCTTGGTTATTCTGGTACGATCTTCTAGCAAATCAATGATCGACGGACCAATTGGTGACGGATCAGGATCATGTCGAAAGGGATTAAGGGCTGAAAGGCGCCCATTTTTGACGACAAATTCATAAACTCCCCAATGTGAACTTGTGAGCTTCATACTTAATTCATCCCATCTTTTTGGATAATATCAAGCGTTATACTTTCCTCTAAGTCAAGGTTTGCCATTTTAGGTTTTTTCTTATTCTTATCGTAAAAAGGTAAAGCAACAATCGTACAATTATGCTTTGAGCTTTCCAAAGCGCCAATATAATAATTTTTTCCTAGTCGGTCCTCCGCCAAGTCAAATCTGACATAACCAATTCCCGCCTCGAACGCTGGAGAATAGGCGCCAGTCGTTATATACCCTAAAGCGTTTTTACCATCGTGAACAAGATCACCGCTCTTGGGTATATAGCTGCCAGTTAGCACCCCATGAATTCGGCTGTCTTTATTTCTTTTTTTAATGGCATCGTGGCCTATGAAATATTTTTTATCTTTATCAATAAATCTATGAAGCCCAGCTTCATCAGGTGTCATGCTTACATCAAAATCACTGCCGCTATCAAGAATACCTGCCTCTATTCTGCGGATATTCATAGCCTGCATGCTACTGAAAACCATACCATATTTTTTACCAGAACGGATTAGCTCGTTCCATAAACGCTTGTAGTCTGTATTTTGGCCAAGAGTGTATATTTCATACCCTAATTCACCGGTCCATCCTGTTCTAGATATTAATACTGAGTGTCCCGCAATCGTAAAAACCCCAGCCTTAAAATACCCCATGGTCTGGTCGACACTGCCATTTGTGGCTGTATTTATGATCGCAAGCGATTTTGGTCCTTGCACCTGAAGGACGCGCGATTGTGGGTCAGAAATTGATACCTCATAATTATGACTATGAGCCAGAAACCAGGTATCGAGATCACCATCGGGATGTACGAACCAAAACTTTTTCTCATCGAGGCGAAACAAAATACCGTCCATAAATAGGCCGCCATTGTAAGTGCAGGCTAATGTATAATGCCCACTACCAACTTTAAGCTGATCGCTCTGGCGAGTAAAAATTTGATCTAGAAATTCAATAACATCTGGCCCGCTAATCTCCACTGGCTTTTCTGGGACATCAAACAGTGCCGCTCTATTGCGTAGTGCCCAATATGCCTCCTCGATATCTTCACCATTATAATGGGCAAAAAAGCGACCAGCTGCTAGTCGCAGGATGGTATCTTTATTAGCATAGCATTCATGGAAAGGTGATAACGCTTTTCTACCTGTATAAACAGAATGCACAGCGTCGAACTTCAGGGATGGCAGCTCAGGAATACTCATCATGGAAACTCTTTTTCATGCACGAAACAAAGTTTGTTTCCGTCAAGATCTCGAACATAGGCGTAGTATATTTTTCCATGTGCTGGACGAAAACCTGGAGCCCCCTCGTCCTTTCCTCCTGCACCAATGCCAGCCTTATGGCAGTCATCAACAATTTGGCTGGTTTCTACTGCAAGCGCAATCATAGTGCCGTTTCCAGAGTATGCGCGGTTACCATCAAATGGTTTGGTAACATAAAATTCAACTTTTTCTGGCTTACTTTTAGGAGCGTAAGCAGCAAAGTCTTTATTGGTTTCTACACGAACCATATTCATCTTAGGCATTAATAGATCATAAAATTTGACTGCACTCTCTAGATCGTTTGTTCCAACCATTACATACGCAATCATTAATTCACTCCTTAATTAACCATCAACGCTGGCAAGTTTCATAATTTTTGTTTTGCCATACTGGGACCTCTATGCGGGGCAATGGAGCTCTGCCAAGAATAGAGTCGCTGAGTTTCTCTGCGATCATTATGGTTGGACTATTAGTGTTCCCGTTGGTTGCGGCAGGCATAATAGATGCGTCCACTATTCTTAGCTTAGATAGGCCATGCACCTTCCCATGAGGGTCGACCACTGCCTCACGATTATTACTGGCACCCATACGAGCGGTTCCAGAAAGATGCCACTGTGTATTAAGCTTTTCGTCAAGACAAACGTTTAACTCATTATCGGTTTGAGCGGCAACGCCAGGATAAATTTCTTCGCCACAAAATGGTTTAAAAGCAGGTTGGTTTGCGATTTCGCGCACAATTCTAATACCTTTAAGCAAAAGATCACGATCCCTTGGGTCCTTCATATAATTCGCCAGAATCCGTGGCGCTGATGCGGGATCAGAATCGCGAAGGGTGATTTTGCCTCTACTGAAGTTACGCATGAGACCAACATGGATTTGGAACGCATGTTCTGGCAGGGGCTTCCATGTCTGATCATCAACTGCGGCGGGTGAGATTGTTAACTGGATATCAGGATATTCAACTCCTGCGGCTGATCGAACACAGGCTACGGCTTCAAATTGGTTTGAAGCGCAAATGCCATCACGCCGTAAGAGCCAGCGTATCCCTGCAAAGGTTCGCCCGACGAGCCGTGTCTGCGGCCAAATAGAAACAGGCTCGAGGCATCTATATTTAAGAACAAAATCAGGATGATCATTGAGATTTTGGCCGACGCCAGGCATATCTGCTATGATGGAGATGCCATGGTCTTTAAGATGTGAAGCAGGGCCCACTCCAGAGAGCATTAACAGTTGTGGACTGCCGACGGCACCTGCACTTAGGATGACTTCTTTCAACGCATCAATTTTAATAATTTCTCCATTTGCCCTCTTACAGCTAATACCAGTTGCTTCATTGCCATTAAAAAGAATTTTCTGAACTTGTGCATCGGTTATAACTGTAAGATTTTTTCTTGGTCTAGCTGGATCAAGATAAGCTTTGGCCGTACTATTTCTCTCCCCATTTTCAATGCTCATATCAAAAACACCAAACCCTTCTTGGCGATACCCACAAATATCATCAGTAGCCTGGTAACCTGCGTCTTTGCCAGCTTCGATAAACGCTTTATAAAGTGGGTTTTGTGGTTTAGGTCTGTGAACTGCTAAAGGACCATCTCCACCCCGATATTCACTCTCACCTCCGGAGTAATTTTCGAGACGCTTGAAATATGGTAGGACATCGGCATAGCCCCAACCTTCGCATCCAGACTGTCGCCATCCTTCAAAGTCCAATGCATGCCCTCGAATGAAACATAGGCCGTTTATGGATGAAGACCCACCCAATGTTTTGCCACGATCATGCGTAATCACGCGTCCCCCCAATTCGGGTTCGGGCTCACCTTGATAGGCCCAGTTATATTTTGTGCTTTGAAGATTTTTAAGGACTGCCGCTGGGATTTTAAGAGACAAGGCGTTATTTTTTGGTCCAGCTTCAATGAGGAGAACACGATGCCTGCCATCGTTGGTAAGACGATTTGCAAGCACACATCCAGCTGAACCAGCTCCAACAATTATATAATCATACGCCATCAGTGCTCTTCCAAATCATCTTAAATTCCATCATTTTTCTCGTAATTTTAAAAAATAGGAGTTAATAATTTCTCATTATTTAAGTAAGACTAATGCAAAACTGACCCTTTGACAATTAACTTACCAATAGTTAGTGTTAATAAGTTTTGTAGACAGGCATGAATGTTTAATGGAAAAATGGTCAACAATAGCCTTGGCTCGCTTCGCCTGTCTATATGCAGGAGCTATCTGGGGAATATTCTGGATACCGGTAAGAGCGATCAATGATGCTGGTATTCATGGCTTATGGAGTTCGGCAATTTGGTTTGCTGTTCCTACGATACTTCTTTTGCCAGTTACGATCCTGCGATTTAAATCAATAAAAACTGGAGGCATTAGCCTTCAAATTACCGCTATTCTTTCCGGTGTTGCCTTGCTCTGTTACACGCTTGCCTTTCTTTACACTGATGTTGTTCGTGCAATGCTACTTTTCTATTTGACACCCGTTTGGAGCACATTATTGGCAGCTATAATTCTTAATGAAACCATTACATGGCAGCGCATTATCGCCATAATTCTTGCAGTAATGGGAATGTTGATCATTTTTGGTTTGGGGCAAAATTTTCCCATCCCTAAAAATGTTGGTGATTGGTTAGGTATTCTTTCCGGGATTATATGGGCGATCGCTACCATTCGTATACGCAAGCATGAAGGGCACTCAGCAGTGGATATGACAATCGGATTTTTTTTCTGGAGCATGATTGCTTCTCTTATTTTTTGTTCTTTTTTGGCTTCCAATCAACTTCCATCAATTGAAAAGATATTTGGCGTTCTACCCTGGCTTTTCGCTTTTATGGCCGTTTTTGTTATACCAGGGGCTTTTGCATCATTGTGGGGCCCGAAGTATGTCAGCCCTGGCCTTGTTGGCTTACTTATGATGACTGAGATAATCTTTGGGTCTATCACAGCCGCCCTATTTGCTAATGAACCGTTTGGTATTAGAGAGAGCCTTGGTATTATCTTAATAATATCTGCAAGTGTGCTTGAACCATTGTCTGAGATTATTAGATCTCGCTCTGTTGAGAGTAGTTCTGCAGACTAAGAAAACATTTATTTAGGTTGAAATAGCTCTGGACTTAGGGCGATTTTAGCGATGGTTTTGATTTTCTCCCGAGCGGCTTTATGATATTTTTGCTGTTCTGAGGATGCTTCTACAAGATAGAGTGTAGTAAACTCAAATTCATCGAGCGCCTTGTCACAATCAGGTGTAATAGCAAATAATCCAGCACGCACCCATATTCCGTCAATTAAGGTGCCGAGAAGGTTGGCGACTTCCGACACTCTATTCTCCACAAGAAAATGCCTTAGTTCATGCGATAAATTGCTTTTAATACGAGCATTGTTTGCTGCCTGTACCCTTTGACACATGGAATTATGGGGAACTTCTGCCAGAAGGGATACCCAGGCTTGGCAGACCTCCCTATTGTAAATAGTTTCTGAAAAGTTTGCGTACGCAATGGCCCAAAATCTTTCATATGGACTTTCAGCGTGACGATAGAGGCGTAGAAGAGAAATGTTCAATAATGAATTTGAGCGCCTAAAAACAGCCTCAAGTAATGCGCTCTTGTCCTTAAAGTGATGAAGAACCACGCCTTTTGATACGCCGGCTATTTCACCTACCTTTTCAAGTGTGGTACCGCGCAAACCGTATCTAATTACCGCTTCAAAGGCTGCTTGTGAAAGCTCTGAACGCCTGATTGCACTAATTGATCGCGCTTGCATTTATCTAGTATCACCCAAGTTAGGATCTCTTCTAAGGGACAACTATACTAACTAAGGCGATCAATTCAACACTATTGACTTATAAAACTTTCTAAGAGACAGTTTATATTCCACAGGAAAGTTTTACATCGTTAGAAGATGTTGCATAGTATTGTGTTGAAAGGGAGGAATAATGTTTAGAAAATTTAAAATTGCGGCATTCGCCGCTTCAGTAGTTGCTTTTCTTAATGGGGTGGCTTTAGCAGGTAATGTCCCGGAGTCGTCTGATCCAATTAAAGTGATTAAAAATGATTGGACAGGCCAGCTATTTTCTACAGAAGTGGTTGGTGAATTGCTCAAGGAAATGGGATATAACATCGAATATGTTAGCGCTGGCGCATTGCCGCAGCATCCAGGAATCGCCCAGGGTAATCTTCATCTTCAGACTGAAGTTTGGACTAACAACGTTGGTGATCTATATCCCAACTTTGTTGATAAAGGAGATATTGTAGTAGTTGGTGATCTAGGCCTCGACCCTAAAGAGGGTTGGGTATACCCACCATATATGGAAGAGAAATGTCCAGGTCTGCCCAACTACATGGCACTTTATGAGTGCCAGCAGGCGTTCGCGACCGCTGCAACATTCCCTAATGGTCGGGTCATCACTTATCCAGCAGACTGGGGTACTCGTTCGCGTGATCTAGTTGCAAGCCTTGAAATGCCGCTTGAGCCTATTCCCGGTGGTAGCGAGGGAGCTATGATGGCTGAATTGAAGTCAGCTTATGCAGCAAAGGACCCGATCCTAATGATGATTTGGCAACCACACTGGATCTTTGCTGATCTCGATCTTAACTTTGTCGAATGGAATCCAGCGGACGGTGAATGTATAGAAGAAACTCAACAAAAAGATACTGCGTGTGGCTTTCAACAGGCCGCTGTTCACAAAGTAGTTTGGGGCGGGTTTGAAGACAAATGGCCGGCTGCCTTTAAAATGGTTTCAAATTTTAAACTGACTAATGCGGATGAGAATTGGGCTATTTTTGAAGTTGATAACAACGGACGTGATGTCGAAGATGTTGCGCAAGAGTGGTTAAAGACGAATGAGGCACTTTGGAAGCCTTGGATCGAAGCTGCTATGTAGTCTGCTCATTTAGAGTTTATTCGAACGGCGGGTTACTCTGCCGTTCGTTGCTTCTGGTGATAATTTTTCTTAAAATTGCGCAAATAGTATTATAGGTTGATCTACGTGCAGTCGAGTATAAGCGACTCTATTGGTAGGGCAAATTTTATTGGGAGGATGCCGCATGGGAAATCATGATGGTGGTCGAGATGTAAAGCTCTCATGTCGCAATGTATGGAAAATTTATGGTGATAATTCTGACTCATTTTTTATGGATCA
>Ga0209503_10001453_pt1 | contig 12203 bp, 10 predicted proteins | sample SouAtlMetagenome_2_FD_187448 | JGI IMG/M metagenome (GOLD analysis project Ga0209503, IMG submission 187448) | Marine eukaryotic phytoplankton communities from Atlantic Ocean - South Atlantic ANT15 Metagenome (SPAdes) (version 2) | ecosystem: Environmental > Aquatic > Marine > Oceanic | place... | reverse complement strand
CGGTTGTGGTAACTTGTATAAAATGGACGGTAGCGACGGTAGTGGTACACAGTGCGAAACAGGCACTGGCGCCCCGCACAAGGCCGGTAGTTTTACTTCGGCAAACCCTTTCCGTTGGCTCAGTAAGAAATACACGGTATATTGGCCGACGGTTTTTGACCATCGCACGGTAAATGGAGAAGGCGCGGCAAAACTAGACCCTGCCTCCTGCTGTAGCGCGGCTGCCTACCAGTGTGTGCCCTGTCGAACCGACCCTAAGGTCACGTACTCTACGAATTGGGACGGCACATACTTTGGGCGCTCCAACCAGCCAGCGTGGACTACCAATGGCTTGACAGGGCAGACGTACTGCCGCTCCTATTGGGACATTTGGGCGTATCAGACGTACAAGGACATTGCAAAGTTCGACGAGAAGAAGGGGAAGCCGGTGGACGATGGGACGTAAACTACTCGTACATACTAAGCATAAAACAACTACGGACACTAAGCACACTACTACGCATAAAATAATACACAGACTCTAGTCTTCTCCGAACAACTCCTCAAGGGCTTTTTGCTCCAGCAGCTCCGCCGCTTCCGCCGTCCGCTTCCGTGTCGCTGCCAACTCCTTCGCCGTGGCCTTCAAGCGTGCAATGCGGTTTTGCTCTGCTTCTTCCTCAATCACTTCTTCGAGCACTCTCTCAGAATCCTGCTTCTCCCTGTAGAGCTTCATGTACAGCTCGTAGAAGCCAGACTGGCGAAAGGTGGGCTTGAATTCGCCACCGGTGTAGTGGTTCCATGGGCTTTTCAGGCCACAGTCCGCTTTGCGTGAGACCAAGATCAATTTCTCCGTACACAAGCGCTTCGCCTTCTCGTGCATCTCCTTGGACCAAGGACCACCGACACAGTACACGATAGGTCTGCGGTCGAAGATCGACACTTCGGGATAGGTGGCAATGTCCACTATCACCGTATGCTTGAGGGGCCACTTGTAGTCCTTCGTAGCAAAATAAAGCTTGGGCTCCATGCATAGCTTGCAAAGCTCCGTGCCTCTGGAGATCGCGCAGTCGCCCTTCTTCTTTAATTTTTCGAGCAGTTTCCGCTTTAGATATCTGCTCGGTGCCAGCACATAGGAAGAGTTGTTTTTCTTGCTCTCCATCCACCTCTGTGCTTCGCCTTCCATTTCCTCTTCCTCCTCCACGACCGAGGGGGCTTCCAGCACACGGGTATCGACATTCTCGAAATTAGAGACCTTTTCCACCAGCGTCTCAATGTCCGGCTTCAGATTCGCAATGTTCAGGTCGGAGGCTGTCATGATCTCATCGCCAAAATGCAAATAAACAGTGGAGACGGTCGTGTACCTCCGAATGCGTGCCAGAAGCAGCTTCATGGACCACCGTTCCGTGTACAAGACAAGAACAGAGCGTGGCGCCTTCTCTCCGAAGGCCTTCGAGTCGTCTGGCCACGCTTTCTGGACCTGCTTCTTCGTGGGCAAGTTCGGGTCGAGAAATTTGCAAGCGGCACCGCTGAGGTCCGGCAGTCCACCATTGCATATTTTCACGCTTCTCATCAAAAGGTAGCGGCAGAGGGCTTCCACAATATTGAAATCCGACAAGAACATAAATTTGTTGTCCATTTCCTTCAAGGTGGGCGCCTCGTATTGTTCATGGTTTGTTAGCGGGTCGTGGAGAAACCACGGGGACATCAAATCGACCTGTAGGACCCAATCGCCCCTTTGGCGACGACCTTCGAGCAGCTTCAAATACTGCCCCGTGCGACCCTTTATCTTCTCAAAGGTCGCCGGCGTGTACAGCTGCTTCCATATCGACAAATTCTCCACGACGATTTGCTTGTAGGCGAGCTGAATCGTACAGGAGTCCTTGTAGAGAGGGATGTCCGGTGCAATTTCCCTCGAGGCTTCCTTGCACGAATTCACGTTTGCGTAGAGGAATAGTTTCTCGCACCTCTCTTCTGTGCTTGTGTCCAAGATGTACTCCACCGTGTAGCCAGTGTAGTATTTCAGAAGCTTCAAGTACCCGAGGGGTTTCTTCATAAGAGACAAATAGTAAAAGACAACCTTTTTCTGGTCAGGGCTCATCAGCATCTTCCGCTCGTTCTTTGACAAGCTTCCCTTCCTCCGTTCCTCTAAATTCGATTGCTGCCGCTTTAGTCCTTGCAAGACAGTCTCCGCAGCAGCTCCGGCCGCGACAGGTCCCTGTGCCTTGAAATCGTAGAAGCAGCCCATGTTGTTCAAACGAGTTTTGAGTGCTGTCGCAGTGGGGTTCAGGAAGAGCTGTTTGGCTCGCACGATACCACTGTATTGCACAATCTTCAGGTAAGAGGTGGTGTCCTTCAGCATGGTCTGGACATCAGACAGGTTGGTCTGCCACTTGTAGGAAATTCTTTTCGATTCCTTGACAATACGACGTTGAAGTGCCTTCTCGTGCTCCTTCCACCAGTCGAGTACAGCTTGCTTCTCCACGACATGCACCAACAGGTCCATTTTCAGTCGTGGGATAGGGTGCTGGAAAGGCAAACGCCCGAAACAGACTGTCCCGTCGTTCGTCACGAAGACGATCAGACCCTTGTATCCGTCGTATACGCACGGAAGTCTCAGTTGCACTTGCTTCGCCACTGCCTCCGTCGCCTCCTCCATGGCTTCCATTTCATCCATTTCATCCATTTCATCGATCGGTAGCTCCTCCATTTCTTTAATTCTGCTTGTTTTCAATCGATATTTAGACGCAAAAAGTTCTACAGTGTTTAAATCTGGCACTGTTTTCTTTAAATACGCACCAGAAAGTGTTCGTTTTCCTTTTTTTATTTACTATTTTTATTATTCGGGATCGTGGTTTTTTTTTTGTGCGCATGTGAGGAGAAGGCGGAGTAAAGTAAGATAATGTGCGACAGAAAAAAAAAATAAATACGAGACAGCGAGCGCACTTACACGCACTTACACGCACTTACACGCACCAGCCATTGGGAACAAAAATATAACAAATAGAGCCTTTTGATTGGTCAATTCGTACCAACGGCATAACAGTCGGGACTTTTCTTTCTTTGTTCCATTACTATTTATTATTATTATTAATCATTGTACTATTCATTGCACTATTCAAAAAAGGAGCTTTTTCTCGTTTCGTATATATAAGAGCAGGGCGTCTACTGTGTGTTCCTGTAGTAAAATGATAGTAGGCGTGAACAAAGCCCCGCCCCCGCTGGAACTCCTACGATTCAGAGGCGGCGACGAGGCTGCCTTGTCCGGACAGTTTCTCAAGGATTTCAGGATATGCCTTACCTGTGGCGAGTGGCACCAAGCGCTACACAGCATAGGAACACTGAAGTGTAGATTTCACCCCTTGTCCTTAAACGAAGACTGCGAGTCCGAATTTCACCGTCAGGGAGTGTGGCCCTGCTGTGGGGTGTCGCCGGACCCGAGGGACCCCGAATTCGACGCTACCTACGTGAAGGGCTGCACCTTAAAGGATCACTCGGCGAGGCACTGCATACCATGCCCCACCAAGGTTCAAGAAGCCGATTGGCCCAGTGTCCTGAGGAACTCTTTGCACAAAGACATTGAATTGATCAACCGTTCCACTCAGACTTCGTGGGAGGAGATGGTCAAACGGTTGCACTACAGGGGGATTCGCATCGACCCTCGCACGGACGCCTTCTACCTCTCGAGGGTGGACGATTTCATGGTAGAGCAACGCTTGAAGCATAAATTCTACAAGGATGAGCGTCTCTCCGTGTGCCTTCGTATTCGGCACATAAAGGGTGTGGAGGTCGTGTCCTACAACGAAATCATTGTGGACAAAGGCCTTACCATCGGGCAGCTCCGACGGAAACACTTTCCGGCGCTTGGTCGAATCACGCTTCAGCGAGGCTTGGATGACTTTGGAGAGGCTGTGCGAATAGAGGAGCTAGGGACGCTGGAGGAGATCGAGGCACAAGAGTACGAAGTTCACAAAGTTTCCTAGACGGAGCCCACGGAGCCTACGGAGCCTACGGAGCCTGCACTAGACCGCGTAGTCATCGTAGCCTTCCTCCTCCGGCTGGCACTGAAGGATTTGGGAGTGGTAGCAGAATATGAGCACCAGCGACCCCACTATCAGGAGGTATGCGTAGAGAACACTGTCCTTGGAGAAGTACAGCTCAGCCAGAGGCAGCGATACGATCAGGAGAATAAGCAAGAGGAGTAAGCACCGCTGGAGAAGAAGTGGGCGCAAGGCCCTCGGCGCAGGCACCGCGCTGCTGCTGTCTTTGTGCCTACAAAAAGGACAAGAAGGGATCAACTCCTCCTTCATTTGGTGGTCCCTCCACCGCTTCGTGCAATCGGGGCAAGAGGCCTGATGGCACACGGGGCAGGCACCGAACATGTCTTTCTCTACCTGTTCGAAGCATAGGGCGCATTCCGCCGTCTTCTCCATCTCGATGAACCCAAAATTATACATATATATATAGATTCTACCAAGCACCACCACCCTACGTATACACCACCACCATGCCCTGCCGAGACTGCGAAGAACGACACGCTCACATTCAAGAGTTTCTCGACAATTACAAGGAGATTCCACTGCTTCAGACCATTCTCTCTCAGCTGCTTCCACCAAAGCCGGAGCCTTGCTCCTCCTCGTCTGTGCCGGACGAGTTGTTCGCCATCCTGCCGTACACGCTCTGGCCGGAGAAGTAGGCCTTCACCTCGTTCGCGCGCGTGTAGGCCGCAATGCTGCCCATCAGTGCACTCGTCGAAAAGAGAAAGGAAAGGAGGCACCAAACGACCAGTCCCGATAGTCTCTCTTCGAGCTCCTTGTCCATGGCTTTCTGACTTCTTTCCAAACGGCTATATAGTACGAGGCAAAGGGGCCTACAACAGAGCGACACAGAACATAGCGACACAGAATGGGGGGATGCATCAGCATTAAGCTCGCGAGCACCACCACCACCACCATCATACGGCAAGAGGAAGAGTCCGATTCGGACGAGGAGCTAGAACAGGCCCTTGGGGGCAAGAAGAAGAAGAAGTGTTGCGGCTGCTGCCGTTGTCTGGCCTGTCGCTTCCTCAAGAAGATCCTCCCCTTCTGCTGGCTCTGAACAGGACTAATCCACGAGGTCCGCTAGGTCCGCTAGGTCCGCTAGGTCCGCTAGGTCCGCTAGGTCCGCTAGGTCCGCTAGGTCCGCTAGGTCCGCTAGGTCCGCTAGGTTGGTATATAAGAAGAAGCGTTTTTAAGAAGAGATCATAGAATGGCACGAAAAAGGAAGAGAGAACAGTACTGCCTGCTCAGCGGCGGCGGACAGCGGAAGAAGCTGCTCCTTCGAGGGACCTGCTCCGAAATGAGGCGGAAACAGAAAGAGTTCGGTCGGCAGGGGCACGGGCTTGAGGTTCGTGCCGTCAAAGAGTGGGAAGAGGCGCTCGCAGCAGAGGTGCAAGAGAGGGCAAGGATTCAAGAGGAGCAGAACAAGGCCTACGAAGCAGCAGCCCTGCTCGACCGGCAGGCAGCTTTGCTCGACCGACAGGCAGCGGAAAGACGAGAAAGGAAGGAGAGACTACAAAAATATCCAGAAGAAAGAGCACTACTTTACGATACATTATTTTCTCAGCGCGCCGGCTCTAACTATGTGCCATGCCTTGAACGCATCAAAGACAAGTCTTGAGGAGAAGCCCCGCTTTGGGATCCCAGTCCCTCATCACTCTGACACACCCAGCCATTTTGGCCTTGTCGTACTTTTGGTACTTGCCATGATAATACGTGCACCGTTCGCTACCACCACTCTCAAACAATGGACAGCCACCAATAAATTTCTGGTGGCGGCATATTGTCTTTGAAGTCGAAGGCATCCATGCCTGCTCCCTCTTCGAAAAGAGAAGAAAGGCTTCGCGTATGGGATTCTCCTGTCGCCATAACTGCGCGGCTTGTGGTCGCTTCGAAGGTGGCGGTCCAATAGGAGGCGGTGGCATGGCTTTTCGTATTGGTTTCCGTACTGCCCCCTGTTGCTTAAGCTTCCGTGGTTTCGGCTTACGTACTTTTGAAAAGTCCGAAACGAGAACTTCGACATCACCACCTTCGCCTATTACAAGAAAGCGTTCCTGTGGGTCCCGTTTGAGTAGGTCTTTGTAACTGTAGGGTACTATTTTCTTAACCTTCCCTCCCAGCAGGGATAGTTTCATTGTGCCCTCCTCCTTCAAGGTCTCCACACAGGCCATCAGGAATGCTTCGATGTCCTCATTGTCGTAAATTTTGTCCGGAAGTGTAGAAGACTTTCTTGCCGGTCTCATAAAAGAAGTAGTCAGCATGTTCAATCGATGTAAAAGTATAGAAATAGTACAGAATGAAACAAGGAATCTTTTTATGGTGCTTAGAGAGAGAAAAAAGCACCAGAAAGTGTTTTTTTTCTTTTTTTTCGAGAGGTAATGCACGAATTGAGCGTGTATTGAGCGTGAGTGATAAAGAAAAATAATATAGTCATTTTATTTTATTATTTTATTATTTTATTTTTTTATTTTTTTATTTTTATGAGAGAACAGGGGACGGACGGATGTGTGAGCTCTGATTGGTTAATTCCTCCAACGGCAGATGTTAATTTGTATCTTTTACTTTGTTCTATTACTAATTATTGCTATTCATGATATATTATTTATTCATTTACTCCCATGCTATGTTCATGTATATGTAATTGTTCGTAAAAATTGTAATCTATAGACACAGCATAGACCATAAGTTTTTTGGTCTCTTATGACCATTCCTTTTAAGCGACTCGTGGCTCCTCTCTTCCATACAAAATACAACACCACCTACGTACGCATGAATGCATAGAGAAAGCAATCGTCGATGCATAGACTGGAAACGAAACAATAGAAACAAAAAGAATCAATAGAAACAAACAAAAAAAAGAAACAAATACTACAATTGTAAAGATATTTCAATTTCTTATCGATTTATACTATCGAGAAGTTCCAAAGCGCGCCAGAAAGAGCAGAAAACGCACGAAACATGTCAACTCTCCAACCAAATCAACCTCAGGTCGAGGCGAAAGGCACAGAGGCAGCCACAGAGGCAGCCACAGGCACCACCAGCATGGAGCCTCCTGCTACCGTAGCTGCACCTCCTGCCTTAAAGCCTCCCTCTGAGACCTCTGATACCATCACCCTTCGAGTTAGAGTGAAGGATCAAGCAGGCGTAGTGATCTTCTTCAAAGTAAAGCCTACCACGAAGATGCGTAAGGTCTTCGAGGCCTACGCCCAACGCAAAGGTGTTCAGTTCAGCAGCTTACGGTTCCTGTTGGATGGCGAACGCATTACGGACGAGGATACACCGAAGACCCTCGAACTGGAAGACAGCGACCAGATCGATTGCCTGCTCGAACAGTATGGTGGGAGTGGCCTTACCATACGGACACCACCTTCAGGGTCAGCGGAGGAGCTTCGCAAGTCGCTTGTCGAGGCACACAAGGAAATAAAGGCTCTTGAGAATCGATATACCCGTGAAAATGAGGTATTTTTTGCTGAAATGACAAAGGTACAGAAGGAAAGAAAGGAGAAAGCAAAGGAAATAAAGGCTCTTTGTGACCAGCTCGCTGAACAAACGGGGCAGGCCTCCAAACAACGCAAGGAAATAAAGGCTCTTCACATTCAAAATCAAACAGCACAGGTAAAGATAAAACATTTAGAGATGCTCTTGAGGAAGAAGGATGAAGCCTCGTCCGTGGCAGCCCCGCCGACCATGAAGGTGCCGATTGACAAGCAGGTGTGGTTGAAATATCTAGATGCCTTAGAGGATGATTTTTCACAGGCTCGTGAGGAGGACAAATACGAGGACACACAACAAGGACTGCTTCAGCGCGGCATTGACCTTGGCTATGTGGATGTCTGGCGAGTTCCGAAGCACCTAGAGGGCAAGGACTACAAGCCAGAGAAGGCCTGCATTGGGCCTGTGAAGGACATGACGAAAGTGGAAAACAATGAGCTGATGTGCTTATGTTACAACAAGCAGAGGATCCTTTCCTCACCTCTCATCTCAAAGTTCATGAACGATAAGCAGCGGGAAGAGATGTTTGAGAACATGACCTCTCTCTTGGATATTACCAAAGACCGAACATGGCTTAGCGAAGAGTTGGGCGAAGAACTGAAACGTCATGCTGAGCGGAAGCGTCATGAGCGGAAACGTCATGAGCGGAAACGGAAAGCTGAGGCGCCTCCGGCCCACCATGCGGCAAAGAATCGTTTTTGTCCTTCCACCAAAGGAGTGGCGATGGCTAAGGTTCAGGACTTCTGCGACACGCTCGAGATGGAGGATACGAACGAGTTGGGGGATTGCCTAGAAGAGGACGAAGGAGTCCTGCAGGCAGTGGAAGCAAGTGGTCTGAAGGACACGCGCATATGACTATTACTACAATACACATACACATACACATACACACATAGCATAGTATAATATTTATGAAAATTCACACTTCCTCTATACTGAGCATCAGCTTTGAGAAGCCAACTAGGGCCCTCCTCTTCGACGAAGAAAAGATACAGCTCTATATCTTAAAGCACTGGAAAGAAGAAGCAGGCCTCATGGTTGCTTCTCTCCTTTATAGAACCAATATCAGCAACGTCCTTCAGACTCCCATGCATATTACAGGCTACAATTTTTTGGAAAATGAAGCATATGTCATCGTCAGCGTAGGGAGTAAGTGCGTTGATCGTGTAGCTCGTTAGTAGGTGCGTGCAGTAGTTGTATGTAAAAATAAGTATAGGTACGCATAGGTAGGTTAGGTAGGTTACTCTCTCTCTCTAGGCTACCAGTATCACCGGTAACTTTGCCTTTAACTTTGGTGTTGTGATGAAGGAGATAGCTTCATCTTCATCCTCATCGTCCTCTTCGTGAAGTTGCAGGTAGCCTTCTTTTATGAGGTAGTTTAAGGCTTTCTTCTGTACGTTGTTCGGTCGAAGTAGGCAGTGCACCGAAAGCTTCATGCCTCCTGCTTTGATAAGCTCCGCTTCGATGACCTTAAAAAGTTTTTCCCTGATTTCCTGCCTTGCTCTTTGAGTTCGCGTCAGAGGCATCTCTCTTTGTGGTGTAAAAACACTTTCTGGTTTGTTTCGTGAGCTAAAAATAGTATATTATTGTGTAGAATCGTTTTCTTGTTGTTTTGGTATGCATTTTATGTTATTTCATGCATTACTTTACGAGAACATTATTTTACGTATACCTCCACTAGGCATGCTGGTCGAAAATACTTGTATGGGAAAGTTTTTAGTAACAAGAGGAGAGAGGAGAGGACTCATCAATTCCTTCATCAATACCTTCATTGATTCCTTCATTCGTTGATTCATTTTTTGCCCCATAGCATCAACACAGCATGGCTAGAGTTCGTGGAAGGTTGTGGAAGGTTGTGGAAGTAAATTGCGAGTATGAGAGTATCAATAGGGTGATAGTAGTAGTGTTGAGTAAAGAGTAATAATTGTGTAATAGTATGGTTTTAGTGGGCAGCGACCTAGGGTGTGCGTGAAGTCGAGCTCACTGCGTACGTTTCCTTTTCCTGCTCTTAACACCATCGTACATGTTCGTAGAGGGGGCTGGGGGTGGACCTGAAGGAAGCACAGCTAAAAAAACCTTCATTTCGACTTCCTCAGCGTACTTGTAGAGGCTTGCGCAGCACAAATCCTCACCAGTCGGTGGCTCGCTGCCTTCGCCAGCAATGTGCTTGAGGACTTTGGCCATGTCCTCTAGCTCTCTTCGTCTTTGGCTTCCTTTTCCCGAGAAGGTGAACTCAGAAGAAAGCCTTGCCTTCACGACACGGACAGCCCCGATGTCTAATGTACCGTGTGCCAAAGCACGGAATGTCTCTAATGAAGGCTCTTGAATGAAGCTAGTTTTAGCAAGGAGCGCTCGAGCCGTTTTCATTAAGCCCTCATCAGTACAAGGGTAATCCGTAATGACCCACCTCAGGTAAGGTATCATGAAAGAGTCTTTGAACCTAACTTCAAAATACTTCTGGCGTCGGTTCGGGTCAGAGGCTGGCAAGTTAATGTGATGTTCTTTTCGACGATGAATCGACTTCAAAAGGTTACAGGCGCTTCTGGTTACCGATCTTTCTTTTCCTCCTACTCCTATGTGCAACAGTTCGTAGAGCACTCCGAAGCCAGCTTTGAATTCGTCGGCATGCTTCGCCTTTACGTACAGCTTGCGTAGATACTCCCTGAGCCGAGGCATGAAGAGGTGCCTGTCCGAAGCAGGGCAGGTAGCCAAGATAGTTAGCCAGCGAGAGCCTAAGGAAAGCATCATCTTCTTGTATTGCTCACCATTAGCCTCTTCGTCCCAAGTACCTTCAGCGTGTTCAGGTTTCTTGAACGATTGCTTCACCATCGTGGTGGTAATCGCCATCAACATGCTGGCCTTCCTCTTCCAGTGTTCTTCTCTTTTTTCAATTCGTGTAGCACCGCAATGTTTCTGGAAGCACTGAGCAACATGCTTAAAATTGTGCACAAATTCCCCCTCCTTCTCTTCACCCGCCTGATGCAAGCGCCATGCTCGATCCATGCGAGCTTTGAGAGTCTTGTAATAGACCGTAAACTCGCGTACAGTCGGTGGCTCAAGGTAGGCATAAAGGGGCTCTTGCTTAGCGCGCTGGAATTCCCAATACAGAGAGGTCCGATTGTCCTTCTTCTCGCCTTTGAGGGTAAAGGCATTGCAATGGCATCGCTGTCCAGCGGGTACTGAGGGTGCTAAGGTCCACCACTGACACTCAGAAGCAAGGCAATCGCACACACAACAGTAGTCATTGTCGAGATATGTGCCATTCTCCTGAAAGGGAGAGCTGCCGTCGTTCCCGATGGTGGTCAACAGAAGGTGCTTAAAATCCGGCCTGTCGCACCTACGCATCGGCAAGGACGATCGGCGAACATCGTAAAGCAGCTGGACCCCCTCAGAGGCTACCGTGGAAGGGGCCACTGAGGTGCTAGCCTGGCCTGTACCAGCTGCTTCCGGAGCTTGCTCTTCGACCTCCCCTGCTACATTGGCCATGCCAAAGCCTACCACTGGTAGAGGCGATGATGCCTCCTGCTTCACGGTGCTGGAGGCCGTAGCAGCACTGGAGGCTCCAGAAACTGCCATGCTTGCGGTACTCTTACTGGTACTGCTCATTGTTGTCTTTGTTTCGCGTAAAACCGTTTGTTGGTAATGGTTGTTTTTTTTATGGTGCGTATTCTGTGCGAAATTGGATTGCGCTTCGTTTTTTATTGCTGAAATCCTTCAATTCGTACCAGAAAGCCGTATACCGGTATGGTTTCTTTTGTTCGGGGGAGTTTTATTTAATTAAAAGAGGAGAGAGGAAGAGAGAAGATAGGAAATTATTTTCATTTTTTATTATTTTTATTTTTTTTGGCACATGCGGGGTCCGGACGGACATTTTTGTATGCTGTGTGCCTATAGTACAATTTTTCGGAATTTTTCGATTGCTCCTTGCTTCATTTTTGCTTCCATTTCGCTGCTGTATAGCTATTAGTACAGGTCCAATCAGTGCGTGAAAAAAATGAATCAAAGAAGAAATTCTAGTTTACACCTCTCTCATCCACCTGTCGTCCATTCCTCAGCGACATCCGTCCGTCCGGTCTATTTTAATTTTCACACTTCTTATGCATTTAATATCAAAAAATAGTGTTTGAAGAAAGAAATACACAAAGTAAAAAACAAAGACTACCAGCAGCTTCTTCTTTGCTTTCCGCATCCATTTCTACAGTTTGTATCCACCAAAACCAACCAGAACACTATTAAAACATGGGAAAAGTTACGAAGAGCAGATTTAATGTCTTGAAAGAGCACTTCACACAAAAGTATCCTTATATTCCAATTAAGGATCTTGCTAGTGCTGTAAGAATAGCTAATTCTAATGCCCCGCGAGATGAACATAATCACAAAATCATACAGGCAACCGAGCACTTTCTTGTCCTTAAGATAATTGGCGAAGCGCCAGAGACGAAGCGTTTTCGCTTAGAAAACAAAAAGAGCAAGCACCCTATGAAACATTTAAAAATGTTTAAGAACAGGGTATCCAAAGTGTATGTGAAGCTTTTTCAGAAAGCAATGCATTTGAATGAACACGCCTTCAATGGGAAGTCTACTATGATTACGTCGTCAGATATTACTACTGCCTTGAGCAAAAGCAAATGGTTCTACGAGGAGACAGTGGTGTACAGCGAGGCAGAGAGACTCATTGGGTTCATCAAAGAGAAGAAA
>Ga0209503_10001451_pt1 | contig 12203 bp, 9 predicted proteins | sample SouAtlMetagenome_2_FD_187448 | JGI IMG/M metagenome (GOLD analysis project Ga0209503, IMG submission 187448) | Marine eukaryotic phytoplankton communities from Atlantic Ocean - South Atlantic ANT15 Metagenome (SPAdes) (version 2) | ecosystem: Environmental > Aquatic > Marine > Oceanic | place... | reverse complement strand
TACTAACTTTTGCAGGAATACCAAATTTATTTCTTTTAAAGTCAATGACTCTATATCTTTTTTTATGACCACCACCTGTGTGACGCATAGTCATTTTACCGGTATTATTCCTACCTCCTGATTTTGATTTTTTCAAAACAAGAGATTTTACCGGATTATTACCAGTTGTTAGTTGCTCAAAGTCATTAACTACTTTGAATCGTTGTCCAGGTGTTGTAGGTTTTAGTTTTCTTAATCCCATCATTCAAAAATATTAGATATTGCTATAAAAATCAATTGTATCTCCTTCTGCTAATTGTACAATAGCTTTTTTAAAATGACTAGTTCTTCCACTAATGACACCAGCTTTTGTAAAACGACTTTTAGATTTACCTGAATAATTCATAGTTCTGACAGAGTCAACAGTTACTCCATAAGCATCTTCAACGGCTCCCTTGATTTGAATCTTGTTAGCATTTCTATCAACTACAAATCCATATCTATTAAACTCATCACTTGCAGCAGTCATTTTTTCAGTTATAATTGGTTTTATTAAGATACTCATAATTTTAGCTTAAAGTGTTTTCAATTACTTTGATTGAACTTTCAACCATTAAAATATTACCTGCATTCAAAATTTGATAAGTATTCAAATTAGAAGATGTAGTAATATTGGTTTTATTTAAATTTCTAGCTGACAAATAAATATTATCATTAGGTTCGCTTAAAATCAAAAGTGTTTTTTGACCATTTAACTCAAAATTAGATAAGATTTCAAGGTACTTTTTTGTCTTTGGTGAATCAAAACTAAAGTCCTCCAAAATTGTGATATTTTTATCTCTAACCATTAATGAAAGAGCTGAAGAACGCGCTAATTTTTTTAGTTTCTTATTTAATTTAAAACCATAATTTCTTGGTTGAGGACCAAAAACACGCCCCCCACTTCTAAATAAAGGATTTTTAATTGATCCGGCACGAGCAGTTCCAGTTCCTTTTTGTTTTTTAATTTTTCTAGTAGAACCGGTAATCTCGCCACGCTCTTTTGTCTTATGAGAACCTTGACGTTGATTGGCTAAGTATTGCTTTACATCTAAATAAATTGCATGATTATTAGGATCAATACCAAAAACTTTTTTGCTAAGCTTAACCTTTTTTGTTGTCTTCTTACCTCTAATATTGTAAACTGCTAATTCCATTATTTTTCTACAATTACATATGAATTCTTAGCTCCGGGAATAGCACCTTTCACCACTAATAAATTTTTATTTGGAAAAATTTTCATCACCTGTAGGTTGGTTTCCTTAACTCTACTATTTCCCATTTGACCTCCCATTCGCATACCTTTAAATACTCGAGCCGGATAAGAAGCAGCACCAATTGAACCGGGAGCACGCATTCTATTATGTTGACCATGAGTCGCATCACCCACACCTCTAAAATTATATCTTTTAACGACCCCCTGAAATCCTTTTCCTTTTGAAGTTCCAACTACATCAACATATTCGCCTTCCTCAAAAATTTCAACAGTAATAGAATCACCCAAACTAAACTCACCATCAAAGCCTCTAAATTCAACTAATTTTTTCTTTGGTGTGACTTTAGCTTTTTTAAAGTGTCCCATTTTAGGCTTATTAACTCTGCTTTCCTTTTGATCTTCAAATCCAAGTTGTAGTGCATTATAACCATCATTATCAGTCGATTTAATCTGAGTTATTACGCATGGTCCAGCTTCGATTATAGTACATGGAATATTTTTTCCATTATCGTCATAGAAGCTTGTCATACCTACTTTTTTCCCTATTATTCCTGACATTTTATTTGTCTTTAATTTTTAAAATTAACCTATCACACTTTAATTTCAACATCAACCCCACTAGGAAGCTCTAATTTCATTAATGCATCGATCGTATTCGATGAAGATGAATAAATATCCATCAATCTTTTATGAGCACATAATTGAAATTGTTCTCTAGATTTCTTGTTTACATGTGGTGAACGAAGCACTGTATAAATTCGCTTGTGTGTTGGTAAAGGGATAGGCCCACTAACTACTGCACCTGCAGATTTAACAGTTTTAACAATCTTTTCAGCAGATTTGTCTACTAAATTATGGTCATATGATTGAAGCTTAATTCTAATTTTTTGGCTCATTATTTAATGAATTTATTCTTGTTTTAATCCTTTTACTTCTTCTATTACTGAATCAGAAACATTTTTTGGGCATTCAGCAAAATGTGAGAACTCCATAGTTGACGTAGCCCTTCCCGATGTTATAGTTCTTAATGTAGTTACATATCCAAACATTTCTGAAAGAGGTACATTAGCTTTAACAACCTCTGCACCATTTCTTGAATCCATTCCTTGCATAATACCTCTTCGTCTATTAAGATCAGCTACTACATCACCCATATTTTGCTCTGGAGTAACTACTTCAACCTTCATAACAGGCTCTAGAAGAACAGGATTAGCTTCTTTACAAGCATTTTTAAAAGCTAGTTTAGCACATATTTCAAAAGATAATTGATCAGAATCTACATCATGAAAAGAGCCATCAAAAAGTCTTACTTTCAGTGAATCTACATCAAAACCCGCTAGAATACCATTTTTCATTGCTTGTTTAAATCCTTTTTCTACTGAAGGAATGAATTCTTTTGGAATTGCACCACCTTTAATTTGATCAACAAATTGTAATCCATCTCCTTCAAAATCATCATCAACAGGAGACATCTCAAATTGAATATCAGCAAACTTACCTCTACCACCAGATTGTTTTTTGTAAATTTCTCTTGAGGAAACGGATGAAGTGATAGCTTCTTTATAAGCTACTTTTGGTGCACCTTGATTACATTCTACGCCAAATTCTCTTTTCAAACGATCAACTATAATATCCAAATGTAACTCACCCATTCCAGAAATAATTGTTTGACCTGAATCCTCGTCAGTTTTTACAGTAAATGTTGGATCCTCCTCAGCTAATTTCGCTAATGCAACACCCAATTTATCCACATCTTTTTGTGTTTTAGGCTCAATAGCAATACCAATTACAGGTTCAGGAAAATCCATTGACTCTAATACAATTGGTGAAGACTCGGAACATAACGTATCACCCGTTCTAATATCTTTAAAACCTGCTAAAGCAGCGATATCACCTGCTTGTAATTTATCAATTTGGTTTTGTTTGTTAGCGTGCATCTGGAAAATTCTTGAAATACGCTCTTTTTTGTTAGTTCTAGTATTTAAGACGTATGATCCCGAGTCTAAAACTCCAGAATAAGCCCTAGTAAAACATAATCTTCCAACATATGGATCAGTTGCAATTTTAAATGCTAAGCTAGCAAACGGTTCATCGACTGATGGCTTTCTTTTTTCTTCAGCATCAGTTCTTGGATTAGAACCTTGAATGGCCTCTGTATCAATCGGAGAAGGAAGAATTTCCATTACCATATCAAGCATTGCCTGTACACCCTTATTCTTAAAAGCAGATCCACACATCATTGGGATTACTTTTCCGCCAATGGTCGCCTGTCTCAAGGCATTTAAAATTTCTCTTTCAGTTAGAGAGTTTTCGTCTTCAAAATATTTTTCCAAAAGATTGTCGTCAAATTCTGCGACAGCTTCAAGTAGTTTACCCCTATAGTCTCTAGCTTCGCTTAAAATTTCCGAAGGGATTTCAACTTCTTTATAAGTCATACCCATATCGTCTTCATTCCAAACAATTCCTTTAAAATTGATTAAATCCACAACACCTCTAAAGTTATCTTCACTTCCTATTGGAATTTGTAATGGTAATGCATGACTTCCTAACATATCTTTGACCTGTTGACATACATTTAAAAAATCAGCTCCTTGACGATCCATCTTGTTAACAAAACCAATTCTTGGAACATTATAATTATCTGCTAATCTCCAATTAGTTTCTGATTGTGGCTCAACGCCATCAACTGCACTAAACAAAAAAACTAAGCCGTCCAATACTCTCAAAGAACGATTTACTTCAACTGTAAAGTCAACGTGACCAGGAGTATCAATAATATTGACATGATAATCCTGATCTCTGTATTTCCAATTTAGGGTAGTTGCAGCTGAGGTAATAGTGATTCCTCTTTCTTGCTCTTGTTCCATCCAGTCCATTGTTGCTGCACCGTCATGAACTTCACCTATTTTATGACTAACACCTCCATAATAAAGAATTCTTTCAGTTGTGGTGGTTTTACCGGCATCAATGTGAGCAGCAATACCTATATTTCTTGTGAACGTTAAATCTCTTTTTGCCATTTTTCTAGAATCTAAAGTGTGAGAATGCTTTATTAGCTTCAGCCATTCTGTGCGTGTCTTGTTTTTTCTTATATGCCGCACCTTCTTCTTTAAATGCAGCAACGATTTCAGCAGCCAACTTTTGACTCATACTTTTATCGTTTCTTTTTCTAGCATAACTAATCATCCATTTCATTGCCATAGATAATTTACGTGCATCTCTAATAGGCTGTGGAATTTGAAAAGTTGCACCTCCAATTCTACGACTTCTTACTTCTACTGAAGGAGTTACATTTTTTACAGCTTTTTTCCAAACTTCTATAGCAGTTTCATCTTCAACACGATTCTCAACAATTGCAAGTGCATCATAAAATATTTTAAATGCTGTAGATTTTTTACCATCATACATCATATTGTTGACAAACTGTGTCACCATTTTGTCATTAAACTTAGCATCAGGCAATAATCTTCTCTTTTTAGCTGGACTTTTTCTCATTGTTTAATTTACTTATGCTAAAATTATTTTTTAGGTTGTTTAGTGCCATATTTTGATCTTCTTTGCGTTCTACCATCAACACCTGCAGTATCTAAAGCACCTCTTACAATATGATAGCGGACACCGGGGAGATCCTTAACTCTACCACCTCTCACAAGAACAATTGAGTGCTCTTGTAAATTGTGCCCCTCACCACCAATATATGCATTAACTTCATTCCCATTGGTCAATCTGACCCTTGCAACTTTTCTCATTGCTGAGTTTGGCTTTTTAGGTGTTGTAGTGTAAACTCTAGTACAAACACCTCTTCTTTGAGGACAACTTGCTAATGCAATTGACTTAGACTTTTTGGAAATTTTAGTCCTTCCTTTTCTTACTAATTGTTGAATAGTTGGCATACTATTTCGTGTTTAATATTGTGTTTCTACCCTATTTTGGGGGCGCAAATCTAATGATTTTTATTTACTATACAAATAGAATTTTTAGCTTTTTTACAAAAAAAAATACTCAAAAAATTAATTTTGAGTATATCTAGACTTTTGAAGATGTATTTATTGTACTATTTTTTTTCTGAAAAAATGACTTTTCTTTGCACTGAATTCAATTCAGAATGAAGATGAATAATATATACTCCAGGTACTATATTTCTTGCATCAACACGAATATTATCATTAAAAACTTTATTAATAACAACTCTTCCTCTATAATCTAATAATTTAAACATATATTTTTCAGCAATAGATTCAGATTTTGATTTAATGTATAAATAATCTACCACCGGGTTAGGATAAATTAAAAAATCTAAATCTTCAAATTCTAAAAGATCAACCGTATTACTATATGTATTTAATTTACGCCCCTCACAATCATTAGCATCAGTTGCAACTAATGTATACTCTCCATTTTCTTCAGGATTAAATATCGCACCACTTGACTGATAATTCCCAAAATATAACCATTCAAATGAATAAGGCGGTGTACCTCCACTTGCTGAAGCTGTAAAAGGTATTTGATTTACATTAAAACTTGCCACAACAGAAGTTGGCTGAGTAACCTCGATATCTATAGTTTCTATACAATTATTACCATCCGTTATGATTACTTCATAAATACCCGCTGCTAAAGAAGTAGAATCTGCACCCTGCCAATTTATCATATAAGGATCAACCCCACCACTTATAGAAATTGATGCACTACCATCATTATCTCCATTACAACTAACATCTTGAACAAGAGAACCAACTATTAATTCAGAAGGCTCTTGCACCTCAATATCAAAGTTTTTATGACAATCATTAGCATCCGTAATGATTAAATTATACACACCAGAGCTCAAACCTGTTAAATCTGTAGTTCCTACAATAGGAGTGCCCGCTATAGTCCAATTATATGAATATGACGGGAAACCACCACTAACTTCTACACTTATTAAGCCATCAGCACCTCCACTACAACTAACAAAACCTATTTCTTGACTTATATTGATATCAGAAGGTTGAAATATAGTTATAGTATCTGAGTTAGTAAAACAAGAAGATGACGAAACTGCTTGAACATAAATATTACCAGCTGGCAAAATAACATTTAAACCATTTGTATACATCTCTCCATTAACATACCAATCATATAAATATGAAGGATTTGGATTAGAAACAGAAAGAGATGCAGCTGTATCTCCAAAACACAAAATATTATTTGTAATAGAACCAGGAGAGGTGTTAATAGCAGATGTAACAGGACTACCGGCAATAATCTCAACAGGTAATGGTAAACCATTACCACTTAGATTTCCAATACAACCATGATCATCTTCAACTAAAACTTGGTAAAATCCAGAACAAAGTGATGAATCAATAACTAAACTATCAGAAAAATTTTCTGAAATTAAACTTCCGTTTAAATCAAAAGTTGAGAAACTATATGCACCTGATCCACCAGAAGCTGTATATTGAAGAACACCATCACAACTTGAAAATTGCCCAGAGCAACTTTCATTATTAAGTTTAGTAATTGTATAAACTAATTCATTAGGTTGATCAATATTTATTTGTGTGGTCTTTGAACAACCATTTACATCAGAAACAATCACACTAGTCACGCCATATGACAAACCTGATAAAGTATTAGTATTAGAGGCTGATAATAGTTGAGTAATTTCATCAGATGAATTCCAATTGTAAATATAAGGGCCTACACCACCAGTACAACTAACAGTTGCAGAACCACTTTCGTCTGAAAAACAATTTAACGAATCAGAGACCATATCTAATAAAAAAGTTTCTTGAAGGGGAATTTCAATAAAAAGATTTCCCTGACAATTATTATCATCCTTAACAATAACGTTATATAATCCTGAATTCTGATTTGATAAAACTGAACCTGAATCACCAGTAGTCCAACTGTAACTATACATTCCATCAGGATTTAAAAACCCGCCAGAAGCTACTACTGATGCTTGTCCAGTAGGAATGTTTTGACAATAAGCAGGGATAATTTCACTTATTACGACATCAATTGCTGGAGGTTCATCAATAAATGCATATGAGGTATGGGTACAACCATTGTAATCAATAATATTTAATACATATGGAAATTCAGATGAAGATATTGAATTTAAGATATAATAATTATAACCAACAGTATCATCATTTAAAGTCCAAGTACAAGTGTAAGAACCGTTAACAAAAGGATTTCCACCTATAATAGAAGCTTCAATTTTACCATCCGTTCCACCATAACAACTAACATCATCAATAGATAGTTCTGTTCTTATTTTTTGAGGCTGATTAATTAAAATTGTATCTTCAGTAATACAACCTATTTCGTCCTCAACAATAACCCAATATTCACCAAATCCAGAAGTAATTGAAGAAGTATTTTCACCATTAGACCAAGTATATGTTAAATTTCCTGTACCTCCTACACTTGAAATAGTAGCTGAACCATCAAATGAACCAAAACAAGATGTTGGAGTAGAAGTTAATTGTGAAATTATTTCGTTGTTCTCTAATATTTCTACAGAATCAATGACACTACAACCTCTTGAATCGGTTACTTGGACAAAATATGATCCTGAAGATAGCTGGTCTGCTGAAGAAGTGACATGACCACTACTCCATTCATAAAAGTATGGAGGAGTACCGCCATTCGCTGTTACACTTGCAGAACCACTTGCAAAACCAAAACAACTTATGCTCTGATTTTGTAACTGAACTGTTAGAGGTGATAAAGATTCTGTTATTTCTATACTTAAAAAAGTAACACAATTATTAGAATCGGAAATTTCTAAATCATAAAATCCTGCTTCTAAGTTGTTTAGATTTGTTGTGTTTAAATTACCAAAATTTACCCAATCTAATTCATAAGGGGGAGTACCGCCTCCATTAATGCTTAATGTAATTTGTCCATCAGAACCTCCATAACAAGTTACATCATTCTTGCTGTAAGATATTGATATAGGAGTAGGTTCTGAAAGATATACTTCATCTGTAGCTTGACAACCATTATCATCTTCAACAACTAAATAATAACCGCCAGTTGGTACATTTAAAACTGAATCAGTACCAACAACTTGATTCGTTCCAGAATTAAACCAAGTATAAGAATATCCTGAACTTACATTTCCTCCGGATATTTCTTCAACTCTAACCAATCCTGTACTATCATATGTACAATTAACATCAACAGAAGTAATTAAAACTTCTATATCAGGCTGAGCAGATTCAACAAAAACACTATCTGATATAACACAACCAATCCCATCTTTTACCTTAATGTCATAACTGCCATAATTTAAATTTTCAAATGAGAAATAGTTATAATAATTTTGACCTCCGTCAATAGAATATTGGATTGGTGATATAGCAGTATTTTGAGGTAAAATAGTTATAGAACCATCAGAATATCCTTGACAACTAACCGGATTAGCATTAATATCTAAAGAAAAGTCATCAGCAGCAGTTGTTGAAACGAGTATTGTAGATGAACATCCAATTGAATCAATACCTTCTAATGTGTATGTAATTGATGATAAAGTTGAGATTTCAATTGTACTTCCAGTATCAGAAGACAAAGCAATATTTGGTGTCCAATTGTAGGTCTCAGCACCATATGCATTTACTTCAACAGGAATTCCACCACAAACTAAAATCTCTTGTGGTGAGAAAGATACTTCAGGAAGAGATTGTTGAAGCAACTCTATATTATGAAAATCAGAACAGCCATTGGAGTCAGTTACAGTTAAGTAATAATTGCCAGGAACACTAACCTCAATTTGATCATCATTTTCAAGTCCTCCCCAGTTAAAATTAAATGGTGGTGTTCCACTGTTAATTGTTGGGTTAATAATATAAGAATCACCTTCACAATAACTATCTTGATTGGGTAAAATAATCTCAGGTACTGGCTGAGAATATACTCTTAATGAATCTGACTGAACTGTACATCCTGTGGAGTCAGTGGCTTGAACCCAATAATATCCAGGAGTAGCAATTATACTTTGAGTTATTTCACCAGTGTTCCATAGAAAATCATAGTTTTCTCCTGCAACGTTTGCCGTTAATGTAACAGGTGCGCCACAATTTGTAAATATTTCGTTGGTATCAACTCCCAAACTATTATCTACAGTAAGTGGAGGTGATGAAAAACTTCCAGCCTCTAATAAAACAAAAGATGATAACCCAGTATCTGTACCATCAGCTATTGCGAGTCTTATATGATAAGTTTCACCGCAAAGCACATTAGCTTCAGCAGTAATAACAGTTGTGAAGCCATCAACTACAGAATTTACTGTGTTATTTCCATTATTTTGATTTTCAACAAACAGAGAAGGATTATAAGATGCGTTTACAGATGAAATTGTGATTGGCAGCTCAACTCCTAAACTATTTAACTCTGTACTTTCAAAGTTAGCAATATTAATACTTCCGTTTGGAAATTCAGGTGGACTTGAATAAGGACCAACAATGTTTGGACCTGAAATAAAAAAACCAAAAACATCATTAAACTGAGTGTTTTCGTAAGCAAAATATTCTTCTGAAGCAAAAACATATTTAAACGATAAATATGAAGATACAGGAACAAAATCAAACTCTAATATTGCAACATCATTTACAGATGTTACATTAAAATCTTGACCAATTAATTCAGGAACAGAACTAGCAAGCTCTAACAAATCAGGATCATTAACAGCATTTGCAAAAAAACCGCCAAAAGCACCAGGAACCACCTCAATAATATCACCAGTTCCCATTATAATACCACTGTCCAAACCGATATTGCTATTTTCACCGTTAAAGAATCCTATTTGCAAAGGATCACCTTGAAATAAATGATTAGTAGCTACGACCCCTTCTCCTAGAAGAAGACTATCAACTAAATATACTGGGGAACTATACGGAGCATTAGAATTAGTAGTAATTTGTGAATAAATATTAAAATTTAATAAACCAAACAATAAAGTCAATAAAAACTGAGGTTTAGCAATATTCATAATAAAACTTAATTTAACAATCGCAATTTACGAAAACTATTTCATTAATATAAATAGTTTATATTAACTAGTTTTTAAATTGTAATTCATATAAAAGTTTATACTTCCCATCTTTTGAAAGAAGCTCTTGATGAGATCCTTCTTCAGCAAGAATTCCATTATCAAATAAAAGAATTTTATCAGCATTTTTTACTGTTGCTATTCGATGAGCAATAATTATTGAAGTTCTGTTCTTAGTTATTTTTTCACAAGAATGCTGAATTAACGATTCGCTTTCTGAATCTATATTAGAAGTTGCCTCATCCAACACCAATATTGAGGGTTCATCGATATAAGCTCTAACAAATGAAATCAATTGTCTTTGGCCAGAGGATAACATACCTCCTCTTTCTCTTACATTAAAAAAATATCCATTTGGCAATGATTGGATGTACTCATCCAAATCAATTTCTTTAGCGTATGCTTTTACTTTTTCTAATTTTATATTTCTTCCTAAAACAATATTATTAAAGATTGTATCTGAAAACAAGAAAACATCCTGTAATACAACAGCAATATTTTTTCTCAATGAATACAAATCATACTCTAAATAATTTATTCCATCTATTAAAATCATCCCCTCATTAATTTCATAGTTACGTGTCAATAAGTTAATAATAGTAGATTTACCGGCTCCTGTTGACCCAACTATTGCAACTTTTTCTCCTGCGGAAACTTTAAATGAGACATTACGCAATACCCAATCATCATCATTGTATGCAAACCATACATTTTTAAATTCAATAACACCTTTACATGTACTTATGGTTTTTTTTCCGTTATTTATAATTGAATTATCAGTATCTAAAACTTTAAAAACACGTTCTGAAGCTACCATTCCCATTTGAAGAACATTAAAACGATCAGCTAATTGTCTTATAGGTCTAAACAACATATGAATGTACAAAATAAATGCAATTAATTCTCCAAGTGTTATATTATTGGTTGTAACAACTTCCACACCCCCCACCAAATTAATAAACCAATTGATATAGCAGATAATATTTCAACAACCGGAAAAAAGACTGAATAATAAAATATAGATTTTATATGAGCATTTTTGTGAGCATTATTAATGTTTTTAAACTTTTCAAACTCAATATCCTCTCTATTAAACAATTGTACAATATACATACCAACAATATGTTCTTGAACAAAAGAATTAAGTAATGAGACCTGCTTTCTAACATCTTGGAACGCTGATTTTATTGATCTCTTAAACCAATATGTAGCTATCAACAGCAAAGGAATTGATGCCAAACTGAATAAAGTTAATCTCCAATCAGTTAAAAACATTACAATTAGCACAACAATTAACTTAAGAAGATCTGCTATTATCACTAACAAACCTTGAGAAAAAATATCAGAAATTGTTTCGATATCTGACACAACTCTAGTAACTAAAGCACCTATTGGATTTTTGTCAAAATATTGTTGTTTAAAATTTATTATTTTTTTGTAAATGCTTAACCTAATATCTCTAATTACACTTTGTCCTAAATAATTAGACCAATATGTATAGAGATATTGTAAAACACTTTCTACAAATAACAAAACAACTAAAAAACACGTAATTAAAAGTAGTTTATTTTCATTTGGTGTAATAATATAATTATCAAATGCATATTGAATTAATAATGGTCTTGCAGGCGATAAAAAAGCGATTAAAATTGCACAAACTGCAGTTCCACAAAAAATCTTTAAATAAGGTTTAACATACGTCAAAACTCTATTTAACAGTAATATATCAAAGGTTTTTCCATTTTTTTCACTCATAACCAAACTGATTTTGGATAACAAACTTTGGTTAAATATAAGGCGTGAGCAGGAACAGATATACCGGCCTTTGATCTGTCTTTAGATTTAATTATTTCAACAAAATCATTAACAGTCTTCTTGTTAATCCCGACATCTAATAATGTACCTACTATTGCTCTTATCGAT
>Ga0209503_10001443_pt1 | contig 12228 bp, 6 predicted proteins | sample SouAtlMetagenome_2_FD_187448 | JGI IMG/M metagenome (GOLD analysis project Ga0209503, IMG submission 187448) | Marine eukaryotic phytoplankton communities from Atlantic Ocean - South Atlantic ANT15 Metagenome (SPAdes) (version 2) | ecosystem: Environmental > Aquatic > Marine > Oceanic | place... | reverse complement strand
ATTCCAGATGTTCTGGCAAGCCACCGCAGTGAGTGGGGTCTTCTCAGAAGGCTTCCAAATGCAGGCATTTCCACAAACCCAAGCCAGGGCGGTGTTCCAGTTCCAAACCGCCACAGGAAAGTTGAATGCGCTGATGATCCCCACAACACCAAGTGGGTGCCACTGTTCATACATACGGTGTCCGGGGCGTTCGGAATGCATGGTGAGGCCATAGAGTTGCCTGGACAGACCGACAGCGAAGTCGCAGATGTCGATCATTTCTTGAACCTCCCCAAGTCCCTCTTGCAGGCTTTTGCCCATCTCATAGGAAACCAGGGCACCGAGAGCGTCTTTGTGAGCGCGCAGGGCTTCGCCGTATAGACGGACTACTTCGCCGCGCTGCGGCGCAGGCACGTTGCGCCAAGCTTTACCCGCTTCCGTCGCTGCAGCGATGACCTTCTCGTAATCGTTTTTCGAGCAAACGCCGGTAGCGCCGATGGTGGCACCGTCTACAGGGCTTGTGCTGACAATTTGACTTCCAACGGAAGTGTTGGTTTGACCAATTTGAACGCCAGCGTTGTCTGATGACAGACCGAGCTGGTCGAGGTGGGGCTTCATGTTCATTCTTGCGGAATTGCCACGCGAAGGTACGTGGCGATTTGCCGCAGTTTGGTTTTAGCGCAAGTTGTTGGTTTTCAGGGGGTTGTGTTTTTGGCTCATCTCGGTTGAGCCATGTACAGCCATGGTTTCGCACAGAACGTGGCGTTATGGGCCTCTTTTGAAGCTCTGTTGTGTTCCACGTGGAACCTTATCGTCCGAGGTAGAGCATGAGCACGGCGGCGTCTGCCGCAGACACCCCGCTGATCTTGCTTGCTTGTCCCAGGGTCTTGGGCTGGTGCTCCGCAAGCTTTTGTCTTGCCTCCATGCTGAGGGAGGTCATGCGCTGGTATTCTAGGTCCTCTGGGATGGCGAGGTTGCTCATGTGGCGCATGCGGTCTGCCTGCGCTTGTTCCTTTTCAATGTATCCGCGGTACTTGATGGTGGTTTCTACAAGCAGCTGCCACGCGTCGGGCAGGCCTGTCGCTTTAATGGGAAGGTCGTGAATGTGAACGTGGGGTCTGCTGAGCAGCTTGGACCACCTGGTTTTTTGTTTAATGGGCTGGCTGCCAATAGCAGCGAGGTGTGCGTTGACCTGGGTTGGTTCTGCGGATGTGGTTTCCAGCTCTTTTTGAAACTGAGCAATGGCGTTTTGTTTCACGTGGAACGCCTCCCAATCGTTGTCTGTGATGAGACCGAGGGCCCTTCCTTTCTCTGTCAGGCGTTGATCTGCGTTGTCTTGCCTGAGCAGTATTCTGTATTCCGCGCGGCTTGTAAACATGCGGTATGGCTCGTCGGTGCCTTTGGTAATGAGGTCATCAATCAAAACTCCGGTGTAGCCTTCGTCGCGGGCGAGAACAAAGTCTTCGCCGTTTGTTGTTGCTTGGTGGGCGTTAATGCCGGCAATGAGCCCTTGGCATGCGGCTTCTTCGTAGCCGGTGGTTCCGTTTATTTGTCCTGCGAAGTATAGACCAGACAGGTGTTTCGTTTCTAGGGTGTGATGCAGTTGTGTTGGTGGGAAGTAGTCGTATTCAACGGCATAGCCGGGCCGGAACATCCTGGCGTTCTGAAGTCCGGGAATTTTGCGCATTGCTGCCAGTTGGGCTTCTTTGGGCAGCGAGGTCGAAAATCCGTTCAGGTATGTTTCGACTGTATGTTTTCCTTCCGGTTCAATGAAGATTTGGTGACGGTCCTTGTCTGCAAAGCGATGGATTTTGTCTTCTATGCTGGGGCAGTATCGGGGCCCCTTGCCTTGGATGGCACCTGTGAATAGGGGGCTTTCAGACAGGCTGTCTTGAAGAATGCTGTGGACGTCGGGGTTGGTGTACGTGATGTGGCAGGCGTGCTGGTTCTCAAGCTTCAGGGCTTCGAAGTGGCTAAAAGCTTCTGTGGTCGGTTCGCCTGGTTGTGTTTCCGTTTGGCTGTAGTCGATGCTTCTTCCGTCAATTCTTGGTGGTGTTCCCGTTTTCATCCTGCCTGTGATGAAGCCGTGCTGTGCCAGTTGGTCGGTAATTCCATCTGCCGCGCGTTCTCCTGATCGGCCGCCGCTGAATTGCTGGTTGCCTAGGTGTATCCTGCCCTGCAGAAAGGTTCCAGAGGTTAGGATGGTGGTGTTGGCGAGAATTTCAATACCCAACTGAGTGCGCACGCCGATCACGGTGTTTTGCTCAATCAGGAGGGAGTTGACCATGTCCTGCCACAGGTGGATTCGCGGGTGTGCCTCTAGCGTTTGGCGCCATTCTTGGGCAAAGGCGTGGCGGTCGTTTTGGGTCCTCGGTGACCACATTGCGGGGCCCTTTGATCTGTTGAGCATCCGGAATTGAATTGCTGTTCGGTCCGAAATTCGGCCGCTCATCCCGCCGAGGGCGTCGACTTCCCGAAGGATTTGACCTTTGGCAACGCCGCCCATGGCTGGGTTGCAGCTCATGGCGCCGATGGTCGTAAGGTTCATGGTGACAAGGAGGACTTTGCTGCCCAATTGAGCCGCAGCGTGGGCCGCTTCGTTGCCGGCGTGGCCGCCACCAACCACAAGCACGTCGTATTTCTCTAGCATGATCTGGGTTCCACGTGGAACATCAGTGTTTTGTTAAGGGTGGCTGCCGATTGGACAGCCAGGATTCTTCGGCTTGGCGCATGCTGGTTGCGGCCTCTGGTGTGTCATCCTTCAGGCCTGTGAGGTGCAAGACGCCGTGTGCAATCACCCGATGAAGTTCGTCTAAGGGCTTGGTGCCCAGGGACTTGGCGTTGTCTCTGACCCGGTCAATGGAGATAACGATGTCTGCCGATAGTCCGGTAGCGGATGGCGTCGGGAACGTCAGGATGTCTGTAAAGTAGTCGTGATTGAGGTGTCGCTGGTTGAAGCGAAGCATCTCCTCATCGTTGGTGAAGAGAAAGGCCAGGTCTCCCGCGGTGTGGCCGTGCAGAGACAAACAGTGCTCCAGCCAGGAGCGAATGGCGGCTCGGTGTTGGAGCCGGAAAGGCGTTTGAAGAAACTGAAACGTGATGTTTCCCGCTGCGATCACTGGGCGGTCGCAGGCTGTGGAATGGCTTGTTCGAAGCGCAAAATGGCGACCCTGCCAAGGTCTTCAAATTCACAGGAGTCAGAGAGTTGACGCATCAGGAACACGCCTCGGCCGTTAGGCTTTTCTATGTTCTCAGGTGCTGTGGGGTCGGGGATATTGTCGTAGTCAAAACCGGGGCCTTGATCCGCAATGCGAAACTCGATGGCCTGGCCCTCTGTACGGACTTCAATGTCCACCATCTTGTTGGTGTCCAGTTTGTTGCCGTGAACGACCGCGTTGTTTACGGCCTCGGTCATGGCGATCAAGATTTCTCCATAATGGGTCTCCTCGACGCCAAGCTCTTCGCAGAGCGCGTTGATGAGTCCCTCGACTTGGGTGATGCTCTCCATCCGGGAGGCTACCTGCAATTGTCTCACTGCGGACATGATGTGAATTCACTCCCGATTCGGGACTTCCAAAGTATTGAAATAATCGTTGACCCTGAGCTTGTAATATGGAGTGAGGTCTGCCGGAACCGTTCTGAGCAGTTCGATTTCCTGTGCTTTCTTTCTCTCGTAGTCCTCCAAACTTGGGGGCAGTTCGTTCGGCACCTCTCGCGCAGTGCGGGATTCGCGCTCTTCTTTCTCTCCGCGTATGCGCTCTGCATTCTCCGCTTTAAGAAGCCTTGTCAGGATGTCCCTTTGGCGGTCAAGGGTCAGTTGGTCGAGCTCCCCATTGACGATGTCTTTCTCTACCTCTTCCATTTCCTTGGCTATCTCTTCTAGGCCGTTTCCTGTGCCGGAGCCGTCTTCATTGAGCTGTTCTCCAAGCTCTTGGGTCATTTTGCGAATGGCAGACTGTTGAGCTGCCATTTGGGCAAGCTCTTTGCTGAGGCCGCGTTTGCCTTCTTTTCCCTCTCCCTTGTTGAAGCCTTTCATTTTCTCCTTCATCCGCTCCAGCTGCTTAGAAAGGGACTGCTGCATCCCTTTGATTTGCTTGGCACTTGGTGAGGGTTTCGAGCCACTTCCCCCCGGTTTCTCGCAGTTTCCTGTGCCCGGTTTGTTGCAGCTTGACTGGTTTTGCATTTGCTGAAGCACTTCATCAAGGAGCAGGGCGAGGTTGTTGAAGGAGGTCATCACGTACTGCTGGTTTGTTGTGATGATGGCGGTTTCCCTGTCCGTGAAGCCATCCAGAGCCTGGCCCATGTGCAGGTTGACGAGGCTGATTTCTCGATTGACAATGCTCTGCAGCTGGGTGATGCGCTTGCTCAGGGCAAACAGGCTGTCCTTGACCATTTCTGCGTCATCCTTGAGTTTGCGCTGAAACTGGCCGTGTGACACATACCGGGGGTCGTCTTTTTGGGTGTCTCCAACAGCAGACATGAGGTCTTCTTCGTCAAAGGACAGCGTGATGATGTTTTCCAGCAGGGCGCGCAGGGCCTCCATGTCTTCTTCCATGGACTCTTGCTCCTGCTGTTCCATGGCGTTTTCCATCTGTTGCGCCATCTTCTGCATTTTGCTGGCCGCCTTCTTTTGGCTCTCCGAGGCTTTCTTTTCCTTGCCGCTGTCCAGCTTCTCCCCTGCCTCATCCATGTCCTGTTCGATCTCCTCTTGGAGTTCCTCCATCTTGGGCATCCCGTTGGGGTTTTCAAGCTCCTTGTTGAGCTTTTCGGCGTCGTCTAATGCCTCTTGGATGCGGTCGAATTCTTTGTCTAACGCGTCTTGTTTGGCCTTGAGCTCCTCCTCAGGTGTTTCACCTTCTTGGGTCTCATTTGCCAGTTGATCCTGTTCCTCAGCGAGCTTCTCGAGGTCGGAGATGGTCTCCTCCATTTTTTGCTCCCATTGCAGTTGTTTGAATTGTTCTAGCGCCCGATCCAGTTCTTGTTCCAACGCCTCTTGATCGAGGTCCATCTGTTCAAGCTGCTCCTCGATTTTCTCTTTGTCACCCTCCTCCAGCTCTTCCATGAGCTCTCGCAAATCGTCGAACATCTTTTGTAGTTCGTCCGTCATGACCTCATCCATGATGCGCTGCAACTCCTCTTGCTTTTGTTGCAGCTCTTCATTCGGTTGAGCGAACTCCGCTTGCATTTCGTTTTTCTTCCGGTTCTCCTCCTGCATTTTCTGCACCTCCTCCTTGAGGGCTTCCTGCTGTTTTAGAAGCGCCTCGATGGCCGCTTTTTCCTCCCAGCCCAGGTCCTCTTCCTCCAGGAGTTCTCGGCGCAGCTCTTGCATCTCTTCCCGGAGGCGCCGCGCCTCTTCTAGGTTGGCTTCCAGGGCCGCGGTCAATTCCGTGTCAGCGCTGTCGAGTTGCTGTGCGAGCTCCTCTGCTGTGGGCGCTTGATGAACGAAGGTTCTGGATTGGGTCATTTTGGGGCCGTTGACCCCATCGTTGTCTCTGACCTCAAACCAGTATTCTACCTCGTCTCCCAGCCCAATATCGGCTTGAGACAGGTCCCAGAGGTGTATGAACCCATCGTCCCTGCCGGATGGCGAATTGAGTGCAACGCTCTCTTTTTCTCCGCCCTTTTTGTGATAGACGAAACGCAAGGAGCTGAAGCCATAGTCGTCTTGGACAATGCCGTTGAAGGCAATCCTGTTTAGCGTGAGGCTGTCTTGGATCTCTGCCACCCTGATGGTGGGCCGCCTGTCCTCTATGGAGCGCAGTCTATAGCGAACAGAGTCCTCTTGGGCCACCTCCGCTGAGCTTGGGTGAAATGCGTAGGTCAAGTCTTTGTCCGCTGTCCGAGAGAAGCTGAATCGGTTGTCTACATCAGGCAAGAGCCCTTCGGTTTCCTTCCCCCAACGCAACCCCAGTTGGTCTGCGTGTCTTGTGGTCAACTGGAAAGAAAGGACGCTGCCTTCGGGCACATCTAAATCGCCTTCATTGCGCTGCTCAAATGGGGGCAGACCGGTGTGCAATGGGGGCCTCACGGACACCTTGAGGTCCTGCAACTCCGGTCGCGGCAAAACCGTCAACACCAGGTCCAGCGCAGGGGTTCCTGGCGCCGACACGACGAGGTCCATCGATTCCCGCACTGCACGGAAGGTGTGCTCCCAAAGGCCGCTACCATTGCGCTCCATTCGGAATCGACCTTCTCCTGCCTGAACGTCAACCCGAGCGGGAACCACCGTTCCCACTGCGCGGACCGTGAGGGTAAAGTCTGTTCTGGCGATGGTGCGCAGCTCTCCGTCAACCACGAGGCGGAAGTCGGGCATGTCAACCACCTCGGTGCGGTGGTGAATCAAGCGGTCCGTGGGGGCTTCCATCGCCTCAGGCAGCATCAGGTAAAGTCCTGCAAACAGAGCGATGGGAGGGAGGGTGTACTTGAGGTATCTCCGGTTTTCTTTAAAATCGACTGCGGAGGTAAATGGATACGGCCGGAGCTGGTTGCTGCGCTGTGCAATCGAGGCCAGAATCAGTTCTTGGCTTCCAGGGTCGACGGCGTTTGCGTGGGTTTGAAGCTGCAGGGTGTTCAACAGCCGGTCCTCGATGTCTGGAAAATGTCGCCCAATGATTTTTGCTGCCTCTGCGTGGTCCATTCCGGATCGCAAACGCAGCAAACGCAGGCCTGGAAGAATCAGGTATCGGAAGGCCACCATGACCACCGAGGCGAGAAAAAGGTAGAACAGGGCGGTCCTGACCTCCGTGTCGAATCGACCGACAGCCTCGAGGCCAATCACCACGAGCCATGCCACTGGCAATGAGGCAGACAGAATTAGGCTGCCCCGGAGCATTTCATTGCGGTGGTATTTCCGCACGAATGCATCCAGCCGGTCCTTGAGTTCCTCGTTTTTTAGGGCCATTCCGTCGGTGTGTGGGCAGTAAGCCCCCGGCTAAGGAGGCAGTCTCTGAAGATACGGAGGGAACGCTGCAAAGGATTCATCGAATGTTAAAGCGGGCGCGTCAGGTCGCGTCGTATTTTTGCGGCCGATTCCAACGCATTGGTTGTGCGCATTATACAGAACTCCCTTTTCCGTCTTTCCAGCGTCTTTTTGGCCGCCCTGCTCTCCTTGTCCGGCGCCTTGGCACAAGATGTTTTCTTGAATGAAGTCGACGCCGACAGCTACACCGTCCCGGATAGCCTTGAGTTTGTCGAACTTTTTGCAGAACCGAACTACCCCTTGGACGGGCACATTGTGGTGTTTTACAAGGGGGGCGGAAACGCCTTGACCTCCACAGCCTATGCCGCGTTCGATTTGGATGGGCACCAAACGGATTCCGCGGGGTTCTTTTTGCTGGCCAACCCCGGCGTGGACGGGGCTGATGTTGTCTTTGAGCCCGGTCTGCTTCGGGATGGAGGAGATGCCGTTGCCCTTTTTGAGGGGGACAGCGTGGACTTTCCTTTCGGGGCATTGTTGACCACCAGCGGCCTGCTCGATGCCGTGGTCTATGGCACGGCAGACCAGACCAATCCTTTTTTGATTGACTCCTTGACCCCGGGGCAACCGCAGCTCGACGAATGGATGTTGGGCTCGGAAAACGGGGGCGCTTTGTCGTGGTCGCGTTTACCAGACGGAGGGCCTGCCTTTGCTTCTGACCAGATGGTGCTCCAGCAGCCGACCCCTGGCATGACCAACGTTTTGGTTTGTGATGGAGGCCTTGTTTCTGCTCAAGGTGATGAAGGCGGATCCGCTGTCGTTTGTGTGGATCTGGCCGGCGGATTCCTGCCCTTCTTTGCTTCGACCAGCGCCATTGATAGCCAGTATGGTCTGGTGGTCACCAACCTCGATGGAGAGGTCCTCGATGTGGTGCCTGGCGGAGAGGGCAACTTGGGTTACGATTTCTCCGGTTCTCCCGCGGGGCCCTGCTTGGTGTGGGGCATGAGTTATGATGGTGACTTGGACGCCACTTCGATTGCTTTGGGGTCGCCGTTCGACAGCATCTCCGCCATGGGGTGCGTTTCTTTCAGTGTCTTGCCCGTGGAGGTGGACCGAATCTATTGTTTGCCCCCAAGTTGCGATGGTGGGGCTGTTTACACGGCAGCGGGAGATGACGAGGTCATCGGCTGCGAGGGGTTCGCCAACACCCTCGTGCACTTTGGCTACACCTCTCAAAGCCCTGAGGCCGACTACCTGTTCGTCATTGCCGATGAAGACGACAACATCATCGACTCTACCTCCATTGCCCAGTATGATTTCGAAGCGCTTGGTCTGGGTGATTATGCCGTTTATGGCTTTAGCCATTTGGGCGACATCGACACCTTGTCCTTCATGCCCGGCCTCCCGGTATCGGGTCTGTCCGCGGACTCATGTGGCTTTTTGTCTGCATCAGCGCTTGAAGTGTCCATTCTGCCATGTGACCCGAGTGGACTCTGCACCGACCTGTTCTTCTCGGAATATGTGGACGGGTCTACCTTCAGCAAGGGCCTCGAGATCTACAACCCCAGCGCGACGACAGCCGCCGATTTGGGCGAGTATTCCATCAAGACCTACAACAACGGAAGCAGCACCCCCAACCACGAGGTGGACCTTTCTGGTACCCTTGGGCCTGGCGAGGTCTACACGATTGCCAATCCCTCGGCAGTTACAGAATTGACCCAACTGGCTGACCTTCTCGATGACGTCACTTTGTTCAACGGCAATGATGCGACCACATTGGAGCGCAACGGCCAAGTGGTCGATGTGTTGGGCGAGGTTGGGGTGAACCCAGGGGAGGGCTGGCCGGTCAATGATGTGACCATGCTTCACAACACATTGGTTCGAAACCCAGACGTGACAACGGGGTCACCCGACTGGGGCGTGGTTCAAGGTCAATGGGCGGATTTTCCCGAGAACACCTTCAGCTTCTTTGGTGATCACGACGCCCTGCCCTGTGGGATCGATACCACCGCTGTGCCCACCATTGGTTTCGTTGTGGACGAAATCGTTGCTTTTGAGGGTGACATCATCCTCATAGAGCTTCCTGTCTCCATGCCTGTCGGGGAGGTTCAAACCCAGGTCTCAGTGGTGGAAGGAGGGACGGCCACGCCTGTGGCGGACTTTGGCACACTGTTCCCCTTGGACATCACGTTTCCGCAAGGTTGGTTGGGGTCGCAGTCTTTCACGGTGGGCATCGTGGACGACTTTGAGCCCGAGGGAATTGAGTCGTTTACCCTGTCGTTGACCGTCACGGAAGGAGAGGCCGAAGTCACCTTGGCGTCGGTTGTGATTCAGATCGCACCGAGCGACCTCGGTTTTCCTCACTACCCCATTGCCGATGTGAGGGGTGTTGATGTCAACGGGGTTCTCGACAGCCTCCTGATTCCCTGCGAATTGAGGGGCGTGGTCCACGGGTTCAACACCTACCCGTCCGGCTTGCGCTTCACCATTATTGACCCCACCTCTGGCATCGAAGTGTACAGCCCCGTCGACAACTTCAATTACCTGGTTGAGGAAGGGGACAGCGTCCGCATTCGCGGCGCGATTCAACAGTTTCAAGGGCGCGCCCAGATTCTCGCCGACACCCTCATCCTGGCTGCACAGGACCAACCCCTGCAGGAGGCTGAGCTTGTCAATGTTTTGGATGAGGGTACCGAGAGCCACTTGATTCGATTGAAATGCGTGGAGCTGGTCAACCCCAACAACTGGACGAACCTCCCTCCGCAGTTCGAAGTGTATGTCTCCAACGGTGCCGCGCAGTATAAAATGGTGGTCGACGCAGATACGGATTTGTTTGGTACAGAGGCGCCAAACGGTGTTTTCGGCGTCACGGGTATTGGGGGTCAGCGCGATGAAGACGCGCCCTTTTTGGACGGGTACACCATTTTGCCTCGGGGGGCATATGACCTGTCTGAACCGGTTTCTGCAGCATTTTCCGCGCCCACGCCTTGGGCATCAGAAGACGGGCCTGTGCCTTTTGAGAACCTCTCGGAAGGGGCTGGATCCTTCTTCTGGAGCTTTGGTGATGGGTCACCTTTGGACACAACTGCATCACCTGAGCACGTCTTTCCCGTGGACAGCACATACACCGTCCTCCTGACGGCGAACAGTGTGGACGGCGTTTGCACGGATCAAGCGTCACAGGAAGTGGTCGTGGTGTTTCCAGATACCACTGCCAACAGCGTCTTTTTTGGCCAGGTATTTGGCGGCATTCTTGAGGGCGGTCCAGTTCCGTTTGGCCAGGCCGGCCCACTCCGGCTTCGTTCTCGAGTGGATGTGGTCAACTGGTCGTTGCGAGACGCTTCTGCGCGCATTGTTGGACGTGGAGGGCCTGTTGTGGCGGGTTCTGATTGGCAAATTGATGCCGATGGTCTTGTTCCAGGTTGGCATGTGTTGGTTTGCACGGGGCGCGACGGTCGCCGTTGGTCCATGACCTTGTTGTTGGACTGACTGGATGCGACAGCCCAGGGCCATCTTGTTGCTTCATGCTACGGTCGTGGTGTTTGGGTTCACCGGCGTTTTGGGAAAGCTGATTCTTCTTCCCGCTGTGCCGCTTGTGTTTTGGCGCACCCTGATCGGGGCCCTCGGACTTCATGCTTGGGTGGTCTTGAGGCGCAGCCAAGGGGCCATTCCCCGAGCCTTGTGCGGGCCCGTTGCCTTGACGGGCGCATTGGTGGCCTTGCATTGGGTCACGTTTTTTGCGGCTATAAAGGCCTCTACCGTCTCGCTTGCTCTGGCCGTCATGGCGACGGCGCCCTTTTTTGTGGCGCTTATTGAACCGGTGGTGCGGAAGCGCAAACCCGACGGCTCAGAGTTGCTGTTGGGGATGCTTGCGTTGTTTGGGCTATGGTGGATGTATCAGGTTGACGTTGCCTACGGCAAGGGCATGGCCTTGGCCCTGTTGAGCTCCTTTTGCGCGGCCTTGTTCGGCACGTTGAACAGCGTGTGGTGTCAGCGGGCATCTTCCCTGTCTGTTTCTCGCTTGGAGTTGACAGTGGCGTGTCTGGTGTTGGGTGTCATTTTGCTTTTGACGGGAGAGTGGACGGCGTCTTGGCCGTGTGCCTCCGATTGGGGCTGGCTTCTCCTTTTGGGCCTTGTGGCCACGTCTTTGGCTTTTGCCATTACCGTGGAAGTCATGCGTGTATTGAGCCCCTTTACGGTGGCGATGGCCATCAACTTGGAGCCCGTTTATGCGATTCTGCTCGCCTTGGTCATTTTTGGTCAAGAGGAGGTGATGCCCCCAGGGTTCTACGGCGGGGCGGCGGTCTTAATTCTGAGTGTGTTTATGGACGTGATGTTCAAGCGGAGGCGCGCGGCCCGGGAGCAGCGCGTCACGCGATGAGCTCAAGTGTGATGGCGTCCCCCAATGGCCACTGCGCCTCTGGAATGCGCAACCGTCCATTGACCCATTCGCACCGCCCATCGGCCAGAAGGGCGGTTAGTCCCGGTTGGGATTGAAGGTCCAGCCCTGTTTGTTTGAGCAATGCTTTGGGGTCAACACCCTCGACCCTCCGCAGTCCTGTGATTAGGGCTTCATTGAAGCGGTCTTTGGCATCAAGAAGCTCCGAGTCTCGCTGCGTGGTGAAGTCTCCTTTCTCAGCGGCCTTCATATACCTCGCGTTGGACCGGGCGTTCCACCACCGACAACCATCTAGGAAGCTGTGTGCGCCAGGGCCGATTCCCAAATAGGGCGTTCCATCCCAATAGGCGCTGTTGTGGCTGCTTCGGCCGCCAGGCTTGGCGAAGTTGGAGACTTCGTAGTGTTCGAACCCCGCTTTTTTGGTCTTGTCGCACAGCGCAGCATACTCTTCGAGCACGCGGTCATCTGGCGGAGCAGAAAGGGCGCCGGTTCGGAGTTGGTGACCATAGGCCGTTTTGGGCTCGGCGGTGAGGATGTAGCAGCTCAGGTGGTCAACGGGCAGGCTGCACGCTGTGTCCATGTCGTTTTCCCACCGGCGATGATCGCCCACGGGTACGCCGTAGATGAGGTCCAGCGAGAGGTGCTCAAAGCCAGCTTCTGCAGCCCACTCAACCGCTTGCTTTGCATCGCAGGCGCCCCGCACCCGGTTCATCCACTTCAGCATGTCCGGCTGAAAGCTTTGGACCCCGATGCTTAGGCGATTGATTCCAGCTTCTTTCATGGCCGCTAAAGTGCGCGGGTTGAGGTCCTCGGGGTTGGCCTCCACCGTCCACTCCTCCAATTCCCATTGGGCCTCCTCACGGGCCACCTTGGCAATTTCTGCCAACGCTGAGGCGGTGAGCACGCTGGGTGTCCCCCCTCCGAAGTACAGCGT
>Ga0209503_10001440_pt1 | contig 12250 bp, 5 predicted proteins | sample SouAtlMetagenome_2_FD_187448 | JGI IMG/M metagenome (GOLD analysis project Ga0209503, IMG submission 187448) | Marine eukaryotic phytoplankton communities from Atlantic Ocean - South Atlantic ANT15 Metagenome (SPAdes) (version 2) | ecosystem: Environmental > Aquatic > Marine > Oceanic | place... | reverse complement strand
CCATCGACGTGACGCCAGAGGTATCCCACGCGCTAATGTCCTCGTTGAAGGACGCTGCGGCCGCGTTGCAATCGTCGTAAAAGTCGTCATCCATATGGTCCTGCCACACGCAAAACAACTTCGACATGTCGGTCACCGCGCCGGTCACCCACGTCGAAATGTGGCCGTACGTCGCCTCGGCGGCCGCCGCGTCCGCGAGCCACGCCGCGACGGCCGTTCTGATGTTGCTGTCGGTCATGACGTTGTTCGCGGTCGGGAGCGGCGCGGGCACAGACGTCGGCACGGACGTGGGGACCGCCGACGGGGCGTAGCTCGGCGCGCCGGTCGTCGGTTTGGACGTGGGCAGCGACGTGGGCGCGTAGGACGGCTTTTCCGTCGCGGGCGTCGGCAGCGGCGTCGGCCGCGACGACGGCACGGCGGACGGCGTGGAAGACGAGGGAAGCGGCGTCGGCGCCGGCACCGGGATTAATGAAGGCGCTGAGGTCGGTACGAGGGAAGGTATGAGTGATGGCGCCTCGGAAGGATACGCCGTGGGCCTCGGCGACGGCAGGCGCGACGGTGATGGAGATGGTTTCAATGAAGGCGGCGACGAGCTTGGTGAAGAGGACGGCGCCGCCGTCGACGGATACGGTGAAGACGGTATAGAAGATGGTGAAGGCGATGGTATGAATGAGGGTTCCGACGAGGGTTGCGATGTCGTCGGCTGCGGTGAAATTGACGGCGCCGGCGTGGGGTAGGGCCAGAATTCTGAAATAGGTTCCAGTAACACCCGATCGTTGCCTTCGTCGACCAGATCCGTTGGCGGGAGCTTATCATAGAGTGTCGCATTCTCGAAGGGTTTGTAATCACAAGTCAACACGCCTCGCGCTTCGTTCGGCGGGACGCGCTTTCCCGTCGAAGCGAGGAGTATGGATAGGAAAATCACGACGAGGGCCAGCCCAAAAGATAATGATAGGGACCCGCTCACGGAACTGTTCCGGTGGTGCAGGATTCGTTTGCGGTCCCAGCCGTCGACAATCTTCGTGCGGACGTAGTGCGACGCCTTGACTAATCCGGTCAAGAGGATTAATACAATTAATCCACCATACACGAGGAAGAACCAGTTCGTCTCAATCAACACCTTCAGGGAGTTGCAGCACGGCTTCGAGTTGAGACACCCATAATAGTCGACCTTGCACCCACAACTCCCCTGCTCGTCATCATATTCCCAGGCAAACACGTTGGACGATGCATCTTCACAAGTCACGGACCAGCCTTCGCCCGCGCCCCTTACATATGACGAGTGTCGCCGCGCGTCGGACGCGTACTTCCGACAGCCGAGCACCGAGTCCCACCAATTTTCATCAAGCAATTGGACGACGTCGTCGCAGCGTCTCTCAATAAGCGGCGGCAGGCGCGCGACGGCGGCGGCCATGAGGGCGAAGGCGATGAGTATGGACGGGACGAGGAAGACGCCCATCCCCTCAAAGAGAGCTAATAGTCGAACGTTCTCGGTGTAGCCGCCCCGCCACGCGATCACACCGGCGCAGGCGGTGATCGCCGATATAATGACAGAGGCCCAAAGCGCTCCATCAGAAGGTGCCGCGAACGCCGCGCCGTCGACCGCGTCCTTATACCGCAGCGTGAGACTGGTAATGACGGCGCACGCCATCGCAAGGATACTCAGAAACGCCCCACCCCATTCCAAACCGCTCTGCACGGTCTCATATATAGTGACGATTTTTATGGTTGGCAATAGAGGCAGTACGCCGAGGATGGCGAGGACCAAGAGTGAGATCCCATGCCCCAGGAGCCAATTCATGAGTTCCCTTTTCGCATCGTCTTCGTCATCATCGAAGTACTCGGCGAAGCGCCCGGGCCGTCGTTCGGCCAGATTCGCCGCGTGCGTCTCACCGAGCCGCCGGTTGGCGATTAAACCAGCGCCGCAGCCCAAGCATAGGATGGCGAGGAACAGCCACACGTAGAGACAACACTCGAGGAGGCGCTGGCCTATGGTGTCCGCGGGCGCTTCGACGCACTTGCCGTCTTTGTTCACGCCCCTCGTCGTGAAATACGTTTCTAAATCACGTTTGACTCTGGTGCAGGCTATGACACAAATGACTCCGACGAGACAGTGCGCGAAGCCTAACAGAGTGGGCGCGAGGAAGAGCATTAGGTTGGAGTTTGCATAGCGCCAGGCGCCCGACGCGCCGAGCGCCCCACCACATAGAGCGAGTAAAGCGCCCATCGCGCCCAATAATATGATCGAGGATTGGCGCTCACCTATATACTGTTTCGGCGTTCTTGAACCGTCTAATTTGGCGCGGTACGGCTCATAAACCTCATCAACGGGCGCCTCCTTGCACTCCTCCCGATACGGGGAGATGGGCGCCTTCATACTATCGTCGTCGGAAGACGACGACTCGAGGGTCAGAGGGGGCGGCTTCTGCTCGTCGTGCTGGCGTACCGCCTCCCGGACCAGCTCGAGCGATTGATGAGCTTCCTTGCGGTGGCTCTCCCGCAAGGCGGATTGTGCAGCTTGATGAGCAGCCTCGCCGTCGTGGCGCGGCGTCTCGAGAGGTTCTTCCGCGGCGAGCTCGTCCGCGAGCTGCTGGTGCGCATGAGCTAATGTAGCAAGCGTCTCGCGCTCGGCTGCCGCCTCGGCGCGATCTAAATCGCGTTCTATGCGGCGCCGCGTCGACTTTTTTGGAGTGCTCTTTAACATGTTTTCTCTGGTCCTCGCGTAGGCCTCTTTGCGCCTGCTGTGTTCCTTCTCCACCGTCTTCACGAAGGCGCGGTGTCTCTCCACACTACCGGGGCCTTGTGGTCGCGGCGTCGCGTCGCTCTCCGAATCCAAGGGGTTGTGCACCGGTGCGTTGGTCAATGGTGGGAGCTGCCTTGTGCGCGCGAGCTGCGCTAATGAACTACTGAGGTCCTGGCGGCGGCCTTCTTCCGCTAAATCAGCGAGGGCGCTGCGGACGTAGGTCCAGCCGGACGGCGCGACCTTGGCTACTCGCCGCGGCATCGTTTTTGTGCTGCTAACCGTGTGGGTCACCTAGCCCGATTGCATCGTTGCGATTGCAAGGGCAGCCTGGCGTGCCGGCTGCTGCGCGTGCGTGAGCTATGCGCTCGTACGCGACCGCCGCCGCGTTGGAGGCACTTGCTGCGTCTGTCCAGCACGCACGATTCGCCGGCGTTGCTGAACCGTTGCCCCACGACCAAGCCCGTCGACCCGTGACTAGACCAGTCCGGAGAGCTGCCAGCCGTCGGAAGAGACATGACCGGATCGCAGGGACAATTTATTGGAATTTTATGGCTCTCTGCGCGGGTTTTGGTGCCGTCGCGTCTTAGATCGCGACGAAGTGCGCGGACCACGACGACGACGCCGCGGCGACAAGGTACACACATTACTACGCCCCCGACGCAAAGCACAGGAGGTGGTAGAGGAGCTGCGCCGTCAGGTGGTTGTACTTCGGCGCCAGATGGAGGCAATCTAATAAGCAGGCGGCGCCCGTCTTCCTTCTACAACATTTGGCCTGGCGCGCCGTGACGGCGCCGTCGCACGCGTTGCGTTGAATCGGCGCCGTGCTCCCGGGATGGGCCCGCCAGTCGCTGCGGACCAACTCGAAGAGGGGCAGCACACTTCCACAACTCGTCTCCCTCACGACGGTTTGTAAAACGTCGTTGCGCCACCTTTGTTGAGGTAATGCAGCATCATGTGTCAGAGCATGAGAAGAACACTTCAGCGGCCACGTCAGACAATTCTCGGCGTAGGGCGGGCAGCCCCCGTCGTAGTTCAGCCGCATCATCTCCTCGTGCGTGCCTGTTGATACTGGAAAGTGCGTCGCGCTATTTTCCCTCCATATTATTGTAGCCCGTCTTCTCTCTTTGCCGCGTTTCATCCAGGTACAAAAGGACCGCAAGTCTCTCTCGTATCGCGACGCGTTCTTGTAGTGCGGCCCGAAGCTCACTAAAATCACGTCGCGCGGCCCGAACCTTACCATATCATCAATCTGATCTAATCGGTCGAGGTCCACCCTTCCTAATTTAAATCTCTCCAAGACCTCCATGCCACTTTCCGTGAGCCGCCGCCGAAAGTCGCGCTGCTTCCAGTACCTCGGGTGGCGCTTCTTCGGCCGTTCCACGAACTCTTGACTGGGAGCCTTGTCCATGGCAAACACGTCGCCGTGCTCCGTCTTGGTCGCGGCGTGGCCCGCATGTCCTAACATACCTAACAAGGCCTTCGAAACCTGCTCGGCGAGCGAGTCGCCGAGAAAGGCCAACCGTCGTCCGGAAAAGCACCTCCCGATCGCGTCTCGCGCGTCGAAGCGCCGTAGCCGACATCGATCCGGCAAATACTCGTGGACCGGCCGCTCATAAGCCTCCGACGCGTCGGCTTTCCGTAGTCGTTCCGATTCCGTCTTGTCCCAGCCATACGCGTCGCCGCGCGCGAAGGGCGAGAGGCGCCAATTGCCGGGCAGGCCTTCACTTAAATCCGTGGCGTTACAGGGCCTTAAACTACGTCGTTTGAGCTCTGCCTCTTGGAATTTACGGATCTGGTACATACGTCTTGCATGCGCTAGCGTGAGGAGCAGCATGCACAGCATGCTGTTATTTATGCTGCCCATCGCTGCTTCCGTCGCATCGTATCGCTGTGGTTTTGCTCGGGGGGTGCTCTGGTGTTGGTGTGACGGCTTTGGGCAGCACTGCGGCGTCCGCTGCCCAATGCATATGTCAGGCGAAACTTCTAGTGTCTTACAAGCCGCTAGGTGACTATTTGGGACCAAGACGACCAGCCTTGTAGACGACAGACGACCAGCCTTCTAGACGACGCAGAAAGTGTGTGTGAGATGCCGCAGTCCAACATAGTCATCCTCACGCAGTGCGCCGCCTGCGCTGCCCCACTGGGCCAGACTTCGGGCAAGAAATGCGGCCGCTGCAGCACACGCTACTGCGGGCCCGAATGCCAGAAAAAACACTGGGAAGTGGGCGGCCATAACAAGCTCTGCAAGAAGATTAAAAAAGCAGGCGGCGCCGAAGAGTACCACGCCGACAAAAAATACAAGGAGGCCGTCGCGGTCGCGGTCGAGAAGTGCGCGGCGGCCACGAAGGGCCAGACGTGCTTCATCTGTACGCAAGCACTCCACTGGAAGACGAAGGAGGGTCTCGTGAACGGGTACTGCGCGTGTCGCGGGACGATGGGCATCGCGCACGTGTCGTGCCTCGCGCAGCAAGCGCAGAGCGCGATGGACGACGAATTCTCAAAGGAAGACTTCAACGCAAGGGGTTCGCGGTGGCACACGTGCCGCCTGTGCGGCCAAAAGATCCATTCTGAGGTGCGGTGCGCGCTCGGATGGGCGAACTGGCGTACGTGCGTGAAGGCGGCCGCGGCCGGTGAGCTGCCGCCGGCCGAGTTGGCGACTCGGCAGCTCTTTGCCGTGCAGCAACTCGGGAACGGCATGCAAGATTTGAAAGGAAATGAGGAGGAAGCACTTAAGATGCATGAGATATATCTGGATACGCTGAAACGGGACTTTTCGCATTATCCTAGGGAAATGCTCTTCATCGCGCTGGGCAATCTTGCGGCTAGCTACTGCGGTCTCGGCCGGCACGAGGAGTGTCTCGCGCTAGAGATGGAGAGCTACCAGGGCTGGAAGGATTTGTACGGTCCGTCGCACGAGAGGACCATTCTCGGGGCAATGTGTGCATCGTCGTCGCTCAACACGTTGAAACGTTATGCGGAGGCGCGGGAATTCATGCGCGAGCAAATAGACATTTCTCGGCGGTCGCTCGGGGCCTCTCACGAGATGACTTTGAAGCTCCGCCGAAACTTGTGCAAGAACTATTTCCTCGACCAATCCAATTTCTCCGCCGAGGAGATGCGCCAGGCGCTGTCCGATCTTGAGGATGTCCTGCGTCTCTGGCGCAGAGTCTTCGGCGAACAGCATCCTCAGACGAAATTCACGGAGGCTATGTTGTTGATAGCTCAAATGCAGCTCGCGTCGGGCGACGCTTCTACGATGGAGAGCTTTTGGGCGAGACACACGTGATGCGTAACTTTTAATTTTATTCGCTAATCCGCCGCCGCGGGCTCGCCGGACGCGCCTTACTACTACTACGCCGTCGCCGCGGCAGGGGAAGCCGCGAGCGGGTTCAGGTCGGCGCGCAGAAACGCGACGCCCGTGGCGTTGGAGGGAAAAACGCTTGCGTAGCCGGGGCCGGGTTGCCAGATCTCGAAGGGGAGGTGCCGCTGGGAGTCGGGGTCCCATGAAAAGGCGGACGCCCGCGATAAAAAAATTCACGAAAAACCCGTTTTGATACATCGATGGCGCGCGTTTCGTACCCGTCCTCGTCGCCGGGCAAGCGGCGGAGGACCTCTGGTGCGATCCGAGCCAGTGTGCAGCAACTCTTCTTCGAGAAGTTCTCCAAGCTCGCGGGCATCTCGGCGACGTAGTCAGACCCCTCCCGCCCCCGTCTATAGTTCGATCTTGAAAACTTACTCCTCTCTCGGCTCCCCGGGCCGGAACTTCTCGCGCGCGGCGTCCGTCACGAGCGTCCGCTTCGTGACGGCGGCCGCGCCCTTCGACGGGTGGTTCTCGTGGCCGGGCGTCCGAAGCGTCGCGTGCGCGGTGCAGGACGCCTGGAGCGTCAGGAAGCACGGCGCCGCCTCGTGGAGCTCGAACGCGACGCCCGCGCACGCGACGATGAAGTGCCACGGGTGCCGCCGCGTGCCGCGCACCCAGGCGATCGACTCCGCGAACTTGTCCGCGCTCTTGTCCTCGTGGACCTCGCAGCCGAACGACTCCGACATGACGAGCATCGGCGCGGAGATGTAGTCCTCGAGCGCCCGGCTCAGCGGGACGAGGCCCATCGTTTCTCGGAAGAGCGCGCGCATCCGCCCGAGCCGCGGGACGAAAATCCGTTCGAGCTCGCACACCTTGAAGAGCAGCTCGACGACGTCGCGCTTGTACGTGGCGTCGCGCCGCCACTTCTCGTCGCGGTGGCAGAACGTGTGGTACGCGTCGCGGCCGAGGTCCTGCTTGTGCGCGTTGTGCCTACGGTCGTAGCGGATGCCCTCGCAGTACTGGGCGCCCTGGACCGCGTCGCGCGCGGCGCTGACGTAGCGCTTGGCCGCGGTGACGGCGCGGTGGAACGCCGTGCGGCCCTCGGCGTCGAAGGCCGCTGCGACGGCGGCCGTCTCGCGGTCGAGGAACAAGGCCACCGCCGTGACTGTCCGCGGCGGCACGGCGCGATTCACGACCAGCGTCGTCGTCCGTAGGAACGTGAAGCCCAGCGCGCGGCAGGCCGCCTCGTCCGGCGTGGCCTTCGTGTCGAGCATGTGCTTGGCGAGCGCCTCGCCCCCGCGGACGTCCTCGACCTCGACGACCGCGCAGCGGCCCAGGAGCAGCTCCACCGCCAGGTCCGGCTCCTCGCCCAGCGCGTCCCGGCCGGCGCGGCTGAGCCTTTTCAACATGTCGGGCGACGTCTGGCGCCAGCGCGCCCTTGCGATCAGCTCGTCCGCCGCGCGCGACCCCGCGGGATGGATCGTGAGCTGCGGCGCCCGCGGCGCGTCGTCCGGCGGCGCCGGCGGCGGCGCCGCCATGCGCGCGCGCAGATCGTCCAGGCGCGCGCGCTGGTTCTCCGTCACGGGCTCTTCCGCGAAGCCGGTGAGCGGCGGCGGGCGCGGCGCGACGGCGCCGAAGGGGTCCTCGTCGCCGTCGCTCTCGTTCTCCTCCGCGGGCTCGGGCTCTTGCCTCGGCGACGGCGTTGTCTCCTCGGCGTCTCCTCCGCGATCGAGTGCCCGCGCCAAGTTGCCTCGGGCGCGCTCGAGCGCCGCCGCGTCGTCCGGCGGCGTTTGAGGCCGCGGGGGTTCGACCTCGTCCGTCATTGGCAGCGCCGCCGGCGCCGCGTCCTCCGGCGATGGCGCGGGCGTCAGTGGCGACGGCGACGGCGATGTCACCGACTCGTCCTCTATCTCCGACGCCGGCGGCAACGGTGGCGCCCGCGCCGCGAGCGCGCGCGGGTTGGTTCCGAGCGCGCGTGAATTGGTCCCGAGCGCGCGGGGATTGGTCCCGAGCTCGCGCGGCGTCGGCCGCCGCGCAGTTGGCGCTGCCGCCGGCGGAGCCGGCCGCGGCCGCTTCGGAGGGCTCGTTCGCTGCTTCGGTGGGCTCGGCGGGGGCCGCTTCGAAGGACTCGGTCGCGCCGGCGCCGACGCCCGTCGACCGACCAGCTTCTCGATCGCGCGCTTGACGCCGTTGTCGTTGCCTCGCCGCCGCACGCTGTTGACCACAACGACGGCGTTCGCCGGGACGGCGTCGGGCGACGTGTTGCATTCCTTGCACGCGAGCGCGAGCTCGCCGAAGGCGGTGACGCTGTCGTCGTAGGAGACGTCCGCGTCCTCGGCTACGCGCCGCGTCTTGTCCCACCCGCGCCGCACGGCCGCGAAGTCGAGGCCCGTGGCGTCCGTGATCGCCGCGAGGCTCGCCTCGACGCGCGCCGGATCGTCCTGCTGCGTGAGCCAAAACGGCTTCGGCGGCGCCGCCGGCGGCGCGTCCTCGTCGTCCGGCTGCGACGACCATCGCTCGTCCTCCTGCGACCACGGCACGTCCGTCTCGCCGCGCTGCGCCTCCATCGCATCCATGGCGGCCATGATCGCCTCGTCTTCCTGTGTGTTCGCCATGCTGTCGCAGCGCAGGCTCTGAACGCGCTCTCTTCTCACGCCCTGTTGACAGCACGGTACCGCGGCAACTGTCGCACTGCTGAGGACGGCTGCGCGGGTGCTGGCGCCCTCAGTGCTTCGTTCTCAGGCTCAATCACCCGGGGCTGCGCGACCGATTCGCCTTGTGGGCAAGCTTTTTTTGGCGCGCATGCGCTCTGGCAGAGGTCTCGCGCGTGCCGGAGAAGCTCGTCCTCCGTGAGAGGCGTCGCGCGCTTGCTAGTGTCTTACATGCCGCTAGCTAAAGCACAGTCGACTGCAGCAAAATTTTACGCCATCAAACAGCGTCGGCCTGGCATCCGAGGCTGTTCTGAGCTTGGCGCAGTGCCGTCGCAGCAGGTGTCAGCAGCGCTGCGAGTCGGCACTCTACCAAGGCATAGCTGGTTGTCTCACGCGTGCAGCGGCTTGCATCGGTTATAAGGCGCCGTCGACGCGGCGACAAAGCAACGCCGTCGACGCGGCGCGAAACGCCGTCGACGCTGCGTCGGCTGATAAAGTTAGAAAACCATGGCCACTGGCACGCACGCCGCGCGCGGCGAGCTCGCTTTGTTAGGAGCTTTGAGCATAGCCTTCGCGACGCTCACGCTGCGAGAAGCGAGCCCGCACGACGCCTTCGAAGTGATATCGCGCTTATTCTGGCGGTCGGCGTCGGCGCGCCCGCCCATCCTCTTGGTTGTTATCTTGGTGGGCTGGGCCGGAGTCGTGCACTGCGGCCAGGTCGCCGGTCTGCGGCTCTCGCGAGCCTTGGGCGAGGGCGTGCTGTCGCCTAGAATCATTCTGAGGTCCGCTTTGGGTCTGTTAGATGTTATTTTACTATGTCGGCTCGTGCCCTTTGTTGCGCAAGTAGTATTTAACACGGAGCACTTTGGACGGTGGTGTCTGTTCTTCGACATCATCGCCTACATGGCATGCATTTTACTGTTAGCGGCGCCGCCCTCAGCTTGTTGTGGTTCTGATGAAGCGGGCTACTCGAGTGAAAGGTGCAAGGCCCACCAGCGCTACGACCACGGCTGGCTGTTGCAAACCGCTCATGGAAGAGCATCATTGCTGCGAACGCTCATCGAATCGTTGTGTGCGCCCTTCGCCCCTGTGACCTTTTGGCATGTGATTGTGGCCGACTATGCGACGTCCATGGCCAAGGCACTCGGTGCGATCTCAGCGTCCATCGAAGCGACTTGTGGCCATCTCACCATGAAGTGGGTGGTTTCTTTTTTGATTTTGAGCTGTTTCAGACCGAGTCGGGGCCGTCGCGGCGTGCCAGAGAGACAGCGGTCGCGTCGATGGCGTCTTCACGAGACAGCGCCCCCGCGACGCCGTCGTCGTGATCCCACGAGAGTCTACGTGGTCATCAGGACGCCGTCGACGCGATGCCACATCGGACCGAGTCGAGCGACCGCGATGCTCCGCGCAGGTGATGTCCACGTCACGGGCTGCGTCGCGTGGTACGCCGGTATTTCACCGGCTTATAGTCATTTAACGACGGACACGCACGGCGTCTTCTGGGAGGAGACGCGGGGCGCTTGCGTGACCTCGGAGTTAAATGCGTGGGCGCTGGCCTTGCCCTTCTGGTGCCGTTTATTTCAATGTTTGAGCGTCTTACGACGGACGGGCGAACCGAAGAACTTCTGGAACGCGATCAAATATGCTACTGCTTTCCCTCTCGTCTATGCGGGGTATTTGGACCGACTCGCGCCGACCGATCAAACTCGTAGATTAGTAGTGTTGACGGCCTGCGTGCAATCGTCCGCGACCTTCGCCTGGGACCTCTGCATGGACTGGGGCCTCTTTAAAAAGAGAAGGGGCGGACTACTCTGTGGTTTGTTTGAAGTCGACCAGATGAGGGAACCAAAATCACTAGTCTTCTCGAAGCGGTCGGACCTATTCATCTATGCGGCCTACGCCGGTCTCGTGCTGTTCAACTTTTCTTTGAGATTTGCGTGGGCCTTGGCCGTGTTCGGCCACGTCAGTACTCGTGGAATGGGCATGCTCTCCTTCGAAGTAGCTGAATTGGCGAGGAGGACGGTCTGGGCACTTTTCAGAATCGAGTGGGAGTACCATGAAAAAGGATGGCCGCTGGACACGGATAGTGACAACGAGGAGACGGAGGCGCTCGTGGAGATGGTCGAGACGGGCGCGCGGAGCGCGTCTGAGGACTAAGACTCAAAGTATAATTGTGCTGGGGCGCGGCGACGGCGTCAATGCGGGCTACACTCGCGCCGAGGCCTGTTTCCTACTTGCTAGTATGTTACAGACCGCTAGCCACGCGAATTAGTCGATTCGTCCCGTGGTCACGTCCGTTTTTAAGGGCCCCCAGGACACCGGTTTCAACACCCAAGAACTGCGTCGCAGTTTCATTTCGATTCCCTGCGGCCTCTGCTCGCTTGGCGTGACCTGCAAAGACCCTCAGGCAGAGAGTCAAATATCCCTGCAGCACGCGCTGTTCACTGGAGACGTCACGCACACATCAACAAGCATGGCCACCAAAAACCCCTTAGGCACGGCTTTAATAGACGACCTCCCGCCGGAAGACCCGCGGCCCATTCCTTCATCGAGCGGCTACGCCCCCCCACCGGTGAGCTACGCGCCGCCGCCGAGAAAAAACTTCATCGCGGCCTTCCTCCAGCAGCACGTTATCGTCCTCTACCTCATGTCCTTTATTGGATTCGTCATTGCTTGTAGCGCCATGTCGAAGGTGAACGGGATAGCAGCCAATAGAAACGGCAACGGACCGAAGCCCGGGCCTGATGGAAGGGGCAAGGGCGGCGGCGGCGGCAAGCAGTCTCATTGGATGGACCGCTGCCAGTACATGGGCGAGGCGTTGTACGGCGACCCGGTCTACGAGTACAACGGGCACCACTACCAAATAGTGGGAGGCAACTGGGCGCAGATCACGTGGCGCCAGGCCGAGATGGATGCTTGGGGGAGATGCTTCAACGGCGTGCCCGGGTATTTGGCCACGGTCGACGACGCGGCCGAGAACGCCTTTTTACTAGGGAAGATGCTCGCCCACAAGGGCTTCGCGTCGGGCAACGCCGGCTGGATCGGCGCGAACGACATGTCGAACGAGGGGACCTTCGAGTGGTTGGATGGGTTCAAAGGTGGGACCGTCTTCTACAGAGATGGGCAGCCCGTCGCGGGCGCTTACAGCAACTTCGCAGAAGGAGAACCGGATGAAAACGGCGAGGAGGACTGCGTCGAGATGTACGCGACGGGCCAGTGGAACGACGACTCCTGCTACAAGCGGCGCCAGTTCTTCTTCGTCGAGTACGACGCGTGAGTAGCCCCATTCCCTGTATCTGATGATTAAGTACGCCTCCCTTGTAGATTGCGATTCTGGACGTCTGGTCGATGGCGTGGAGGGGCTGCACCATCCGGCGTTCCGAGTTTGCTTGCTAGTTGCCATTATTCACCATGGTCGTCCGCCTAGATCATTTCTTCACGGGTAGGGGCCGAGTAAAAGGGAGGGAAAATCTAGCGTGTCGACATACTAGCAAATCTAAAGATACGCCGTGATTGCGTCAAAAGTATGACCCAAATTCAGAATACATCCTAGTC
>Ga0209503_10001439_pt1 | contig 12253 bp, 8 predicted proteins | sample SouAtlMetagenome_2_FD_187448 | JGI IMG/M metagenome (GOLD analysis project Ga0209503, IMG submission 187448) | Marine eukaryotic phytoplankton communities from Atlantic Ocean - South Atlantic ANT15 Metagenome (SPAdes) (version 2) | ecosystem: Environmental > Aquatic > Marine > Oceanic | place... | reverse complement strand
TGCAAGAGTTGCTACATCCGCAACTGGTGCTGTTGTATCTACTACTGTAATAGTCTGCGTATACGTACTTGCATTACCATTGTTATCATCGGCAGTCCAAACTCTTGTTATTACTGAGTTGTTTCCTGTACCTGCAACCGTAGTATCTGCGTATGTAATCGTAACACTTGTATCACAGTTATCAGTTGCTACAGCTGTTCCTAGCGCAGTAGTTGATGTATCAGCATCACACTCTACAGTCACACTTGCTGGTGAGCTTGTGAATACTGGCGCAGTAACATCGTCAATAATAACATTCTGAGTCTGAGTACTAATGTTTCCATTAGCATCTTCATACGTCCATGTTACAACTGTAGTACCTTGTGCAGTAATAGGGAACGTTGTTGTTGTTGTTCCTATGACTGTTTGTGGTGTATCCCAGTTCCCAATTGATCCAGCACAGTTATCTGTCGCTGTTGGAGCCCCATATACGTATCCAAAATCACCCTGTTCAACACTACACTCTGCAGTTACATCAAAAAGCGATGCTTGATCCGCAACTGGTGCGGTTGTATCTACAACTGTAATAGTTTGAGTATATGTAGTTGAATTACTATTGTCATCAGTAGCAGTCCAAACTCTTGTGATTACTGAATTGCTTCCTACGCCAGCTACTGTTGTATCAGCATAAGATACATTAATATCAGCTGGGATTTCCATTACAAATCTATGTGATGAATTATTATCTGCATCATTCCAGTAGCCATCATTCATATTTACACTTTCTGTAGTGTTTATTAGTGTATAGTCTTCATCTCCAGTCGGACCGCTATTTGAGGGCTCTCCTGACCACCATTTATTGTAATTTAATGTTGTACCATCACTCCATGCAAACTGTCCTTCGTTGTTTTGATCTGTTAGTCCTATCCAGAATTGATCATTAATCAAAGCTGAAACAAATGAATTTTCAGATTCGCTGGAGATTGAAACTAGGTTTCCTCCATTTGCTTCGCAGAAAGCTTGAGCGTCTGTCCAATTATTAGAGCCATCTGACACGTAATAATAACTACCTCCAAATGTACCCCCTAAGGTGAAGCCAGTAATTGTACCAGGAGTATCTTCTCCACAGTTATCACTTGCAACAGCTGTACCTAGGGCAGTAGTTGATGTATCAGCATCACATTCAACTGATACACTTGCTGGTGATGTTGTGAATACTGGCGCTGTAAGATCGTCAATAACAACATTCTGAGTCTGAGTGGTAATGTTTCCGTTAGCATCTTCATACGTCCATGTCACAACTGTCGTTCCTTGAACAGTAATAGGTAAGTCAGTTGTGACTCCCCTTACTAATCCTTCACAATTATCTGTCGCTGTTGGTGCCGCTAAGCTGTCCACACTACACTCTGCAGTTACATCTGCAAGCGTTGCTACATCCGCAACTGGTGCAGTTGTATCTAAAACTGTTATTATTTGTGTGTACGTCGTTGAATTACTATTGTCATCTGTAGCAGTCCAAACTCTTGTTATCACTGAGTTGTTCCCTGTTCCGGAAACCATAGCATCTGTAGAAGTAATTGTTACGTCAATATCACAGTTATCACTTGCTAAGGCTGTTCCTAAAGCAGTTTCAGTCGTTTCAGCATCACACTCAACTGTCACATTAGCTGGTGATGTAGTAAACGTAGGTGCATTTGTATCAACTACTGTAATAGTTTGCGTATGTGTAGCTGTATTATTGTTATCATCCGTAGCAGTCCAAACTCTTGTTATTACTGAGTTGTTTCCTGTTCCAGCAACTCTAGTATCACTGAATGCTATTGTTTCACTGGTATCACAGTTATCACTTGCCACAGCAGCTCCTGTAACAGAAGGATCTGTACTAACATCACACTCAACTATAATATCAGCAGGTGATGTAGTAAACGATGGTGCAGTTGTATCAACTACTGTAATAGTTTGCGTGTATGTAGTAGCATTACTATTGTCATCTGTAGCAGTCCAAACTCTTGTAATCACTGAATTATTTCCTGTTCCATCAACTGTTGTATCTGCATATGTAATCGTAACACTTGTATCACAGTTGTCAGTCGCAACGGCTGGACCACTCGTATCAGCAGGTAATTTACTTGCGTTACACTCAACAGTAATGTCAGCTGGTAATGATGTAAGAGACGGAGAAATTAAGTCCCTAGAATATATTTGTGCTGAAAGTGCACATGTTAGACTTTCAAGACCAGATATACCACTATCGTATGTAAATGAAAGGAAATATGTAGAAGGAAAAGATTGATTAGCAGTAGGAGTTACAGTAATTGAGGGTGTAGTTTCTAAAGTTGACCAGCTAAAATTTTGTATGGTTCCTGGGACAGAACCAACATCATTATTGAAAGTTATAAGTGTTGATGTACCAGGACAAATTGTAGAGTCATATGATAGATATAAATCAGGGATTAATAATCGAACTTGAAACCTGTCAGAGCTCTCTATCCCATCAACTGTTTGTGATATGTAATAAGTGTTATCACCAACTGGTAAAAATGTTGATGATGGTAATGGACTTGTAGAGGAGATTGAATTATACCATTTAATAGTGGCACCACTTTGATATGAAATAGTTATATCACTTGATTGAATTTGTACTCCCGGACATATTAATTGAACCGATTCACCTGTTGGTGCTGCTGGTGTAACAACAACTGTTCCGAGCATTTGTCTAGAATTTGGATTGTGAGCGTTACTTGTTTGTCCAATAGTTTTTTGTTGATTTGCATTAACAAAGTTCCAATCTAAGTTATAAGTTGTCTGCACACATAATAAACTTAGAATTAAACAAAATCCAAATGAAGTTAAAAAAATAAAAACTGACTTCAATCTCTTAAAGTTTTAAAGTTTAATCTAATATTTTACAAATTACTAAAATTATAAGATATATTTCTCTATTATTTTATTTTCATATTGATGTGTTTAATTTAAAAGTAATTCATTATTTTTATTATCGCATGATTTAAATCCCATATTCTACTGTTTGTCATTGAAACTACTTAAATATCTTGCGTAGATATACTTCGGCTTCTAAAAGGCATTAGTAATAGTGATGATTTAGTAATTATCATGTTTTTTTGGGAAATAAAAAGTCTAAAAAATAAAAATGTTTATATAATTGATTTTTTATACAAATAATCTAATAATGTAACTTTTGAAGCAATTTAAAAAATTAACCATTTTATTTTCGGGTGTCTCTCACTTATTATATGGTATTATATCTCTTACTGCACCGTTTTATAAAACAGAATTTATTCGCTATGGATTTGAGGACTATAGATTGCTGATTGGTGGCGCCCAAATAGTCTTCGGTATTTCCCTTGTAGTTGGGTTGAAATCCTATAATTTTAAGCTTTTATCCTCATTTGGGTTGGCTTTGCTTATGGCGGGTGCCCTAGCTACGCGAATATATATTGGTGATGGTTTTTTGGAGTCTGTTCCAGCATTTGTTTATTTGGCTGTTAATTTATATATTTTCACTAACACTTTAAAAAATAAAAAATGAGATATTTAAAACAATTTTTAATCCTATTTGTATCTATGGTCGTACTTAATGTATGGTTGTTTAGGTTTAACAAAGCCACTATCTATCGCGGTGGTGACGCTACTAACATGATTGAAGAGTTTTTGGTTTATGGAATTGACAAACCCTTTTTGTACTTAGTAGGAGCATTAAAAATAGCTGCAGCTGTGGGCCTCTTACTAGGCTTTTTTTACAAAAAGTTTGTTATTCCTTGTGCATCCATTATAACGGTGCTTATGATTGGTGCGGTGGCAATGCACTTTAAGGTTTCAGATGAAGCACACAAGTTTTTTCCAGCAGTTTTAATGTTACTTTGTGGACTGAGCATTATTTTCTTATCTCGAAGAGAAACCAAGATATCTTCTTAGCCTATCTAGTTTTAAATCATTCACCCTCAATATTTTTGACATAGGCTGAATGCAGTGTTTGGCTCATTTTAGCACCAATGCTCTCAAACTCTTTTTTGTAGGCAACGTTTGTATTTTCATCTTTGTTTTTTCTATGGTCGTATAGCATTTTATCTACTATTGAATTGTCTGTGGCCTTGATAAATTCTGTATAACTAAATGCTTTTGTTTTTAATGTAAATCCATTTGTCCTTTTAATAAACACATGTTCTCTACCCTCTAATTCTGGATTTTTTAAGATGGGCACCAGGCTGGTGCCATCCAGTTGTTCTTTGGGCGATTTGAGCCCGCACAGTTCAACCAACGTTGGATAAATATCTATCAATGATGTTAATGCATTTGTTGTCCCATTGCTTTTTAGCAATGGATCGTAAATAATTAGTGGTACCTGCGTGGCGTTGTTGTAATTTGTAAACTTTGTCCATTGTGTGTGTTCTTGCAGGTTGTATCCATGGTCCGACAACAGAACAACAAGGGTATTTTCAGATAGCTTTTGAGCCTCTAATTCTTTTAAAATTTTTCCAATCAAGGCATCGGTATAGGACACGGTGGCATAATACCCATGTATTAAATCAATGGCCAAACTGTCGGAGACCTGTCCTTGTTTTGGGATGTTAGAATAGCTGCGCATTTCAGCCCAGTTGCTAATGCTTATTTCTGGAGCATCTTTTGGGGTGTAATTATAATTTTCCGGTTGTTTAATAGTTTTTCTATCGTATAAATCCCAATATTTTTTAGGGGCATTAAAAGGTAAGTGTGGATTGATAAAACCCGCAGTAAGAAAAAATGGCTTTTGATTCTTTTTTAATTTTATTAGATCTTGAATCACTTTTTGGGTTAGCAATCCGTCAATGTAGGTGCTGTCAGAAACGGTCGCACTTTCATAAGCCGGCCCCCTGTCGGTTGCTTCGTAATGCGCGCGATTATCTGGATTCTGATAATCTTTCCACAATGATTGCCAATAATCAGTTGGCGCCATACCTTTGTTATTTTCATCAAAAGCGTATGGCCGCCAAACTTCATCCCAGTCGCTTTCTCTGTCGTCTAAATGGTGATAGATTTTTCCATTGGAAATGGTTGTGTAGCCATTGTTTTTAAACAATTGTGGTAGGGTGATCGCTTCTGGTGTTTCCCTTTCAACAAAGGTTTTGTAATCTAGAAATCGATTTTTTGTGGGCAACATCCCTGTCAACATGCTGGCGCGAGAGGCGCCACATACAGGCACATTACAATAGGCATTGGTGAATTTGACGCCCTTTTCTGCTAGCGCATCAATATTAGGAGATTGAATATGTGTTGCGCCATAACTGGCCAGTTCAGGTCGTAAATCATCTACGTACAACAAAAGTATATTTGGCTTCTCATAGGGCTTTTCGAACACGATTCCCTTACAGTTCGAAAATATCAAAATGAAAACAAGGCACAGTTTTTTCATAATTAAATTAGTTACACCATAAATGTAATTAAATTAAAATTCTACCAACGCTATCTAATACTAATAAATCGATTAAAGATGTAAATAATTACGTTGATATTTTTAGTAGTTTTGTTTGTTGACATCCAAAAAACATTGCGTTTTTTAATAATTTTTTCAAGTCTTAAAACCGAATTAAACATGGCTATACAAAGAATCCTTCAAATCATATTATTTCTTATACCAACCTTGATACCCCCATCACTTGAAGGACTCTTTTTGAGCTCAAACGAAGATGTTTCTAGAGTGTTTTATGAGCCAACCTACGAAGTTAATGTGCAACGCGATGTGATTTATGGTTATGGCCTAAGCCACGATTCATTTAAGCTAGAAAACCCCAAGCAAATCCCTTTAAAATTGGACATATATACTCCCAAAAATGATTTTTCAAACCGCCCCATTGTGGTTTTAATTCATGGCGGAGGATTTAGAGGTGGTAGTAAAGAAAAGCCACCATTTATTGCAATGTCAAATTTTTTTGCTGCTAGAGGTTGGGTTGTTTTCAATATCAATTACCGACTTTTAAAAGATTTTGGAAGCGTCCCCGAAGCGTGGGGGGCCTATGTCGACAAACAAACCATTCCTTCAAAAAGAACGCAAAACAAAGCAGTGTATCCTGCTTTAAGAGATGCCAAAGCAGCCCTTCGTTGGGTCATAGCGAACAGAACTGAATACGGTATCAATACGGATTATATTACAGTTGGCGGGGGCTCTGCGGGTGCTTTTTCAGCTGTTGGTGTTGGTATGACTGAAAATGACGATTACAGAGACGAATTAACAGTTGAGCAGGACCCGACACTCTTGTCTACAAATCTAAATGAGTTGTTTGAGGTGAATACAATTCTGAACTTTTGGGGAGGCAAAGACTGTGTAGACGCCATTAATATTTTTAAAAATAAACAATTGTATAGTAAAAACAATCCATCATTATTTACAGCCCACGGGACTAATGACCTGATTGTTTCTTATGAAAAGGCGGAAGCCCTAAAAACTATTTATGAAACCACAGGAGCGGCACATGTTCTTCATACACTCGAAGGAAAAGGACACGGGCCATGGAATTATAGTGAAAATGGAAATAGTTTAGGGGATTTAGCACTCAAATTCATAGTTACCCAACAGCATCTAGATGTCTTTTAGTTTGAGAGTATTCTTGATTTTAAATCCCCTAAATTATTTAATGACTGTAAGGGAATGACGAGTGGTGTAAGTCAATTTTTAACACACCGCCTTGCAATTGGTAGCCGAAGGTGTATTCTACCTTAGCTTCATCTCCATTTAAATCGGTGAAGAAATAATTTCCCATGGCAATAGCTCTTTTTTCCTCAAGTATGATTCCTGTATTTTCAAAGCGCACTTTTGTCCAGGGCTGAATCGCAAACCCCTTGTCTTCATTACAAGCTCTGTTATCACCTGCAACGAAATAGGACAATGCCTCAGCTTTTGAAGGTCTAAATTGTTCTAGCTCACATTTGGTGGGTTTAAATAAAACAGTGGAGTTGTCAAAGGCATAGCGTGCGTCTAGAAATGCACTAGCAAATGCTTCGCATTCTGCTTTTTTTTCTTTTAATGCACCTATGCTAACGACTCCATTTCCCCATTTTTCCTGGGCTTCTAATACTTGGTCTTTTGTAATCATTTTGAGTTTATTTTAAGGTTTATGTATTTATTGTTGTATTTAAATTGAATTTTTTGTTTATAGGTCTTGGGTTTTTTTAGTTCTTAAATCTGTATTGAAAATCAATCCAAATTGTAAAAAGGTTTTGGATGCTGTTTGAGTCTCTTGCCTCAACACCCCAATTTGAAAATGAATATTGTCTGCATGCTGGTAGCCGAGGCCTCCATAGAGTCGGTTTCGGTCAAAAAAGGTAGCCTTGTCGTTGATGAAAATTTCATCGTAAACCCCCAAGTACATTGTGCCTGTTTCTATTTTTGGTCGATTGAGGGGTACAAATAGCATCAACCTATAGCGAAACCGAATTTTAAAATCTGTTTCTGCAAAGCGCTCTTCTAATCTGTAACGGTGCTCAAATTTTACACGCCCAATGTTGTTAGTTGTTAATAATTGCTGCCAAATCCTATGCTCCTCAGTTTCAGGACTTTTCCTTACGGACTCATAAACATGGTTGCCGATGTGTGCATATCCAAAGGTTGCAGAAGCATTGGGTTTAAAGTGGTAATTGAGTCCCGTTCTGAGTAATAGTTGCTCGATATTCGTCGGGCTAATTGTGTGGTTTCTGTATTGAAGTTCCGAGTGAATACTGAATTTTTCACTTATTTTATTGGTACCAAAATACATCAACCAATTCCCATTATCTTGCTGTGAAAATCCTATCAATGATCCCAAAATGAAGATTCTAATACAGTATTTTATTTTCTTATTCATAGATTTTTTTAAATGAATGAGGATTATTTCGTTACATTATAGCGTTGAATACAAGGTTTGTATAAAAGCGCGTAATGCTGTTCTTGCCTTCTTTAAAATCTGTCAAAGAAGGTAGATGCGCAGCAAAAAAACGCTGGTTGTGCGCCCCTTCAATTACAGTTGAAATTAGCATGTGAGGGAATTCAAATTTGGGATTGTATTCCAAGATAAACTCACTGACGCGTTGTACCACATGTTTGTAAGTTTTAAAAAACCCTTTTTCGTTTTCACTGTCAATGTCTTTATTATGGTAGGCTTTGGAGGATTCCATAATGATGATTTTATTTAATAAAATTTCATTGATAAAAGAGAAATCGCTGTCTTGTTTGATATCGGCAGAAATCAATTCAACAGAAAGCTTAATTTTTTCTTTTGGATCATTTATATTGGCAGTTTGTAGTACAATTTTATAATCCATCCAACTCCAGTACCAATTGACGAGATAAATTAGTAAAGTGTGTTTGTTGGCGAAATAACGGTATACCGAACTTTCATTAGATCCAATGGCTTCTCCTAATTTTTTAAATGTAAAAGCTTCAAAGCCCATAGAGTTAATCATTTCGATACTTTTACATACAATGTGTCTTCCAAGTTCTGAAGATTCAGGATCCTTAGAGTATAAAGTAGGGTTAATATTTATTCGGACATTTAAATTTTCCATAGTATAGCCATACAAATATAATAGTATTACTATTAAACTAATATAATGATTTGTTAAAAATGGCCTTTATGTGTCTTTAGCTATTGTTACATAGGTTATTTCGACTTTAGTTTCTGTTTATCTTTGTAATGTAATTAAATATCTTATTACAAGTTAAATTGGTTAATTTTTAAAGCATCGCTTCGTGTGGTGCTTTGCTTTTTTATAGACTTTATGAAATTTATAATATGTAATTATCATGTTGAGGTTCTATGTTGGGTAATTTAGGTCCTCGAATTTAAATTTCTTCATACATTTTTATACAATAAATTAACTTCAGCTATACAATTATGTATAATTGAAAACTCTGTATTGTATGGGTCTTTTTTTTATATGTTGTGTCTAATAAATTAAAAAAATTGTATTTTGCAATGTGTTTGAATTTTAATAAGCTTAAATCTCCATAATAGTTTCTTAAATCTGCAATTTCTCATTTGATTAATAGCCTACTTAAATTAGTACATATAGTTTAACTATGAGACCTTTTCAATATATATTTTTATTTCTTTTTAGCGCCTGGGTTTTTGCACAAGAACATCCGTCTGTGATGTCCTTTGCGCCAGATAGTTATGCCGCTGAAAACCAAAATTGGGACATTGCGCAAACAGACAATCAGTTCATGTATTTTGCTAATAACTCTGGACTTTTGGAGTTCAATGGCTCTAAGTGGGCCCTATATCCAATTCCCTATAATCAAATCAATAATTCTATTGTTCGCTCGGTCAAAGCCATTGGCAATGTGGTTTACTCTGGAAGCTATATGGATTTTGGTGTTTGGAAAAAAAATAAGTTTGGTATACTAGAGTACGAATCTATCCCAGATAAACTAGGAATCGACATACAACAAGAAGAACAGTTTTGGAATATTGAAGTTATCGACAACTCGATTCTTTTTCAATCACTCTCAAGAATTTATTTAATAAATTTATTTGATAACAATGTAACAATAATTGAGTCTGAGGAGGAAATTTGGAATACATTTTATATTGAAGACACTGTTTACTTTGCTAAGAAAAATAAAGGAGTTTATAAAATTGTAAATGGTGAAGTAGTTTCGTTTAGTGTAAATCCTAAACTTTTGTCTTCTAAGCTTGTCGGAATTTCTATACTTGATGATAAGCACATGTTTATCACCCGAAACGATGGTATTTTATATTTTGAAAACAATGTCTTAAAACAATGGCAATTAACCCCTGATATTGATTTGTCGAAATTGGCGATTTACAGCAGTTTACAATTAAATGATTCCAGCCTTATTTTGGGCACCATTTCACACGGGATCATCCATATAAATCCAGATGGAAGTTTGAAATATAAAATTGATTTCGAAAAAGGTTTAACAAACAACACCATTTTATCTATTTTCCAGGATCAAAAAAACAACTTATGGCTTGGTTTAGATATTGGAATAACTCACGTAAACTTATCCTCAAAATTTAGGGTGTATAAAGACGCCACTGGCCAAATAGGCACTGTTTATGCATCCATCGTTCACAAGAATAATTTATACCTAGGAACCAACCAAGGATTATTTGTCAAGCCAAGAGGCCTTGATGGTCCTTTTGATTTCGTTGAGGGAACTAGTGGTCAAGTTTGGACTTTAAAAGTCATTGATGAGGTGCTTTTTTGTGGGCATAATAAAGGCACATTTATTATTAAAAATAAAATGATAAAATCTGAAATATTGGATGCCGGTGGCAGTTGGGAGTTTAAAAAAATAAAGAATTCAAACTTGATTTTACAAGGTAATTATAAAGGCCTACATATACTTAAAAAATCATCCGGAGAATGGTGTTATAGTCATAAAATAAGAGGATTTGATATTTCCAGCCGTTTTTTTCAAATTATTGATACTACAATATACGTGAATCATGAACTTAGGGGGTTGGTTAAGCTTGAAATGACCCAGGATTTTGGCCGTCTAAAAGAGCATGTAATGGTTGAAGATGTTGATAAGGGAAGTGGTTCTAATTTTATAAACTTTTTGGATGACTATTACTACACCTCATCCAGTGGAGTTTATGTTCTAAATAAAAACGCCAACACATTCCAAAAATCAACCGATTTAATACCCGAAATATTTAATGATTATAGTGCTACTACAACGCTTTTCGACATCAATTCAACTCAAGATATGAAATGGTGTTTTAACGGAAATAATATTCTAATGATGTCACCAGGTGTTATAAGTAACAAGCCAAAGATTGAGCAAATTCCAATTGTATATTCAAATTTTAGAAATGTAGTTATGGGGTTTGAAAACTTGACTAGAATTAGTGACAATGAATTTCTCTTAGGCTCGTCCAACGGTTACTTCATCCTAAGAGGGGATTTACCCAAGCTGGATAACCGTCAGAAAATTGAAATTAATTTGGTCATGGCAAATCCTAAAAACGGACTCAAACAAGTACTGGATTTGACTACAGATGCGCTTTTAAATTTCAAAAAAAATAATCTGTACTTTGAATATAGTGTTCCCCAATATGGTAATATTGTAGAGGCCAACTATTCTTATAAACTTGAGGGATGGTCTCAAGGTTGGTCAAGTTGGTCATCTAAAACGTCTCAAATTTTTGAGAATTTACCTTTCGGAAATTATGTTTTCAAGGTCAAAGGTAAGGTAGGCAACACAGAAACGATTAATGAAGCCTCCTTCGCTGTGGTCATTCATCGGCCTTGGTTTTTGTCTATTCCCGCCATTACTATCTATGTTGTTTTACTATTAATTATGTCGGTACTTATACATAATATCTACAAGCGCTATTATAAAAACCAACAAAAAGCTTTGCTTCTGAAGTCTCAAAAAGAAATGGCCTTAAATGAATTGGAGAACAGTCAAAAGCTAATGCAGCTCAAAAATGAAAAATTAGAGATTGCTATCGATAGTAAAAACCGAGAGCTCGCAATTTCAACCATGAGTTTAATTAAGAAAAACGAATTCTTAAACACAATTAAAAAAGCTATTCAGGAAAAAAACACCCCCAATGGAATTCGCAAAGTCATTAAAATTATTGACAATAATTTAAATAATACTGACGATTGGAAACTTTTCAAAGAAGCTTTTGACAATGCGGATAAAGACTTTTTAAAACTGGTCAAAGAAAAGCACCCAATTTTAACCCCTAACGATTTAAAACTATGTGCCTATTTGCGTTTAAACTTATCTTCAAAAGAAATAGCTCCTCTTTTAAATATTTCACCAAGAAGTGTCGAGGTCAAGCGATATCGTTTGCGCAAAAAAATGGATTTAACTCCAAAATTCAGTTTGACTGATTATATTTTAGGGCTGTAATGTTTAGGAAACTCAAATAATACCTATACACTTCCCCAACATTATTTGCAATCTGTAAGTTGTTTTGCTTTTCAATTTTTATCTTTGGGCCCCCATATATCTTCTTAAAACTTAATGTTTTACTTTTGGCAACTAATTACGGCCCGCTGTATGTTTTTTGTAGCGTTTTATTTTTTTGCCCATACGATTTATTATGATATTTTTAACAAAATCAAACAAACCAAATTTTATGAAAAGAATAATTTATTCCTTTTTGCTGACTTTTTTTTGTGCTTCATTTGTTTTTTCGCAAACGTTTTCAGCCTCAGGAACAATCAAGTCTAGTGTAGACAACATGCCACTTCCGGGTGTTAATATTGTTGTCAAGAACACGTCCAACGGTACGGTATCAGATTTTGATGGAAATTT
>Ga0209503_10001436_pt1 | contig 12263 bp, 13 predicted proteins | sample SouAtlMetagenome_2_FD_187448 | JGI IMG/M metagenome (GOLD analysis project Ga0209503, IMG submission 187448) | Marine eukaryotic phytoplankton communities from Atlantic Ocean - South Atlantic ANT15 Metagenome (SPAdes) (version 2) | ecosystem: Environmental > Aquatic > Marine > Oceanic | place... | reverse complement strand
ATAATAGGAATTTTAATGAATCTATTCTTCAGTGATTGACTCATTTGATAGCTTTTAGACTTAGGTCTAGGTTACTAACAGAATGCGTTAGTGATCCTGATGAAATATAATCAACTCCACATTCAGCATAATCACGTAAAGTAATTTCATTAATTCCGCCTGATGATTCTGTCATACAGCGACCTGCTATAAATTCAACTGCTTTTTTTGTTTCACTAAGGCTAAAATTATCAATTAAAATTCGATTTGCTCCTCCATGTCTTAAAATTTCAGCAATTTCAGCAATATTACGTGCTTCAACAATAATTCTAAGATCTAAATTATTGTCATTTAGGTATTTAACAGTCTTATTTAGGGCTGATGTAATTCCTCCAGAAAAATCGATATGATTATCTTTTAGCATTATCATATCATAAAGGGCAAATCTATGATTGACTCCCCCACCAATAGAAACTGCCCATTTTTCTAGGGCTCGTATTCCAGGAGTTGTTTTTCGTGTATCTAAAATTTTTGTATTTGTTCCCTTTAATAAATTTACAAATTTTGCAGTTTTTGTAGATATAGCGCTCATTCTTTGCATTGCATTTAAAACCAATCTTTCAGATTTCAAAATAGACTGCTGCGATCCCATAACTTCAAATACTATGTCTCCAATTTTAATATTTGACCCATCATTAATTTTGATATTGACTTGAAGTTCAGGGTCAACATATTTAAAAACCTTTAAAGCAAATTCCATCCCTGATAATACACCACTACCCTTAACAACTAAATGGGCTTTGCCAAAGGACTTTTTTGGAATACAGGCCAATGAACTATGATCACCATCTCCAACGTCTTCTCGAACCGCATTAGAAATAATAAGATCAATCTCTTTTTGAAAGTTTAATGGGCTAATCATTAAATTATTGTTTCTAAGCTAAAATAATAATTTGAAGTACTAAAATGCAAGATTGACATCTATTTTATTTTAACTTTGAATTATGAGAGTTAAACTTTTAGTTATTGGGAAGACTGATGATAATGAATTATCAAAGCTAATTCAAAAATTTAACAAAAGAATTGATAGATATGTTAATTTTTCGATTGAAACAATCCCAGATGTCAAAAAATCAAAAAAGCTTAGTAAAGAACAACAAAAAGAAAAAGAAGGCGAACTTATCATTAGTAAAATTTCATCGACTGACAGATTATTTCTATTTGATGAAAATGGGGAGTTGTTTAATTCAATAGAATTTTCGAATTTTTTTCAAAAACAAATGAACTCTGGTGTAAAGCAAATAATATTTGTTGTGGGAGGGGCATATGGTTTTTCTCAAGAGATTTACAAAAAAGCTAATTCAAAAATTTCACTTTCGAAAATGACATTTTCACACCAAATGGTTAGATTGATTGCTATTGAACAGATTTACAGAGCATTTACTATCTTAAAAAACGAACCTTACCACCACAGATAAGTCATGATAAAAATTGTATTTGCAACAAAAAATAAAAATAAAATAAAGGAAATACAAAATCTACTTCCAAATAAAATAGAACTCATAAGTTTATTTGATATTGAATGTATAAATGAAATACCAGAAACTCAAAATACAATAAAAGGGAATGCTATTCAAAAAGCCAATTATATTAAATCAAACTATAATTTAGATTGTTTTGCCGACGATACAGGCTTGGAAATAAATGCTTTAAATGGTGAACCTGGTGTTTTGTCTGCTAGATACGCAGGATATGAAAAAAACTCAAAAAAAAATATAAAAAAGGTCCTCAAAAATTTAAAAAACAAATCTAACAGAAAGGCTCAATTTAAGACTGTTATTGCATTTCACTATAAAGGAAAATTATTAACGTTTGAAGGATTATGCAAAGGAAAGATAATCGATAAAATCAAAGGTAATGCAGGATTCGGATATGATCCAATATTTATCCCAGATGGTTCAAATAAAACTTTTGCTGAATTATCTGTAAGTGAAAAAAATAAAATTAGTCACCGAAGTATAGCTTTCAATAAATTAATCGATTATTTAAACAATTTAAACAATTTAATTAATTAATGTACATTTGTGCCAAATCCTCAGGGTGAGGACGTGTTTATAGAAGTTCTGAAATTTGTGATATAAGCTTCTTAGAGAACACATTAACGCTTATATTCCACAAATGAAGACATTCCAAAAACTAGGAATTGAAAAGCATTTATTAAATGCCATTGAAGATCTTGGTTTCGAAAATCCAAGTCAAATCCAAGAAAAAACAATTCCGAAATTATTATCCGACGAAAGTGATCTTGTTGCATTAGCACAAACTGGTACTGGAAAAACAGCAGCATTTGGATTTCCTATGCTTCAAAAAATTGATATTAATAGTCGTACAACGCAGGGACTAATTTTATCTCCAACAAGAGAACTATGTATTCAAATAACAAATGAATTAATCCTTTATGGAAAATATTGTAAAGGATTAAATATTACTGCTATTTATGGAGGCGCGAGTATAACGGATCAAGCCAAAAGTGTAAAACGTGGATCACAAATAATTGTTGCTACCCCCGGAAGAATGAAAGATATGATTAATAGAAAATTAGTCAATATCACAAAAATAGATTACGCTGTGTTAGATGAGGCAGATGAAATGTTGAATATGGGGTTTTTTGAAGACATAAAAGCAATTTTATCACATACTCCTAAAGAAAAATCCACATGGCTATTTTCAGCTACAATGCCAAAAGAAGTATCTATAATAGCAAAAAAATTCATGTCCTCGCCAATTGAAATAACTATTGGACATAAAAATACTGGTAGTAAAAATGTTTCTCATGAGTATTACTTAGTTAACTCAAGAGATAGGTATCCGGTACTTAAGCGATTGGCAGATATTAATCCTGATATATTTGCAGTTATTTTCTGTAGAACTAAAAGAGATACTCAAAAAGTTGCTGAGAAACTTATTGATGATGGGTACAATGCTGGGGCATTACATGGAGACTTAAGTCAAAATCAAAGAGATTTAGTTATGAAATCATTTCGTAGCAAACAAATTCAAATGCTAGTAGCTACAGACGTCGCTGCACGAGGGATTGATGTTGATGACATTACACATGTTATAAATTATCAATTACCTGACGAAATTGAAACATACACTCACAGAAGTGGAAGGACTGGTCGTGCTGGAAAGAAAGGAATTTCAATGGTTATTCTCACTAAAAGCGAAATGAGAAAAATTAAAACTATTGAAAAAATAATACAAAAAAAATTTGACAAAAAAGCTATTCCAGAAGGAGTTGAAATATGCGAAATACAGCTTAAAGCATTGGCGCATAAAATTCAAAAAACAGAAGTGAATCATGAAATTGACAACTACTTAGAAGAAATTAAATCTTTATTTAAAAACTCTACAAAAGAAGAACTAATTAAAAAATTTTTCACAGTTGAGTTTACAAGATTCTATAATTATTATTCAAAAACTAAAAACTTAAACATTCCTTCAGCTGATTCAAATATTTCAGACAAAAACACTGGCAACAATAATTCTGTTAGATTTTTTATAAATATTGGAAAAAAAGACGGATATGATTGGATGAGTCTAAAAGATTTTATAAGAGATAGCCTTAAACTCAATCAAGAAGATATTTTTAAAGTTGATGTAAAAGACAGTTTTTCTTTTTTTAATACTGAATCAAGAAATCTAGGTAAAATACTGGAATTTTTCTCAGACTTTAAAAAAGATGGCCGTTACATTAACGTAGAAATTACTGATAAAAAGAATAGAAGTCGAAAAAAAAGACGAGGTAAAGGAAGAAATGATAATAGAAAAAATGATGCTAACTCAAATCGTAGCAGTTCAAAAAAGTCAAAAGATTACAAAAAAGATTTTAAAAATTCCAGACCCAGAAGAAATCGTAGAAAATAAGCCTGTGTTAATTTTTAGACAAAATTTATAAAGTTATTGACTATATACTGTTTCTTTCTTAAATTTATGTACAATTTTATGAGAAAAATTCTATTGTTTATCGTTTTACTAACTTTTCCAATTACGGTACAGTCCCAGATCGACTCATTGGTCAAAGGCAAAATATTAGATGCAGCAAATGATAAACCAATTGAAAATGTAAATATTGTCAACTTAAACCAAGTCAATGGTACAATAACAAATAAATTAGGTGAATTTGAAATTCAAGCAAAAACTAATGATACTATTCATTTATCATATTTGGGTTATAAATCTATCAAGGTTAGAGTAACTAACGATTGGATTAATTTTGGTAATAGAACCACCATAAAATTAACTGAGTTAGCACTAGCACTAGAAGAAGTAGTTGTAAATAAATTAAAGCTTACCGGCTATCTTGAAATAGATATTAAACAAGTGCCAATACAAAAAAATATTCGCTACAGTATTTCAGGACTTAATACTGGATACGAATCAAGTCCAAAAAGCCCTACAATGGTAACTAAAGTTTTGGGAGCAATTTTTAATCCTGCAAATTTCTTATATAATGTTTTTGGGAAAAAATCGCGCGAGATGCGAAATCTAAGAAAAATTAAAGAACAAGACGAAATTCGTGATATTTTGTCATCTCGATTTGACAGAGAGATGTTAACAGCTCTTTTGAAAGTTGATAAAAATGATTTGGAGCTTCTAGTTAGTGAATGTAATTATTCTAGTGATTTCATCAAAACAGCAAACGATCTTCAAATACTAGATGCAATAAGTGAATGCTATGAAGAGTATAAAATTTTAAGTCGAGAGCGCTAATTTACTACTATTTTAATTTATTTTTTTCTTCTATCCACTTTGATAAATACATTGTTGATTTTAAAGTGTGATAATTCAAAATTAAGCCTGTTAAATTATTTAGTCTATGATTATTTAGATTTTCTCTCAAAAAGTTTAAATGATTTAAAAATTTGACAATAAATATTTCCCTTGAAAATCTATTCTTTAAAATATTATAACCATTTTGCTGGGAGTTTAACCATATTTCTTTATCATGATATAATTGTGTGGCTCTTGCAATAAATTCTTTTGAATTGTCCTCAATAAAACCATTTATTTTAAATTGACCATTTATTCCTTCAGAAGCTATACTTGACATTACACAAGGAGTACCGCTTTGGATAGCATCAAAAATTTTACCCTTTAAACCAGCACCAAAAGCAATTGGGGCTAACAAAATTCGATATGAACTCAAAATATCATCTAAATTTTTTGCTCTACCTTTAATAATAAAATTTATAGATTTATCCGTTAATAAAAAATGATCAGAAGTGATGTAAGATCCATAAATATGCAGTTCTGCACCTCCAATTTTACTGTATATATTTGGCCATATTTCGTTCTTTAGTCGATGGACTGTATCCAAATTAGGGGAGTGTAAAAAACTTCCAATAAAAATAAAGTTTTTTCTTTTTTCAAATGATAAAGATTTTTTTTTATGAGTTAAAATTGCTCTATCAAAAATAAATGGAATGTAGAATAATAACGAAGAATTTACCCCCAAATTAATTAAAATTTCAATTTCAACCTCTGAAATAATTAAGGATAAGTCTGATCTCATTATACTTGCTAATTCTCGCTTTGCAACATCTGAATTCAAAAAGTCTTTTGAAAATTTTTTATTTTTTACAATTGCAGTTTTTTGTCTAGCTATTCTAAGAAAATGAAGATCTTCAGTGTCAAGTATTCTAAGTGAATTTGGAGAATATTTCTCTACACGCCAACCAAATTGTTCCTCAGAAACAAATCTATCAAACAAAACGATTGATGGGCTCAAATCTTTAATAAAACAGTCAAAACTTGAGTCATTCAATTTAATTGAAACTGTAGAAATCCCTTTATCTTCAAGCGGATGTGAATATTGACTTTTTAAAGAAGTTGTAGCAAATATTATATCATATCCATAATCTAAAAATAAATCAAACAATTGAAGTAAACGGATTCCTGCAGCGGAAGATGTCGGTTCAGGATAGACTTGACCAATACATAACAATTGTTTTGACATAAATTTTAGTAAAGTTGCTTATCAAAAATATAAATTAATAGGTTTATCAACTATTAAAAATTCAAATCTTCACGATAAAAGTAATATCTTTGCTTCTTTAATATAATTGAAATGTCGTTAACCGTTTTAAATGCTATTTCGCCAATTGATGGCCGATATCGATCAAAAGTTGTTGATCTAGCAGATTTTTTCTCTGAACAAGCACTAATAAAGTACAGAGTTTTAATTGAAATTGAATATTTTATCGCATTATGTGAAATTAAAGTAGATCAATTGTCGTCTTTTGATAAAAGGTTATTTAAAAAATTAAGATTGATTTATGAAAATTTTTCAGTTGAAGATGCCAAGGCAATTAAAAAAATTGAAAATATTACTAACCATGATGTCAAAGCTGTTGAATATTTTATAAAAGAAAAATTTGATTCATTAGGAATTAGTGAATTTAAAGAATTCGTCCATTTTGGGTTAACTTCGCAGGATATCAACAATACTGCAATTCCGCTAAGTATCAAAATTGCAAATGAGAAAGTTTATATACCACTTCTTAAGAAACTTATAAATAAGCTAAATGAATTTGCGAATGAGTGGTCTAATATACCTATGCTTGCTAGAACACACGGTCAACCTGCATCACCTACAATTTTAGGTAAAGAAATTAATGTTTTTAAAGTTAGACTTCAAGAGCAATTAGATGTTTTGGTAAAAATCCCAAATGCCGCTAAATTTGGGGGTGCTACAGGAAATTATAATGCTCACCATTTAGCTTATCCAAACCAAGATTGGAAAAAATTTGCAAATGATTTTTTAGTTAATAAACTTGGACTCTATCATTCTTTTCCAACTACACAAATTGAACATTACGACCATTTGGCATCACTTTTTGATTCAATGAAAAGAATAAATACCATAATCATTGATTTAAACCGTGATTTATGGACATACATTTCAATGGAATATTTTAAACAAAGGATCAAAAAAGGTGAAGTTGGTAGCTCAGCTATGCCGCACAAAGTAAACCCTATTGATTTTGAAAACAGTGAAGGTAATTTAGGAATTGCTAATGCAATATTACAACATATAGCTTCTAAACTGCCAATATCCAGACTTCAAAGGGATTTGACTGATAGTACTGTTTTAAGAAATATTGGGATCCCATATTCTCATACAATAATAGCTTTTAAAGCAACCCTAAAAGGACTTGATAAGTTATTGATTAATGAAAGTAAAATATCAAGTGATCTGGATGAAAATTGGGCGGTTGTTGCCGAAGCGATTCAAACCATTTTAAGAAGAGAAGGTTATCCTAATCCTTATGAAGCTCTCAAGGGATTAACGCGTACCAACTCTAAAATAAGTTCAAATTCAATTTTAGAATTTATAAATAGTCTAGATGTTAAAGATAATATCAAGGAGGAATTAAAAAAAATTACTCCAACAAATTATACAGGAATTTAAATTCATAATAATAGTTAATGTATAAACTCAAATAAATCTACTACTCAATAACTATATTTTTTTTTAATAATTATAATATTATTTTTTTCTTAACCTAGTTACATTTTGTAAAGCCTGCCCCCCGGGAATGTCTAGTTTTGTAGTAAGATTTGAAATAGTCCTAAGGTCTATACCACCAAATAAAGAAAGTAATATTGTGTTATATGACTTTCCTTTTACTGAGTTAATATTTCCAGTAACTAACATCAATAATTCAGAAACGTTATAATCATCACCTCCAGGTCTAATAAAAAACTTTACCTCTTGATTATTTTCTTTAATTTTCATGAGTTCTTCTAATTTTGAATCATAAACATATGTTTTAACATCATTGATAATAGATTTAGAAATAATATTATCATTTGTTGAATAGACAGTTAAACTATTTAAATTTTTGAACTGACCTAATAACTCACCTACATTGGAATCATCATTATCAATATTCATATCCGCAAGCATTTTAAACATCTTGCTATTTATCAATAGTGATGAAACATTTTCCATATCTTCATACTTATCAAAAATACTTTGTGAAAATATTAAAGTTGAAAAAATTAAAAATAAAATGGTAAAAATATTTTTCATGATTTTTAGAAATTATTTTATTACACTATTTACTATTAAATTATGATATTTTAGCTTAAGTAGAGTAATAAAAAACCATATATTCAATTATATCGTAAAAATTTAAAACATATTAATATGAAAACAATTTATGAAATATTTTGTTATAACAAGTTGAAAAATATTTTTTAAATAATGATAATTTACAGTAAATTGTAAATTATCATATTGAATATTATAATTAAGTATATTACATGAAAACTAAGCTTAAAATCATTTTATTTGGATCTTTATTAATTTTAAGTTTTGGCTGCTTTGAAGACTATGATGATAATGTTGTTGAAAGTACTAGCATAAAAGACTTTGTTTGGAAAGCAATGAATGCAGTTTACCTGTACAAATCAGATGTTGATGATTTAAGTGATCTAAGGTTTGAAACAAATCAAGAATATCAAACTTTTTTAGAATCGCATGATTCAACTGAGAATTTATTTGAAAGTCTAATCTACGATAGACAAAATATTGACCGGTTTAGTATCATCACAGACAATTATTTTGAATTAGAACAACAACTTAGCGGGGTTTCAAGAAGTAATGGAGCTAAATTTAATTTTTATCTTGTACCTGGTAGCTCAAATTCAGTTTTTGGAATAGTCAGATTAATACTACCCAATTCAAATGCAAGTCAAACAAATTTAATTAGAGGAGTTGTATTTAATAAAATAAACGGTACAAGTTTAACAATATCAAACTTATCAACTTTATTAAATAATGATAATTATTCAATTAGTTTAGCAACCTATGATGATAACGAATCTGATACAATTGTGGATGATCAAATCATTGATAGTGATCAAATTGTCAATCTAACAAAAGAGGATTACATTGAAAACCCAATTTACAATTACAAAATTATTAGTCAAAATGATGATAAAATTGGGTATTTGATGTACAATAGTTTTATTGGAGAATATGACTATGAATTAAATCAAGTTTTCAATACTTTTTTATTAGAAAATATTGACCATTTAGTAGTTGATTTAAGATATAACCCAGGTGGAAGTATAAGAACAGCAACGGCATTAGCTAGTATGATTACCGGTCAATTTAATAATCAAATTTTCACAACATTAAAATACAATGAATCTTTACAAAGTAATAACCAAGATTTCTTTTTTACTAATACTCTGAATAATTCCTCAGTTATAAATAGCTTAAACTTAAATAAGGTATATATCTTAACATCAAATCGCTCTGCATCAGCTAGTGAAATGATCATTAATAGTTTAAGATCATATATTGATGTTATACAAATTGGTGATCAAACTGTTGGAAAATCACAAGCATCACAAATTATTTATGATTCACAAAATTTATCAAGAAATAATGTAAATTCAAGTCACACATATGCTTTGCTACCTCTTATAGCGATTACAGTAAATAAGAACGATGAAACGGTACCACCTAATGGAATAACCCCAAATATAAGCACTATTGAAAAGCCAAGTGAATATGGTATCATTGGAGATTCCGAAGAACCTTTACTTAAAGCCGCTTTGTTAGATATTCAAGGATCAAGCAGATTTTATAATCAAATTGATAATAATATTTATCCGTTAAAATATAGCTTATCAAATAAGTTTGAAAATATAATGTATGTCAATAGTAGAAAAAAATAAAAACCAGATATTAATCGCCATATTAATGCTTATTGCCGCATTTTCAAGGCTTATACCCCATCCGCCAAACTTCACGCCGTTAACAGCAATAGCTCTGTTTGGTGGAATATACCTTTCTAGTAAAACTTTATCATATTTAGTGCCAATAATTATTATGTTATTTTCTGACCTATTTTTAGGGTTTTCAAGTATTTCATTATTTGTGTATTTTTCATTCATTATAATTAGTTACATTGGAATTAAAAGTAAAAAACCAGGCATACAAAACATAGTTCTATCTAGTATTGTATTTTTTGTAGTAAGTAATTTTGGTGTATGGATCCTGGGATATCCTAAAACATGGGAGGGCTTTTTAAAATGCTACACTTTAGCGATACCATTTTTTAGAAATTCTTTGCTTGGAGACTTATTTTATTCAGGTGTAATGATATTATCATATAACTTAAGTAGTAAATATTTATTAAATATCTCAAAATAGATTAAAAAGTTCTAAAAAGATTAAAACCAAAGAAAATATCACCCTCGGACCAATTACCTGTAGAGCCTGACATTAAATTAATAGAATTCATTGATTGAGAATTTGAGAATAAAAGTTGAAAAACATGACCTCCAGTTTCTATATCAATTCCAATTCCTAGAGGGTTCTCAAAAATAGAATTGCTAGATCTATTGAAGTGATATCCATAGTCAATGTTAAATGAAGTCCTCTTTGATATTTTGTAACGTGATCCAAGAATAACTCCATATTGTGAGTTATTTTGGTTATCATAAATAACTAAATTTTCATGAAAAAAAGATGGAGATATTAAAGCTGATAAATTTTTATTTACTTTTCTAGATATTATAAATTGAGTGAAATATCCAAGTCTGTTATTAAAAGACATTTTAGGATAAATTTCCTTGTCAATTGACGAGTCAATTGTTAGTGAAGAATACAACACTAATGTAAAAGGAAATTCATTATTTTGACTAATTAATCTAGCTTTATAAGCTATGTCATATGTTTTGTTGTACGAAGATCTCGAAAAACTAAAATTTGAATAATCATTTAAACCATAAATAAAATTCAATCTTGTAATTGCGTCATCAAGACCGAAGAAATTTTGAAACCCATACATTATACTTCCAAATCTGTGAGAGACAGAAAAAGCAAATTCACCTGACGATATAAGCTTTGTAGACTCAAAATTTACAACCTTTAAACTTTTGAATACTGACGAAACTTCATTGTCTTGGTCAAAATCAATTTCATCTAAAAGATCTGTTTGAGAGAAAGATAAGTTTGTAAAAACAAAAAATAAAAAACTAATTCTTAAATAGAATGACATTACTATAATTTGTACTAAATTTAATGAAAATCGTTATTACTCAGTACTAGATTTAAGAATTATTTCAACATATACGTATATTTTTGATGGAATTTTGCTTTGAACAATTCTAGGAACCTTAATATCAAAATCTGAAACAGTCAAAGGAAACTCACCCTTAATTTTAATATTATCATCTAAAAATTTTATTATAAAGGGAATATTTGTTAGTTGTTTTTGTACTCCGTGAAAGAAAAAAATGCCATCAATCAGATATATACCTGATACATTAGATTTATAATCCAAAAAATTACCGGAAAATGTTGCCTTAGGATAAAGATCTGATTCAGCATAACTTTCATTAAAATGTTCCTGCATTAATGAATTTTTAAAATTAAATCCTTTTACTTGGGCCAAAACAGCGATATCTCCATCATCAGATTCAAAAACCGCAGATGTAGAATTATTAGTAGCCTTTATTGGAACAAAAGAATCTAACCTGGAATCAAAAGTTATTGAAGCAGATTTAGTGAAATATTTGTGTTGTGAATATGAAAATTTTGACCACAAAAGGGATAAACACAGAGTTAATACTAAAAAATATTTCAAATTTAAAAACTTAATCAGTAACTGTTATTGTTCCAAACATAGAATTTGGATGCGGGTCGCAAATATATTGTGTTGATCCAACTTGAGTAAAAACCCACTGAAACTGAAACCCAGGATTAGCATCTATAAATCCTGAGTCGAATGTCTCAACTCCAGAGGTTGATCGTAAATTATGACCGCCACTATCCCAAGTCCAACGTACAGTATCACCAACTTGTATTGTTAATTGTTGGTCAGTACTAATACTAGAATTTTGCCATGGTAAATCGTAAAGGGTTAAATCATCATTCAATGAATTAGTTACATCACTTACACTATCATTTTCACAAGAGTAAATTGAAATAAATAATAGTAGAGTTAAAAAAAAACGCATATTATATTTTTATAAATTTATTTGATGAACTTTTGGTTTTTGTTGAAATAGTGATAAAATAAATACCCGATTTAAGATTTGAAACATCTAAAGAATAATTATTTATATCGTTCGTTAAATCTGAAAAAGTTAGTTTACCTAACACATCAAACACGTTAATTTTAGCAGTCTCGCTTAGATCAGAGGATATTATTTTGACATAATCTGACGAAGGATTTGGATATAAAGAGATTGATAAA
>Ga0209503_10001435_pt1 | contig 12263 bp, 10 predicted proteins | sample SouAtlMetagenome_2_FD_187448 | JGI IMG/M metagenome (GOLD analysis project Ga0209503, IMG submission 187448) | Marine eukaryotic phytoplankton communities from Atlantic Ocean - South Atlantic ANT15 Metagenome (SPAdes) (version 2) | ecosystem: Environmental > Aquatic > Marine > Oceanic | place... | reverse complement strand
CGTCGCATCCTGGGGCGGTAGTACGTCCCAAGGGTTGGGCTGTTCGCCCATGAAAGCGGCACGCGAGCTGGGTTCAGAACGTCGTGAGACAGTTCGGTCCATATCCGGTGTAGGCGTTAGAGTATTGAGAGGATCTCTTCTTAGTACGAGAGGACCGGGAGAGACGTACCTCTGGTGTGCCAGTTATCGTGCCAACGGTAGACGCTGGGTAGCCATGTACGGTAAGGATAACCGCTGAAAGCATCTAAGTGGGAAGCCCACCTCAAGATGAGTACTCTTACCATTTAAAATGGTTAAGGTCACGGCAAGACTAGCCGTTTGATAGGTATCAGGTGTAAGTGCAGTAATGTATTTAGCTGAGATATACTAATAGACCGATGGCTTTACTTATTTGTAACTATAAAAATTTCAATTTTTGGCTTAGACGTTTTATAGCGTAGTAGCTCCACATCGATCCATTTCGAACTCGATAGTGAAAGATTATAGCGGTGACGATACTTAGAGGGGGGCCTCTTGGGAAAATAACACAATGTCTAAGTCTTAATTAATAATATAAGGTATAATAAAAGTAATATTTTTATTACCTCAAGTTGCTTAAACGTGTTTTAAAAACATTCTTTTAGAGTAAGAAATTATGAGTAGTGTATACGATTGGTTCCAGGAACGTCTTGAGATTCAGGCGATTGCTGATGATATTACCAGCAAATATGTTCCCCCACACGTAAATATTTTTTATTGTCTTGGCGGGATCACTTTAACTTGTTTTATTGTACAAGTTGCAACAGGGTTCGCAATGACATTCTACTACCGTCCTACGGTTACAGAAGCATTTGCATCGGTTGAATATTTAATGACTGAAGTGAACTTCGGATGGTTAATTAGATCTGTGCACCGTTGGTCAGCGAGTATGATGGTTTTAAACATGATTCTTCATGTTTGTCGAGTATATTTAACAGGTGGTTTTAAAAAGCCACGTGAATTAACATGGGTAACTGGTGTTTTATTAGCATCAGTAACTGTATCATTTGGTGTAACTGGGTATTCATTACCTTGGGATCAGGTAGGCTACTGGGCTTGTAAGATTGTAACAGGTGTACCAGATGCCGTACCAATTGTTGGTGGTTTAATTGTACAAGTTTTACGTGGTGGTGTAAGTGTAGGTCAATCAACATTGACGCGTTTCTATAGTGCCCATACTTTCGTATTACCCGTTGTAGCAGCAGTTTTAATGCTAACGCACTTCGTAATGATTCGTAAGCAAGGGATTTCAGGGCCTCTATAAATTAAGCCTAATGCTTTTTCAGTTACTAAAAGTTAGTAACAGAAATACAGAAACATTCTATATTAATTTAATAACTATACTTATGTCTATTTTAAAAAAACCGGATCTAGCTGATCCAAAACTTCGTGCTAAGTTAGCGAAAGGTATGGGCCATAATTATTATGGTGAACCAGCATGGCCAAACGATCTACTATACATCTTCCCAGTTTGTATCTTAGGTACAATTGCATGTTGTATTGGTTTAGGGGTTTTAGAGCCAACGCCATTAGGTGAAAAGGCTGATCCATTCGCGACTCCATTAGAAATTTTACCAGAGTGGTACTTCTTCCCAACATTTAATCTATTAAGAGTAATTCCGAATAAATTACTTGGTGTTTTATCTATGGCGGCAGTTCCAATTGGTTTAATTACTGTTCCATTTATTGAAAATGTAAACAAATTTCAAAATCCATTCCGCCGTCCAGTAGCATCATTAGTATTCCTTTTTGGAACATTTACAGCTTTCTGGCTTGGCATTGGTGCAACAATGCCAATCACACAAGCTTTAACACTTGGTTTCTTCTAAGAATTACTGCTTTTAAAAGCGTTAAAGGATGGGCCCACAGTTTTTTATTGTGGGCCTGTATCCATGTGTTAAATTAACAGATATTAAAATATTAACTTTTGCAAAGGTTTCAGACTTTTGTATCTAAAATAGAAATTACAAATTATATTGTAATTAAAATATATATTTAGAGACCTAATTAATATTTAAGGTTTCTTATTTAGAAATCTCATAACAGGAGAGAAAAAATGAAAGTTGGCTCTAAAGAACTAGAAGCTAGCAAAGTAAGAGTTATAGTGGATAAAGACCCTGTAGCTACCTCATTTGAAAAATGGGCGCAACCAGGACACTTTTCTCGTACGTTAGCTAAAGGTCCCAAAACTACAACGTGGATTTGGAATCTTCACGCAGATGCACACGATTTTGATAGCCAAACAAGTTCACTTGAAGATATTTCACGTAAAATCTTCAGTGCTCATTTTGGTCAATTAGCAATTATTTTCTTATGGGTTAGTCAGGCATATTTCCATGGCGCGCGATTCTCAAACTATTCCGCATGGTTACTAAACCCAACAAGTATTAAGCCAAGTGCGCAGGTTGTATGGCCTGTAGTTGGGCAAGAAATTCTAAATGGCGATGTTGGTGGAGGATTCTCAGGTGTTCAAATTACATCCGGTGTTTTCCAAATGTGGCGTGCCTCTGGAATTACAAATGAAACGGAGCTTTATTGGACTGCAATGGGTGGTCTTATGATGTCGGCTCTAATGGTTTTTGCAGGTTGGTTCCACTACCATAAAGCTGCACCTAAACTAGAATGGTTCCAAAATGTAGAATCAATGATGAATCACCATTTAGCAGGTTTACTTGGGCTTGGTTGTTTATCTTGGTCAGGTCACCAAATTCACATTAGTTTACCAATTAATAAGCTTTTAGATGCTGGGGTAGCACCTCAAGAAATTCCATTACCACACGAGCTTTTATTTAATCAAGATTTAATGGCTCAGTTATACCCAAGTTTTAAGAAAGGTCTATTACCATTCTTTACATTAAACTGGGGTGAGTATTCGGACTTCTTAACATTTAAAGGAGGATTAAACCCAATCACTGGAAGTTTATGGTTGAGTGACACAGCACACCACCATTTAGCACTTGCCGTACTGTTTATTTTTGCGGGGCACATGTACCGTACAAACTGGGGTATTGGTCACAGCATGAAAGAAATTTTAGAAGCGCACAAAGGTCCATTAACAGGTGAAGGACACAAAGGTCTTTATGAAATTCTTACTACGTCATGGCACGCTCAATTAGCAATTAACTTAGCTATGATGGGCTCATTAAGTATTATCGTTGCGCACCACATGTACGCAATGCCGCCATACCCTTATATTGCAGTTGATTACCCAACTCAGCTATCTTTATTTACACACCATATGTGGATTGGAGGTTTCTGTGTTTGTGGGGCAGCAGCGCATGGTGCAATCTTTATGGTTCGTGACTACAGCCCGGTTCAGTCGTACAACAACTTATTAGACCGCGTTTTACGTCACCGTGATGCAATTATTTCACACTTAAACTGGGTTTGTATTTTCCTTGGTACACACAGTTTCGGATTATATATTCACAACGATACAATGCGTGCATTAGGTCGTCCGCAGGATATGTTTTCTGATAAAGCAATTCAACTACAACCTATTTTCGCTAAGTGGGTACAATCTTTACACACATTAGCTCCGGGTAATACAGCACCAAACTCTCTTGCAACAGCAAGTTATGCGTTCGGTGGTGATGTTGTTGCGGTTAACGGAAAGATTGCGATGATGCCTATTCAATTAGGAACAGCAGATTTCTTAGTTCACCATATTCATGCGTTTACAATTCACGTAACAGTACTAATTTTATTAAAAGGTGTATTATTTGCTCGTAGTTCGCGTTTAATTCCTGATAAAGCAAATTTAGGATTCCGTTTCCCATGTGATGGTCCAGGGCGTGGTGGTACATGTCAAGTTTCAGCTTGGGATCACATTTTCTTAGGTTTATTCTGGATGTATAACTGTATTTCAGTTGTTATCTTCCACTTCAGCTGGAAAATGCAATCCGATGTATGGGGAACAATCTCTGAGAAGGGTAAAATTACGCATATTACAGGTGGTAACTTCGCAAATAGTGCGCTTACAATTAATGGTTGGCTTCGTGACTTCTTATGGTCTCAAGCTTCTCAAGTAATCCAATCTTATGGTTCAGCATTATCGGCATACGGAATCATTTTCCTAGGTGCACACTTTATTTGGGCATTTAGTCTAATGTTCCTATTTAGTGGTCGTGGATACTGGCAAGAGCTGATTGAATCAGTTGTTTGGGCTCATAACAAACTTAAGCTTGCTCCTGCTATTCAGCCTCGTGCTTTAAGTATCACACAAGGTAGAGCAGTTGGTTTAGCCCACTATCTTCTAGGTGGGATTGGTACTACTTGGTCATTCTTCCTAGCGAGAATTATTTCAGTAGGTTAAATTAAAATAGAAAAGGATAATTAACAATTATGGCTACTAAATTTCCTAAGTTTAGTCAGGCACTTGCGCAAGATCCCGCAACCAGAAGAATCTGGTACGGTATCGCAACTGCTCACGATCTGGAGAGTCATGATGGTATGACAGAAGAAAATCTATATCAAAAGATTTTCGCGTCCCACTTTGGGCATCTAGCCATCATATTCTTATGGACCTCAGGTAACTTATTCCATGTAGCGTGGCAAGGTAACTTCCAGCAATGGGTTCTAAATCCATTAAAGGTAAAACCAATTGCACACGCGATTTGGGATCCGCACTTTGGTCAATCTGCTATTAAAGCTTTCACAAGAGGGGGTGTTTCTTACCCGGTGAACATCGCGACTTCAGGTGTATATCACTGGTGGTATACAGTTGGTATGCGAACAAATGAAGATCTGTACTTCGGTGCACTTGGTCTTTTAGTCTTATCAACAACATTACTTTTTGCTGGTTGGTTACATTTACAACCAAAATTCCGACCAGGTATTGCATGGTTTAAAAATAACGAGTCTCGTTTAAATCACCACTTATCAGGTTTATTCGGTGTTAGTTCATTAGCTTGGTCTGGACACCTAATTCACGTAGCAATTCCAGAATCACGCGGTCAGCATATTCGTTGGAATAACTTTACGTCTACATTACCTCACCCAGAAGGATTAACGCCTTTCTTTACTGGGAACTGGGGATTATATGCTGAAAACCCAGATACAGCACAGCATATTTTTGGTACAAGTGAAGGAGCTGGTACAGCAATTTTAACTTTCCTAGGTGGTTTCCACCCTCAAACTCAATCAATGTGGTTAACAGATATTGCTCACCACCATTTAGCGATTGCAGTTGTGTTTATCTTTGCGGGACATATGTACCGTACAAACTGGGGTATTGGTCACAGCATGAAAGAAATCCTTGATGCACATGTACCGCCTAAAGGTCGTCTAGGGGCAGGTCACCGTGGTCTATTCGAAACAATTACGGATAGTTTACACATGCAATTAGGATTAGCTTTAGCTTCATTAGGTGTAGCAACATCTTTAGTGGCACAACACATGTATGCATTACCTTCTTATGCTTTTATGGCAAAAGATTATGTAACGCAAGCTGCTCTTTATACTCACCATCAATACATCGCTGGATTCTTAATGGTTGGAGCTTTTGCGCACGGTGCAATTTTCTTCGTGCGTGATTATGATCCAGAAGTTAATAAAGACAATGTGTTAGCAAGAATGCTTCAACATAAAGAAGCTATTATTTCTCACTTAAGTTGGGTATCACTATTTTTAGGTTTCCACACGCTTGGTTTATATATTCATAATGATGTGTGTGTTGCGTTTGGAACACCAGAAAAACAAATTCTATTTGAACCAGTTTTTGCTCAGTTTATTCAAGCTGCATCTGGAAAAGCTTTATATGGATTCGATGTTCTACTTTCGTCTTCGACAAGTGCAGCGAGTGTAGCAAGTAGTAAAATTTGGCTACCAGGATGGATGGAAGCAATTAATAGTGGTAAAAATTCACTATTTTTAACTATTGGGCCTGGTGATTTCTTAGTACACCATGCGATTGCTCTAGGTCTACACACAACTACATTAATCCTTGTAAAAGGTGCGTTAGATGCTCGTGGTTCGAAGCTTATGCCAGATAAAAAAGATTTTGGTTATAGTTTCCCATGTGATGGTCCAGGCCGTGGTGGTACATGTGATATTTCCGCTTGGGATGCTTTCTATTTAGCTATGTTCTGGATGTTAAACACAATTAGTTGGGTAACATTCTACTGGCACTGGAAACATCTAACAGTTTGGGGTGGTAATGCTGCTGCATTTAACGAATCTTCAACTTATATTATGGGTTGGCTTCGTGACTACCTTTGGTTAAACTCATCTCCATTAATTAATGGTTATAACGCTTTTGGAATGAATGCACAAGCTGTTTGGGCTTGGATGTTCTTATTTGGACACTTAATCTGGGCAACAGGTTTCATGTTCTTAATCTCATGGCGTGGTTATTGGCAAGAGCTTATCGAGACTCTAGTTTGGGCTCATGAGCGTACACCAATTGCAAACTTAGTTAAATGGCGAGATAAGCCAGTTGCACTTTCAATTGTTCAAGCACGATTAGTTGGTTTAGCTCACTTCACAGTAGGCTTTATCTTTACGTTTGCTCCATTTGTTATTGCATCAACAACTGGTAAATTTGCTTAAATTCACATTAAGCAGTTTTTCATAAATTTTAGAAGAACAAAAAAAGTAAACCCTGCAGTGTAAATTTTTTACACTGCAGGGTTTACTTTTTTAAAGTTACTATTATTGAAATTAAATTGGAACTTAATAAAAGCGGGTAGAGAGAATCGAACTCTCATCATTAGCTTGGAAGGCTAAGGTTCTACCACTAAACTATACCCGCAAAAACAATCTTTACCAAACAAGATTTGTATATAATGATATCCTCAAAGCGAGCCATTCGTCAAGATTTAGGAGTAAAATTGAGAATTTAGATTTTTGTTAGCATCTTGTTTTAAGGTAAAACTATAGTTTTCATCTATTAACTGCTATTTATTGGCGGGTTTGTCGTTACATTACTAAATGTAATATTTAATATAACAAAAGTTTATACATTTTCATCGTAGCTTGATGTTATCTTATTAGTAAGATTAAAGAAAATTAGAAAAGTCTATTTTACTTCTTACTATTCCTTTTTGGAATGTATAATCTAGCAATTATATAAGCATACATCTTAAACCAAGGAGGTTGTCATGTCTCAAGCTGTTGAATCACGTACTCGTATTAAGAGTGAACGTTATGAATCTGGTGTAATCCCTTACGCTAAAATGGGTTACTGGGATCCAGAATATGTAATCAAGGATACTGATATCCTAGCACTATTCCGTTGTACACCTCAACCAGGTGTAGATCCAGTTGAAGCGGCTGCTGCACTAGCAGGTGAGTCTTCTACTGCTACATGGACTGTAGTATGGACGGATCTTTTAACTGCATGTGATCTTTACCGTGCTAAAGCTTTCCGTGTTGATCCAGTTCCAAGTGCTGCTGATACTTACTTCTGTTACATCGCATATGATATCGACCTATTTGAGGAAGGATCACTTGCTAACTTAACAGCATCAATTATTGGTAACATCTTCGGTTTCAAGGCTGTAAAGGCTCTTCGTCTTGAAGATATGCGTTTCCCTGTAGCTCTACTTAAGACTTACCAAGGTCCTGCAACAGGTGTTGTTGTTGAGCGTGAGCGTATGGATAAGTTCGGTCGTCCACTTCTAGGTGCAACAGTTAAGCCTAAGCTAGGTCTTTCTGGTAAGAACTATGGTCGTGTAGTATTCGAAGGTCTAAAAGGTGGTCTAGACTTCCTTAAGGATGATGAGAACATTAACTCACAGCCATTCATGCGTTACCGTGAGCGTTTCCTTTACTCAATGGAAGGTGTTAACCATGCAGCTTGTCTAACTGGTGAAGTTAAAGGTCACTACCTTAACACAACTGCGGCAACAATGGAAGATATGTACGAACGTGCTAACTTCGCAAGAGATCTAGGTTCAGTTATTGTAATGATTGACCTTGTAATTGGTTATACAGCTATCCAATCAATGGGTAAGTGGTCACGTGATAACGATGTGATCCTTCACCTTCACCGTGCGGGTAACTCAACTTACTCACGTCAGAAGAACCACGGTATGAACTTCCGTGTAATCTGTAAGTGGATGCGTATGTCAGGTTGTGACCACATTCACGCAGGTACTGTAGTAGGTAAGCTAGAAGGTGATCCACTAATGATTAAAGGTTTCTACAACACTCTACTTGATACTAAGACTGAAGTTAACCTTCCTCAAGGTTTATTCTTCGCTCAAGATTGGGCTTCACTTCGTAAGTGTGTACCAGTTGCTTCAGGTGGTATCCACTGTGGTCAAATGCACCAGTTAATCAACTACCTAGGTGATGACGTAGTTCTTCAGTTCGGTGGTGGTACAATCGGTCACCCAGATGGTATCCAAGCAGGTGCTACTGCTAACCGTGTTGCACTAGAGTGTATGGTTCTAGCACGTAACGAAGGCCGTGATTATATCGCAGAAGGTCCTCAAATTCTAAGAGACGCTGCTAAGACTTGTGGTCCTCTTCAAACTGCATTAGATCTATGGAAGGATATTACATTCAACTATGCATCTACAGATACTGCAGATTTCGTTGAGACTGCAACAGCAAACGTTTAATAAACTTACGACATTGTCTTAAGTTAAATTATTTTCCGGGCATTTAGCCCGGAATATCTTATAAATTTTCATTTACGGAGTAACAGATGAAACTAACTCAAGGATGCTTTTCTTTCCTTCCTGACCTAACTGACGAGCAAATTACTAAGCAGATTCAATATGCTTTAAACAAGTCTTGGGCTCTATCTATCGAATATACAGATGATCCGCACCCACGTAACAACTACTGGGAAATGTGGGGTCTTCCTCTTTTCGATATGAAAGATCCAGCGGCTGTACTGTTCGAGATCAACATGTGTAAAAAAGCTAAGCCAAACTTCTACGTGAAGTGTGTTGCTTTTGATAACACACGTGGTACAGAGTCTGCTGTACTTTCGTTCATCGTTCAGCGTCCAGCTTACGAGCCAGGTTTCCGCCTAAGCCGTCAAGAAGTTCAAGGTCGTAACCTAGTTTACACACTTGAAGCTTATTCTGTTTCTGCTAAGCCAGAAGGCGAGCGTTACTAATTAGAACTTTAAATAATCTAGGCATTTTGTATCAACAAAATGCCTAGGTTATTTGTAATATTTTTTTTGTTTAGTAAATTCCAAACTTAATATGTATCCTTTAAGGTAGCCATTTATAACGAACGTTTTAGTTTTTAAAAAATTATTAAAACTGTAATATTATACCTCTCTTTATGTACATATAATTATATTAACAGGATATAAATCCTGGGAGGTTTTAAGACCCAAAACTAATTTAAAAAAACAATTAATCATGACTACAACTTTAGAAAGACGCGAAAGCGCAAGCTTCTGGGAGCAATTCTGCGCATGGATCACTTCAACTGAGAACAGACTATACATTGGTTGGTTCGGTTGTCTAATGTTCCCTACTCTACTATCTGCTATCTCAGCTTACATTATTGCTTTCATCGCAGCACCTCCAGTAGATATCGATGGTATCCGTGAGCCAGTTGCTGGTTCTCTACTTTACGGTAACAACATCATCTCTGGTGCTGTAGTACCAAGCTCTAACGCTATTGGTGTACACTTCTACCCAATTTGGGAAGCTGCTTCAATTGATGAGTGGTTATACAACGGTGGTACTTACCAACTAGTTGTTCTTCACTTCTTCATTGGTGTATGTGCTTACATCGGTCGTGAGTGGGAACTTTCTTACCGTCTAGGTATGCGTCCATGGATCTGTGTTGCTTTCTCTGCTCCAGTAGCAGCTGCAGCTGCAGTATTCGTAATCTACCCAATCGGTCAAGGTTCATTCTCAGATGGTATGCCTCTAGGTATCTCTGGTACTTTCAACTTCATGCTTGTATTCCAAGCTGAGCACAACATCCTAATGCACCCATTCCACATGCTTGGTGTTGCTGGTGTATTCGGTGGTTCACTATTCTCAGCTATGCACGGTTCTCTAGTAACTTCATCTCTAATCCGTGAGACTACTGAGAACGAGTCAGCTAACTACGGTTACAAGTTCGGTCAAGAAGAAGAGACTTACAACATCGTTGCAGCTCACGGTTACTTCGGTCGTCTAATCTTCCAGTACGCTTCATTCAACAACTCACGTGCTCTTCACTTCTTCCTAGGTGCATGGCCAGTAGTTGGTATCTGGTTCACAGCTATGGGTGTAGCTACTATGGCATTCAACCTAAACGGTTTCAACTTCAACCAGTCAGTTGTAGATTCACAAGGTCGTGTAATCAACACTTGGGCTGATATCCTTAACCGTTCAAACCTAGGTATGGAAGTAATGCACGAGCGTAACGCTCACAACTTCCCTCTAGATCTTGCAGCTGGTGAGTCTTTACCAGTAGCTCTAGTTGCTCCTGCAGTAGCAGCGTAATTAGGTTATCTAGAAACCTTAAAAATACTACAGATCTTATGATCTGTAGTATTTTTTATTTGTTTTATAATTCATGTCCGCCAGTTATCTTGCGGCGTATTCCTGTAACACCTTGACTCACTGCTCCTGCCTTACTTGCTCCCTTCCAAAAACCATAACCTCCCGGAATTAAGTTAGCTGCAGCTGCGATATAGAAGCAGAAATATGCGGCCCCTAAGCATACACAGCAAAAGTAATGCTCCTTTTTTCATTCGACGATTGCGTCTCCTATAGATTTCGTTCCTAGACCTGTTTCAATCACCACATTCGCTACTTGGGCTCCTGTTTTAGTTGTATCCCATGCTTTTAGACCACCTTGAAGACTCGCCGAAACTGCTTCACCGCCACGTAATTTTAATTCCCCGCTATTAACAATAGTCTTTATTTTATCTACACTTTCAAGTGACGGAAAGTCATTCATTTTTGCATTTTATCATTATCATTAGTCTAATAAATTTTATACTTATTAAACTAATGATATTTGGTAAATATTCTATTTATTAACTAAATCGATTATTTGGGAAAATGCTTTCTTATCAAAAAGAACAAGCTGTGCAAGCATTTTTAAGTTTATATTTAAAGAAGCTTGCTTCATTAAATTTCGTAATTTACTATAATTAAGGCCATGTGAACGGCTTGCCGCATTTACACGACAAATCCATAATCTTTTAAAGTCACGCTTACGACGCTTACGGCCTACATATGAATAAACTAATGCTTTCATCACTTGACCATTTGCAGTCCTAAATAAACGCGAATGTGCCCCTTTAAAGCCTTTTGCTAATTTTAAAATTTTCTTACGACGCTTTGCTGCGACGTTTCCTCTTTTTACTCGAACCATAGTATATCAATGCTAATTTTTACATAAAGCAAGTTGTTTGAGCAACACCTTTCTTTGAAATTGACTGAACAAGAACACGCGTTAGTTTTGAACGGTGACCAAATGTCTTTCGAGTCTTTTTCTTCGAACGCATTTTATAAACTCGAATTTTTGGGCCTGAAAAATGCTGTAAAACACGTAATTCTACGGAATATTTATCTGTTAAATAAGGCTGGCCTATTTCTGCAGAATCATCCATTTTTACTAAAAGAATATCAGAAAGAGAAAACACATCACCTTTAGAAAAAGGAAGTTTATCAAAATCATAAAACTTACCTTCTTCTATCCACATTTGTTTTCCGCATGCTTCAACGATTGCATATGAAGACATAAGTTATTTATATATAAAAAATTTATTTACATTAGTTTATAAAGACGACTTAGACATTGTGTTATTTTCCCAAGAGGCCCCCCTCTAAGTATCGTCACCGCTATAATCTTTCACTATCGAGTTCGAAATGGATCGATGTGGAGCTACTACGCTATAAAACGTCTAAGCCAAAAATTGAAATTTTTATAGTTACAAATAAGTAAAGCCATCGGTCTATTAGTATATCTCAGCTAAATACATTACTGCACTTACACCTGATACCTATCAAACGGCTAGTCTTGCCGTGACCTTAACCATTTTAAATGGTAAGAGTACTCATCTTGAGGTGGGCTTCCCACTTAGATGCTTTCAGCGGTTATCCTTACCGTACATGGCTACCCAGCGTCTACCGTTGGCACGATAACTGGCACACCAGAGGTACGTCTCTCCCGGTCCTCTCGTACTAAGAAGAGATCCTCTCAATACTCTAACGCCTACACCGGATATGGACCGAACTGTCTCACGACGTTCTGAACCCAGCTCGCGTGCCGCTTTCATGGGCGAACAGCCCAACCCTTGGGACGTACTACCGCCCCAGGATGCGACG
>Ga0209503_10001432_pt1 | contig 12276 bp, 8 predicted proteins | sample SouAtlMetagenome_2_FD_187448 | JGI IMG/M metagenome (GOLD analysis project Ga0209503, IMG submission 187448) | Marine eukaryotic phytoplankton communities from Atlantic Ocean - South Atlantic ANT15 Metagenome (SPAdes) (version 2) | ecosystem: Environmental > Aquatic > Marine > Oceanic | place... | reverse complement strand
GTCTTCTTGAAAGACTCTAGTCCAAGAAAGACACATATTCTTAATTTAGCATGTCCTTGTGAAAGTGTTTGGTCTGTACAAACATTTGAGGCATCGCATTGACACGATCTTACGGTGGCTTGACCAACTTCCCTATCCGTTTTACTGGGCGCAAGATCCGTCGGTGAAAGAGAAATATCTGTGATTGGACTTGAGGAAGGCTCAGGACTGGTTCCACTCACGAAAAATTTCTTTTCACTTGTTTGCGTAGGCTGTGTCGACACAGAATGATCAATATCGTTACTGCTTGTTGCAGGAGGCCAGATGGGTTTCTCCGTTAGATCGTTCGATGTTGGCTGCGATGGTCCGAGAGAGTCTATCATTAAGAACTCAGAAAAGTCTGATGGCTCTGACGAAATGAAACTCTGTGGTAAGTTCGAGGGATTGTCAAACACTGCATCTGACGGTGAAAATGATAGACTTGTTGTTAGCGGGGCTATTGATGGAATGTTTGAGGGGGCCGTTGATGTCGGATTTGTCGTTGGGAATGTAGATGGAGCCATTGATAAAGTATTTGTGATTGATATATTGTTCCATGAACAAGCTTGAAAGCCACCATTCATATACGCCGACTGTTGTAAGCATGAGCTTTTATCTTCAATCAATGTATCACTCTTTCGGCAAGTCTGTCGATTCAACAAAGAATCAATGTAGAATGTTTCGTTGATACTAGGATGTAGACTCTCTATTGGAAAGACATCACAAAATGGTGAATCGTCGAGAAAACCCTCTACAGTACCATCTGATATCGTAGTAAAAACCATTGAGCCCTGGTCGTTTATTGCAAGACATTTGTAATTCTCGCCGGAATATATAATTTCGTTTACAACTTTTCCCCAGGTATCATAGGAGTCTCGCTCGTAAACTCCGACGTATCCCAATTGATGCTCATCAACATCACTGCTGCTATTGATTTCATGCGTCGGTGACAAAGCTGCAACAGCAATTCTTTCGCCAGTACGAGATATTACCACTGTGTTTCCAAACTGTTCTCCACTTTTCCGTCCAGACATAGGATTACCGACCAAGGCCCAACGACGAGGAGAACGAAAAGCAGAAGCAGGTCTTCGCCAATGATAAAGGCGCACAAGCCCTGTACCCTTACTATTCGTTTCATTGCCTCGGATGTCCGATTCGTTATCGAGAATTCCCACTATTTCCTTCCAACCAGGAGAGCCGACAACTAGAAATAGTTGTTCGTTGATATTTGCACTCGTATCAAGAGAAGCTCCGAAGTGCTCTCCAACTTTAGCTCCCATTAAATCATTTCCCATTTGTTTCCATCCATTTGAAAGGGTGTATGATGCAGTATAAACAAGAACTAAACCTCGATTATCACTGTAGCCTGGAGCGCCAACTGCCAATCGGAATTCATACTTAGAGCGATGTGACGAAGCTTCAGTGATACTCAATGCTGCACCAAACTGATCTCCATAGTTTCGTCCTTCAAGAGGAGGAAAAAAATCATCCCATGTCGAACTAATATTTTTGGATGGCGAGTAGTCACGTACAAAGACTTGAACCATCCCACGATTTGATTGCCATGTTTCGCAACTCATTGCAAGGTATAACTTTGTTCCAGCTTGGCCTAGTTGAACGGATTTGCCGTCAGCGACACACCAGAACGTGCCAATCTTTTCGAATCTGTACGTCAACATACTGTCATTATCTTGCCCGCCATCCACAATTTCCCATACGTCAACTTGTTTCGAAGACAAATAATCGCGACTGGCTAAATATTGACCATTCGTAGAAAGGGAAAAGTGAGCCCCGCTGACTCCACTTAAGTGAGCTATAGGCATCCAGGACAGTTTGCTTTTTCCGCCATGACCTTGCTGTCCACCCAAGTCGTAAACAGTGATGGTGTCTGAAGCCCCCACCGCCATTCTCCGACCGTTTTTTCCAAGCTCGACTCTTTGCGAATTTGAAGCCAAAATTGATAGAGGAGCATCTAGTAAAGGGTCAAGAGGAACCCATGAGCTGTTTACCGTATGTTCATTGAGGCTAACAATCTGAAAGATTAGAAAGAAAGCAAGATACATTCGATTCCTTAACATTTTGGCACAAAGACGATGGATATTGCAAGTGTAAACTATATCGATACCTTTCATAATGTTTTCTTTCTACAAAGTGAAGTTAGCAGAAGTTCTAAATGTAGTCGAAGTATATCAGCTTGACAAAATCAAAATTCGACCTGAGAAACTGACAAGAAACGGATTTTTCTTAAAATCACGTTTGCGAGCAGTAATCACCCGTTTCTCACCGTGGACTTTTAAATATCTGTTTTTATAGTTTTGATGCATTAGTCGTATGTTCAACTACACGAACAACTGATCGAAAGGCAAACGGTTCGTTGGCAGCAAGTTCGGCAAGTATCTGCGAAGTCAAGAGAGTACAAGAGAAGTGTACGTATCGTTAATAATATCAAGGGTTGTCAGGAACCTTAAAATTGTCGGCCTGATGCGATCGTTTATGTGTTAATCCATTAAACACGAAAGAATGAACTGTAATTTATTCCGAAGAGACCTACCTTTCGGTCAAGCTTAATCCCAGAGTGCTTGTATGAACCCATAAATTGAGAATAGCGCCAAGAGTATTGTCGAACCCCTGCCTGGATTCGTTGAATCCAGAATTTTTTCCATTCTCGCCGTTTCCGGCGGCGATCTCGATAGGCGTATTGCCAAGATTTTTGTAAGCGACGAATTGCCAACCGAAAGCAGTTTTTGGAACGACCTCGAAAGCTAAAAAACAATATTTTACAAAAAAGATCAGTGTGCTTTTTGTTCAGGTAGTTTGCATAGATTCAAATAAAATTTTTGGTTCTTTCTTACCCTTTTGTTTGTTTCAGTAGGTTTTTATGCTATTTTAGGCAAGTAACAGAAAAGGATATGGAGGGAAACGCAATAAGACAGTGCAGCGTAAAATTAAATAATTGCTCCAGGGTTCGAACAACCATTCCTTGCGAAGTTTTCTCCATTTCTTGATGCGTGAATATGTGTCGACTCTAGAATCACAATGATACCCTCACCTTTTTCGAGGCAAAATTCCTCGTAATTATCAATGCATTCGGAGTGAACCGATGTGAGAGATTGACTTGTTCTCTACACACGCCATTGTATGAAGGCACAGAATATTTCGCTAACAGCCCTCTTGTTCGAGATAAGAGTTTCAAAGACATTACGAGATATATTATATATGGGTATGGGTGGGTCACTAGCGATGGCAGTCTTCAGCGAATTTTCGACGGGCGGAACAATGGTTTATTTGTACGTATTGTCCTTGAACGATCAACAACAAGAGTAATGGTGATGTTACTGTCAGATTGATCGATGAAGAAAATCAGTAAGTTTCGGTTTTTTAACAACATGTTTTTGCTCTTCCGAGGTGGCTTCAGAAAGTGGCCGATCCCCACGACCCAAAAGTTCCGTTGTCTATCTGTCCGTCGTTCATTATTGAACTACTAACGGTATTTTAACGAAGACAATTTGTCTCGTGGCGTTTTTGATTTGTTAGTACGTGTGGTATGAAGTATTCCGGGTCTTGAAAATCGGAAGGGTTCTATTTTCTTCCATTCACATTTCAGGTCATTTACATCTTTCTCATAACATAAGACTACTGCATTAAAAGCCGAAAATCTGAATAACCATGAAATTCTCTATTGCTGCCCTCGCTCTTATGGCGATCCCCGCCTCTGCCATTGAACTCACTCCAGCCGTAAGTTTCTGTATATCTTGAATCAGATTTTGAATGTTGTTGATCGTCTGAACTATTTGAAGATCGGTGCAATCGAGGAGACGTATCGGCAGTGTTAAAAAATAATGACTGCACTAACAAATTATCTGGTTTCTTGCTCTCGAAACGTGGACATGTTTAGAACTATGATGAAGTAACTGCCGGAAAGGTTGTTTTCATCAAAATGTTCGCCCCGTGGTGTGGTCACTGCAAGAAAATGAAGCCTGACTGGGATAAGCTTATGGAAGAGTTTAAAGACTCGGAGACACAGCTCATCGCCGATGCTGATTGTACCGCTGATGGAAAGCCAATTTGCGATGCCAACGGCGTCAAGGGATTCCCCACTCTGAAATACGGCGACCCAAACGATCTGCAAGATTACCAAGGTGCTCGGTCATACGATGCCCTCAAAAAATTCATCGATGAAGAGCTGAAGCCAACTTGCTCGCCCACCAACTTGGATTTGTGTGACGATGACAAGAAGAAGGAAATCGAAACTCTTATGGGACTTGATGACTCAGTACTTGACGAGAAGATTGCTGCCGAGGAGAAGAAGATCGAAGAAGCCGAGAGCACATTCAAAGCCGGTGTTGAGAAACTCCAAGAAACCTACCAACAGCTCATGGCTGACAAAGAAGAAACCGAAGCCAAAGTCAAAGCTGCTGGTTTGGGTCTCATGAAATCAGTCAAGGTCGCAAAGAAGAAGGCCGCTGCGGGTAGTGACGAACTTTGAGAAATCGTGGTCACAAAGGAACGAAGTCAACACTACACTTAACTTTTCTATTAAAATTTTGCCATTTCAAAACATAGCATAATCAGCCCGTTTCCTAGTTAATACAATGACAGTACTTCTTTGAAAAAAAAAAGATTAAAACGTTGTAGAGAACTCGTTTGTAAGGGAGACTTTGTGACACTCGTGAGGCTTTGCCAATGAGATGACAACTTTGGTCAAAAATTCTCATGTGTTTCATGCTCATCACAAAAAACACAGAGAGATGCAGTCGCAGCAGCTCACTTACCAAAGGAAACTTTATCGTGATGCCCTAGTCTCCCTCAAAGGCCCCAGCGCAACCCCACCCAATGGGCATGGGGCCACCAAAGTGCCCAAAGTGAACCACCGGAGAAGCGCAACTATATTAGTACTTCGACGGCGTTCAGATCCGTACGTTTTGAGAGATTGGTTTAGACGCAGATAATTCAAGAAGCACGAAGGTCGAAACGTGTTACTTCCTCTCCTTAACTTGAATGGACAACGATTCATAAGAAATCCTCCTGTTTCACTTACACAAATTGAAAATGTCGGAAGATTCTCAAAATCGCTCTGATGCAGGAGCATCACTTGACCAAGCAAATGTTGGAAGTAACCAAGATGATACCACTGCTAAAGATAATAAGAAAAAGAAGCGGGTGATTGTGAAGCCACCTTGTCCACAGTCCGTATCCACAGGATACTTGATTTTGAGGGGTGTTCTCCAGGGTTTGGTCGGCGCTAGTATGGATGAAGCCACTGTTTCACTATTGCAACCTACGTACATCAAGGAGAAGATCCCTTCAGGAAAATTCTCCATCAACTTGGGCAAGAAACTCGGGTCTTGTCAGTTAGATCTGCCTGAGGAAGATAGCTCGATCGATAAGTTTTGGGGAGCTCTCCAAACTGCACTAGATAGGATCATCGCTGATGATCTAGACATTATTACATGCGCCTCAATGCCCAAAGAGCAAGCGATTCAACTTTACGGCAAGGGTATTTTCGATGGGAATACTCTAAAACGTACCCCCGATTCATTCTTGTGCTCTTACATTGATGGTATTGTTTTGGCAGTGCCTCCCAGTACTCCATTTTCTACCACTGGGAGTATTAAAGCGATCGTTTTGGATATTGACCAATGCAATATAACTGCTGGTAAGAAGGCACGGAAGGCTGAAGTCACTATCAAATTTAAAGTAGAGGAGAGAAATTCCGATAGTGACGCTTCGATTCCTGCGGTGGCAGAAAGCAAATCCATGGAATCATTTGTAGAAGTTGTTACAACTAACGGACTTGCCAATCTGCATGAAAATAAAATTCGGATTCACGAAGGACTTGGGTTGATCATGGCAGCAGCGGAGGCAGAAGCTGAAGCTCAGAAGGCCAAGGACGCCGGAAACGGTCAAACCAAAGGCAGTGATAATGAAATGGTCGTAAACGCCTATGAAGTATCTGGAGAGATTGATTACAATAAGTTAGTGGATCAATTTGGGTCAACACTGATTGATGATCCTCTCATGAAGCGTATCGAAACTTTAACGGTTGGAAAAGGTAAAGTTGCGAAACTTCATCGGTTTTTGCGTCGAGGAATTTATTTCTCCCATCGTGATATGAATGCCCTTTTAGATTGCATCGAAAAGAAACAACCAATGTACTTATATACCGGAAGGGGGCCAAGTTCAGCTTCGATGCACATCGGACACTTAATCCCGTTTTTGTTTACAAAGTGGTTGCAAGATGCATTTGATGTTCCGTTGGTTGTGCAAATGACGGATGACGAAAAGTTCTTGTTTAAGGGAAAATATGAAGCCGAGGAAGGAGATAACTTAATTCATTACGCTGGATTGACAATTGAAAACGCACGCGACATTATTGCATGTGGCTTTGACAAGAAGAAGACGTTCTTATTTTCTGATTTAGATTATGTTGGAACGATGTATCCCAACATTGTTCGGATTTGGAAAGCTGTCACTACAAATACTGTGAACGGGATTTTCGGTTTTGATGGTAGTGCAAATATCGGTAAAATTGCATTTCCGGCTATCCAAGCCGCCCCATCGTTTGCATCGAGCTTTCCTGTGGTTCTCGAAGAACCAAACCCTCTCGAAACTAAGGCAGTGTGTTTGATTCCCTGCGCTATTGACCAGGATCCTTACTTTCGAATGACACGAGATGTGGCCCATAAACTAGTAGGGAAAAATCATGGGCTTGCCGGCAAGCCTGCTCTGATTCATTGCAAGTTTTTCCCTCCGCTACAGGGTGCTGCAGGTAAAATGTCAAGTAGCGACGAAAACTCAGCGATCTTTTTGACGGATACAGCCGAAGATATCAAACGTAAAATTAATCAGCATGCCTTCTCAGGTGGACAGGAAACTCAAAAACTCCAGAAAGAGAAAGGTGCAAATTTAGAAACTGATGTGAGTTACCAATGGTTGTCGTTTTTGTTGGAAGATGACGAGGAATTGGCTCGAATTGGAGAGGAGTATGGGTCTGGAACTGGAGAGTACTGGTCAACTGGGAAAGTGAAGGCAAGACTGATTGACCTTCTTCAAGATTTGGTGGCCAAGCATCAAGAAATTCGATCAAAGATATCTGACGACGAGGTTCGAGAGTGGATGAAACAGCGCAGTATTTTGGTCAAGAATACTGAATAGATTTTAATAAAACATTGATGAAAATTTCAATCAGTGAGACAAGCATCGAGTATTCCTGTTTATGATGTAGATACAGCAACTACCCGCATGGAAAAAGGATCTCTTGACTCTCTTATCAACATCCGTGAAAGCCAAATCATTGATAGCATAGATAAGAATACAGTCCTGGCTATGCCATTCGACGCAGGTAATCTTTTATTAGTACTTTACATTCTAGTACGCTCATAATTTGCATGCCATTCCAATGCAAACACCTGATGATGTGCCACAGCATTGGCCCCGGGCTGTGGCAAAGCTCCTGTTGGTGCCATGCCCTCCCACACCCCACTACTAGTTGCCCAGCACACTGGGGCACAGCCCCAGTGGCGCATCTGCCAGCTAGACTCTTCTTTAGTAACATTGTTGTAGTGGGGAGAGTTGTCTTTCATTCAGTTGGAAAAGTGGGAGTGGTGGGGAACTGGCTTCTCACCTGCCACCAGGGTACTACCCCAAAAGGCGCAAACAAAAAGCTTGTCATTTGTTTTGGTGAATAAGGTTGGGGATTTCTTTGACACCTTAATTTTCAAGAACTTCAATTAAGATACAGTTAGTTGAGAAGACGTCTCGACAGACCACAAGAAATAATACAGTTGGAATTGACAAGGTCATCGCAAAGATCATCACACATTAGACATTCAATTTTAGCATAGTGCGATTTAATATTTTCAAAGATGCCAACTCCAATGCGATGGGCAGACTCTGACAGTGATGATAGTGACGAGGAATACGTTGTCAACGAAGAGTCATCCTCGAGTTCCTCTGACTTAGACCAACAGCAAAATCAAGCCAATGCATCTCAAAATGCATCATCATTTTCTTCGCGTGATAATTATGGTAGATACAGTAATGATAACATGGGCCAAAGGACGCAGCAACAACATTTTCGCCATTCAAAAAATCATCAAAAAGGCGGAAATAGTGGTAATTACGGTGGGGGGGGCAAGAATAGATCGCAGCATTTTCAAAGCAACCAAAATAAAAACCGAAAAGGGACGGGGCCAGAGAACTGGAAAGAATTAGCAAAAGCTTCATCGCGATTTTCATCAGGTAAACTTGTTAAACCTTGCCATAGAATACACAGTGCAATCATATTTTCACTCACGCAAACGCACTCTTCTTGACTTATTGAATTTCTATCAGACAATACGAATACGGGTACTACTATTAATGGAAGTGCATGGATGGCGCAAAGAAGGGCTAAAATGGAGCAGGAGGCTAAGGAGCAAAAACGGAAAGAATCCGAACGACGGCAGCAAGAGCAAGAAGAAAAGCAATCACGCCGCAAATCCCAGCTGAGCGCCTTGAAGGCGGCAATGTGCGAAATTAAACAAAAGCAATCAGAGGAAGTATCTCAGAAAGCAGGACCCCCATCTCTTAGGGATTCTGACGCATCTAATTCAAATGTACGCATTTTGAAGAAGAGTACTGCTAATATTTCAACCGCGACCGTAAAACATGACAGTGATAACGAGAACAGTAACTACCGAAACCAATCCGGTTCAAGGTCTGCTCAGCCGCATCACGATCCAAAAGATTCCAAGCAAAGTGACGATGGTGCAATGAAAGGATCATGGCGACGAGGAAAAGCATCTTCACTGCCACCAGTTACAGCATCAAAAGCCCCCTCGTATTCTAATCAACCGCCTCCACCCCCAAAGTATAGTTACACTATTGGCCACTCGCCATCGCCAAAACAGCAACAAAAATCGCTTCATAAGGCCGAACTTCAACCAGATCGTTCGTCCGTCAAGTTCACACGAGATCGAAGTAGTTTCAAAGACAATAAAGCCAATACTGTGTCGAGCGTAGGGTTTAGTAACAATGGTGCTGCGGAAGAAAAAGGAGAAACAAATGACCATGCAGCCACAATGGATCGTGAGAAAGAACAACGTACTGATGGTGTCAATAATAGGCAGGGATATAATGAAAAGGGAGGAAACTACCACCGTGTCATCGTTGCTTTTGATGATGCATCAGGGCATCCATCTACTGAGAAGAAAAAGAACAATAAGAATAACGAAGGGCAACCTATGATCGACGGCGGGGAAAATGATGTTGGTCCAAACCCGAAAATCAAGCATAACAATGACCATAACGATGAAGAGGTTGCATCTATAAAGACATCATCATCACGTGGATCGTCGACTTTGCATTCTTCATCTCGCAGTCTTGGTAGCGGAGGTAAAAAGCGGCGAGATAACAGAGGCAGTAAGGGTGCAAGAGGGAGAGGACGTGGTCGTGGCCGAGGAAGAGGACGCGAGGGTAGAGGATCGCAAAATTCCTCAAACGTCACCACTGGAAATAATTTAAACGACGGCGACAACCTTGCCGACAGTGCAGGAAAAGTAGCGACACAGGCTACAATTCATTCGAATACCAATCGCACTCGCAACGGGAGTGGGCGACTTGGAGGAAGGGAAGGAAAGCAGCGTGTCGCACAAAGTGGAAAGAAAAAGTCTCCCAATAATACTAATGAGGGAAATCGTAGTAATGAAAAACGCCAAACGCCCGGTGGTCGTGGCCACAGTAAAGGTGCAAGAGGCAACGATGGTCGTGGTGGGAGGGGGCATAAGACAGGAAGAGGAGGGAGAAGTGGTCAGAGAAATAGTGGAAAAGGTCCCTCAAACAGCTCGTCTGGTGCAAAGAAATCGCATGCACCAAAATATAGTTACGAAATCGGTAAGGACTAATTTTCAATAATTGTAATCAACCTATCATGTTCACAGCTCCATAATAGAAATTGATATGCATACTGTCTATTACAAACGATGAATAGCATGTGATATTATGAATAACATGTTTGTTTCCCCTGATAGTTTATAATATTATTTTATGTTGTAGTGCATGCTTTGAGCTTGTAGCTCTTAGCCTTTTTTATGCCTTCACCTTTGCACTTTTTTGCAACCTTGCCCTTTCTTTTTCCTCCTTCTGCAAGGCATATTTTTCTCTCTGACGTTCTCTACATCTGAGGCATTTGGTTGCTAGTCCCTTATCACCAAAGGCAGCCCATGGTCGAAAATTCTTACAACCCTTGCACCATTTGATTTCAAGACCCGAGTTGGATACAACCCAGACATTCACATCACAAAGAGTACATAGACCCTTGTTCTGAGTTGGTATAATAGCATATGCACTCTTATCTCCTGAAATGTCCTGGCCATTTGCACCTCTTGAATCCTTCTTGCCTAGAGAGCCCTTCTTCTTGTTTCCGGAAGAACATGGACATGCTGACCCACACATGACACAGCACCTCATACCTTCCGGAAGGTTAACAGCTTGCTTTTGTGACATATGCACTGGAAAGTTCACCAAGCTGGTGAATTCTGGCACAGTTGCACCTTTAAACTTTTCCATATCACCTTGGAACTTTGATGGAATCGGTGGTTTTAAAGGAATGCATTTCCTTTTTGATTGTGTGATATCCATGGGTGACATATGGTGAGGACTGGCCATGGGAGGTACCATGCCCCTCTGATGTGGACTCCACATTTGCTTTGGACCAGGCAATCCCATTGGAGATGTCAATGGGTGATGCGTTGACATAGGTGGTGGGATGTGGATCGGTACCGGTGCCATGTGGGCGCCTGGAGGCATCCTTCCTCGAAGATTCCGAATGCGATCATTATGCGGTGGTGGATGATGGCCATTGAACATGTGACCAAATTCTCGTCTTTCATTATGAAGAGGGCTCCTTGTAAAGCCCATCCCCATATTTGAATTAGGATAATGTGGCGCAGGAGCTTTCGACCCAGCATATACAGGTGTTGGAGGAAGACCATCGCGTGGTGGTCCATAAGAATAGAATTGAGGATTAGGTTGCTTTTGCCTTCGATCCATAAAAACACTGTTTGAATGATACAGCTGCTCCGATTGCGATGTTTTTATGTTTCCATCTTTTGCGTGTAGAAGTCGTTTTTCGCTTCGATCCGAATGGTGGTTTTCACGCTCATCAGAACCTGAATCACGGAAAAATATCGGAAGTGGAGTTGTTGTACCACTTGCACGATCAACAGACATTGCAATATCTGAATTGGGAGATAACATCGATAGCCTTATACTTTCGCCATCCTCTTTATCGTTTTCGTCGTCCTCGTTTTTCTTCTTGGACTCATGATCCTCCTTCCAAAGAGAAAAATGATGAGGGCTTATCACCATATTGCCTGTCGCCGATGACAAATGAGAGGTAGTGGAATCCGGTCGTTTCCTATCCCCCTTTTCGCTACTTTCTTCCCAGCTGCAGCCAGCTAGATCCTCAAGTGAAGGGGTATCCCCAGCTATACTCCACGATAGAGATGGAGCAATAGCAGAAAACGCTGCCGAAGGTGAAATTCCCGTCTCACCTGCATGTGGCAAAGGAGTAAAGGATTGACCACGGAGATGCTTGTTCAGGGTATCCTCATCAGTCATCATGTCATTTTGAAGCATATTGGGTGGTGTTGGTGTGTCTGTCAACGAGTCATGTCGCGGCTTTTCAGTGACGACGTCCATATCTGTTTTAACAGTGATCTTGGGAGTAAGATTTTTCTTTCTGTTTGTGTTTTTGCTGATAGGAGTTTCGTCGACATCGCGATGATTGATTGGTGATGTTGACAAACTGAGAAATATATTTTTACCTGATGATTCATTTGCGTCGTCGTTCTCAGAATCTTTCATGGAGAGCTGTCTGAAACGGGATGATTCGGCGCCATCGATTGACTGATCAGAAGCGTTAGCCAACCTAGCATTCCCTTTCCTTTTGAATATAGATTTTGTATGATCATTTCTGCCGATAGGAACTGGAACACAATCACTTCCCTTCCGTCTTTTTGGTGACGCTTTCATCATAGGAGTATCATCCACTGATATAATCGTAATTTTCAAAAGACTTTTTTGTGAGTTTTAATTGAACAAATGTGTAAAATTCATGAAGACTTAGCAATACATACCTCTAGAGCCTTCGTACGACGATAGCGAGAATCCTCCTCCACTTAGACTTGACGTTGTAGAATGTCCGGAATTGGTCCTCTCAAGAGGTGGCCGATCGCTTTCTTCGAAAATGTTTGCAGAACGCGACATCGGTGGCAG
>Ga0209503_10001429_pt1 | contig 12288 bp, 11 predicted proteins | sample SouAtlMetagenome_2_FD_187448 | JGI IMG/M metagenome (GOLD analysis project Ga0209503, IMG submission 187448) | Marine eukaryotic phytoplankton communities from Atlantic Ocean - South Atlantic ANT15 Metagenome (SPAdes) (version 2) | ecosystem: Environmental > Aquatic > Marine > Oceanic | place... | reverse complement strand
CCGAATGACCTATGCTCAAAATCTGTTGCCACTCCTGACCCTGTATTATCTACTTCTAATTGAACTCCTGTAATAAAAAAGTCATTAGAAGTATTATCAATAAGATTAACTTGACCTACTGCCCTATTTGCAGATGTTGTAGATGCCCAAGTAGTAGCTAATGTTCCACTAGTATATGTAGTTCCAGCCATTAACCATATATATAATTGAAATCTATTTGCATTATCATTTGTTATTGCTCCTGTAGTATCAGCAGGGAATATTATTGTTTTTTTCTCCCATGTATTTGCAGAATTAACAGTATAGCTTCCACTACAACTTCTACTATTTTGTACATCTTCTAATTCCATACAATGTACTCCTGTTTTTGGAGACTTAACATGAAAACTTAAAGCATATTGTTTTGCATCAGAAGAACCTTTTGCAAAATCTTGAACATTTTGACCTTCAATTCTGTGTTGAAAGAAAACATATTGTCCAGCAGATGGAGAAGCGTTTGCAGTTGTTACATCAACTTTCATGCTAGAACCAAAACCATTTGGAGTATCTGTACTCTGTGATATTGTGAATCTTGCAGCACCACTTTGTGAAAATCTATATCTATCAGCAGCAAAATATCCATTACTATCACCAACGTCAGCTACTGAGGCTGATCTTTGGAAAATTTGCATCCCTCCATTTATTATCTTGTTTCTATTACTTAGGTTATTAGTAATGTTGGCAGTACACGTTCCATCAGTATTGTTGACAGTAATAGCAGCAGCACTAGCTCCTACCCCTTTTATCGAATTTACCTTGATCTCTGACATAATTAACTAGGTTTTGGGTTAGCGTCTTTAACCGCTTTGATGTGGGTTGCCCACGTTCCAGTTGTATCTAGTTTACCTGCAAGCATATCTGCATACAACATATCTAATTGATTTCCGATTGTATCGTAGGTTGTAGAACCATTTGTTGTTCTATCGGTTTTGTACTTAACAGCAGCAGCTTCAGCATCTAGAGTAACTCTTGCAGCGTCTATATCAGACTGAATAAGTGTTATCTGTGAGCCATCTGCCTTAAAAGCTCCTGTGCCATCATCAATGGTTACAGCATCAGGATATGCTTTATAAATAGCTTCGTGATCTAATGACATTATACTGCTACCTCCATAACTGTAAGAGTAGAACTACCGCAAGTATTGTAAGGTTGATTATCTAAGGTAGCTGGTCTATTGATGTAAGTAATGTAAGAATTATCACCTTTTCCAAGCTGTACTTTATATGTTAATTCTGAGGTGCTGTTTGGACTATCTAACAGTGTGAAATTTATATTTTCTATATAATACGCTGATCCTGTTCCACTTACACCAAAGGTTGCGTTTTGCATATTTCCAGTTCCGTGAGTTGAGGGTAGAAGAACAGTAGAATCTCTTACCATGAAAGCTGAAGGATATGAAGTACCACCCGCCATACCTATTGTAAGACTACATGTAAATAATATTTTACTGCTTGCAGATGAAGGTGTAATTTTTACACAAAACACTGAACCACTACCACTCTGATCTGTGCCAATTATATCTTGTGCTGCTGTACTACTAACATTAATTGTCTGAGCATCACTTTTACTACTTGAAAGCACTTGGAGAATATTCCCTGCCTTTGGGTTTGTTGTTGTTAATATCGTTCCATCTGCTGAATCAGGCAGAGTCATCACTCTGTTATTAGCAGAAGAAGAGGGTGCTTGTAAGCTAAAAGACCCACCACCTGATGCTGCGTTTAGTTTAATCTTTGCTGTCATTTATCCAGCCTCCAATGCAGCGACTTTTATTTCCAATGTTTCAATTTTAGCAATAGCCTCCTGTAATGCAGCAGTAAGTAAAGGTACAAGTTTACTTTGATCTATAGATTGATAAATTGGATCTCCTTTTGTAAAATTTGTTTCATCTTCAGTTGCAACTTCATCTTTAGTTCCTGTAATTGCTTCTGGTACTGCTGTAACTTCATGTGCTAAAAAACCATCAACTGTTGTATCTGTATCAACTTTAAAATTAAATCTTGATGGTTTCAATGTTTTTAATCTTGTAATCCCATCAGATATAGCAGTTACATTTTCTTTTAATCTGTAATCAGAAGATGTATTGTAACTTGTCGAAGAACCATTAGCCCTAATACTCCCAATTTCACTACCACCAGATTTAGTGAAATGGATTAGTGTACCTGTAGTCCCTCCATCACATCTATTATTTCTAACAATTACTGGATAGTTATTAGAGGTATTATTATTATAAAAACCAGAACCATTAGAATCAGTACTGTGTACTTCAAAATGGGAATCGCCAACAAAATTAGAAGTTGTATTTATAAGCACCCTTCCAGACGAATCTATACGCATACGTTCTGATGCGTTTGTGCTTATCTTCATATAATCGCCATTATGGTCATATTGAATATTGCCACGAAATTCATCATCACCTGATGTTCCATCAGAAAATAATAATTTTGCTTTACTTGAAGTACCTGAACGAATTGTTATACCACAATCACCAGAATTTGCGATTGTTAAATCATTACCAGTATCTACACCTTCTGTAGTAGTTCCAAGAAGCAACCTTCCAGACGAATCAATAGTTGCTCTTGTCGATCCACCTGTATTGATATTGACAGTATCAGATCCAAAATTTATTCCTGTATTACTATCTGTTCCTGTTACTGCTGGTGCGGAAGCTGATCCATCAACCCCAGAAATACCAGTAGTGCCGTTAATGTTTAAAGCCATAATTAAAGAATAACAAATAAACTGCCAGAAGGCACAGTAACAGTAACCCCACTATTTATAACAGGGCTGACAGTATGTGCATTTTTTCCAGAAGTAATTGTATAGTTTGTTGTTACGTTAGTATCTGATTCAAAAAATACTTCATCAGTACCGCCTCCTGTAGCTCCAGCACCTCCTCCTATCGCACCCCAAGCACCATTGTTATAGCCTTCAAACTGATTTAATGTTGAGTTATGCCTAAACATACCAACAGCAGGGCTTCCATCTCTCTGGGCTGTCGTACCAGATGGAATATTTAAACTAGACGTATAATTATGAGTTATCTTTCCAGTAAAAGTTCCTCCAGCTTGAGGCATTAATCCTAAATTAGTACTTGCAACCGCACCAATAGTTACATATCCATTATTTGCTGCATTTCTTATCTTTAAATTTCCATCAGAAGTATCAACGTGCCATTGGTACGCATAGTTAGTTGTTAACGCACCAGACTTACTATTATTAGACGCAATAGCCTGGAATAAATTATTTAGGTCAGTACGAACTGCACTACCTGTTCCGTTATCAATTATAAAATCATGTTCTGCCATTTCAAATAACTAACATTGTGTTTATTCTACCCTCCTTTACCAAATCCGACAGCCTGATAGGTGAAATTTCTATCAATCGAAGCATTTGATGAGTTTTTGAAGTGAACAGTAAAACCCGTTCCACTTACACCAGACACTTCAAAGAAATCTCCTGATGCCATATTCTGAGCATTGATACCAACAGAGGGTAAATTAGTATTTGCTCCAAGCAAAGACGAAGTTCCCACAAAGAATGGATTAGTAAACGTCACCGACTTTGCACTTGTTCCGCTTGCTGTTACATTACCTTGTTCTGTTCTCCTCTGTAAAGATGCTGTATAACCTATCTCAGAAACTTTGATATCTTGTGCCACATCATTACTTGTAAGCTTTGCTCTAAATTGAAATCCTCTACCTTTGTAAGTACCATTTGCAAAGGTCTGAAAATCAGAATAAGTAGGAGAACCAGATGGATTGTCCTGTGTAACTCTTACTAACATTTCAGCATTAACTTCTGTAGCTGTAGCTCCATCAAAGTCTGTAATATCATCAATTAATCCTCTGGAATCAAATAAATCTGATGGATAAAACGCTTCTGTTAAAAAATGACGTTTTAAATCTAAACTAAATACTCCACCTAAATCTAAAGTAGTTCCTCCAGCAGTTCCGCCAAAATCATATGTGCCTTCTGGTACGATTCCGCCAAAGTCATCTAATGAGCCAACAGCATCAAAGTCTGTAATGCTATCAAATGTACCGCCACCAACTAAGTTTATAGTGTCTGTAGTTGCATCAAAAGCAACATTAGTTTTTGTTCCCTGGAATTTAGGACTATCAGTATCTTCTCTTCTTGTCTGCGTGATAAGTGGAGCTTGATTATCAGGTAATTCAATAATTACACTTGTCTCTCCAGCACAGAATCTACCGCCATCATCTCTGAATTTTAAAATATATTCGCCTTCTAAATATGGAACTTCAGCAGCAGTTGTATTACCAGCTAACGCTTGTATTAAATCTGTACTATTAGAAAATGTACCATTACCATTGGTCAGAGGAGAATGTCTGACATATACCCTACCTCCATGAGTAACATCTAAATCTGTAGATAAATTCCAACGTAATCTTACTAATTTTTCATTTATTGGTTCGGCTGATAATCCAGTTACATTTGCTGGTAATGCAGTCTTACCAACAGCATTGAAAGTTAAGTTAGTAGAAGTTGCACTTGTTTGTAATGCAGCGTTATAGCTAAATACTTGAAATTCGTACGTTCCAATATCAGTATTAAATATCTCAAAGTCAGGAGAAGAAACTGTTGTAGAAACAAAGTTACCATTATTAAATCTATAGTTAACCTGATACTGCGTAACACCGACAATAGGTTGCCAACTGACAATAAGTTTAGATACTGCCTGATTATTTATTTCAACAAGTTTTTCTTCAGCCTGTAAAGCATTTGGTGGATCTTTCGGAAGATTCAGTATTGATACTGTTCTTGTTGGTAAAGTCGCACCATCTTCAATAAATGCGTACTTTTCATTTACATAAGATAAAGCTGTAATCGCATAATTTATTCCATCAGATTCTTCTACTGTTATTACTCTAAACTTCTGAGCTTGAACTGTATCATCTTGCAAAAGCCATATTGTATTAGCATTTGGAGTTTGAGAGAAGGCAGAAGATACTGTAATAACTGCACCTGAGACACTTGATATTGACTTACTTTCAACAGTTCCATCGGGTAAGATTACACTCAATGTTGGATTGTTTGTTGTTGGTAAATCGGTTGCAGCAGAATCATCTACTGTTATTTGGGTCGTTGTAGCAGAACTTACTCTTCCTCCTCTTCTAAGGCCAGAACGGACAGGATCAGCTATTTCTATAACAGCACCAGGTCTAACAACAACACCTGAATCTATAGAAGTTGCAAATGCAACTATTTCACTTTCATTTTGTTCAGCAAATAAAATAGCCTTTGCTAATCTTCTGGCCTGACCTCTTGATGTACACGCAAATCCTTTCACTTGCTTAATAATTACCCCTAGCTTCGCTATTGAAGCGGTATCTTCATAAACCTCATAATCTATCTCTCTACTATCCATATTGAAGTAGGAAACAGAAATTACAGTATTTCTTGTTTTCAATCCACTTCCTGAGTAACTAAATCCTTCGGGAGTTACGTTAGCTAAGTTAAATAAATAGCTTGCATCTTTTGGACTGTCTTGTGCAAGAAGAATACTACCAGCAGACCATATCGGCATACATCTCATTACCCCTGACAATTCATTTATTAAATCAAATGCTTCACTAGAAGATTGAATATTTACATTACAACTAAATCTAGCTTCTTGTCCTCCTAATCCATCTGATACCAATGTGTTTGCAAATTTACTTGCAGTAACAAAAGAAAATAAATCAAGAGAGCTATCAGTTATATGATTGCCAAATCCATATCTTGTATCTGTAAGAAGATCAAGTAAAACCATCGCAGGACATGAGCACCATTGAGCAGCACCCATTACTCCATTAAAAATATAGCCATCAGGATAAACAATACGACCAGTTGAGCTATCAACAGTAGGAGTACCAGAACTATTAGCACCTGCTCCTGGAATCCTTATTTTTATTCCTCTAATACGATACTTCCTGCTAGGAATTGATTGAAATTGCATTGAATCCAATCGAACAGAAGCATAAGCACTATTGGCATAAGTAGAAGCATCATCAACAATTTCTCCAAAGCTTGTCCATTGAAATGCGTCTTGTAAACTTGTATCTGAGCTATCGGCTGTAACTCTAGTAACTCTTATGTCAACAGGAAAAGCACCTGTAAGATTTATCCTGTAATCTCTTTGGTAAGCATCAGCACTTCGACCTGTAATAGTATCTGAAATAACATCAGTAAAACCACCAGAATTATATTGAACAGCAATTTTTAAAGAAACAGAAGAACCTAACAAATCTCCTTTGTCTGTAGCTTTTTGTAATTGAGGTAATGTAATAGTTACATTTACTGCATCAACATTTGAATTTGTTATTTGTCGTGTAACAGGAGAAGCTGCGGTTACTGTTGTTCCTACTGCTGTAATTGAAGAACTGCTTTCAATACCTTCAACTTTTGTTTGATTTGAAGTACCAAATCTAGGATTAAATGTTACATCTTGAAAATTAAAATCAGTTGTAGCTGGACTTGCAGAAGTGGCTGTTGCTTTTAAAACTGGAGTATCATTTAAAAATACGTCTTTTAATGCAGCATTATTATATGCAGTCGTTCCTTTTGTAAGACCTTCTTTTGAAGCAGATGCAAAACCTTCAATTTCGCCTTCAGAAATAAGATCAAGAAAAGTAGCAAACTGCCTGCTGTGTAAAGTATCAGGAGTTCTTGTCGGTTGAGGTGGAGTAGGAGGAGAAGGTGATCCAGACCCTCTAATAATTTTAGGATTTGTCATGCCTGTACCTGTTGAGTATCAACAGCACCACTTATAACAACTGATCCTGTAACTATTTCTCCATAAACTATTGGAACGGGAGTACCTGCTCTTGATGTATTTTGCGTACCAGAAAAACTAAATGATAATTGTGGATCTTGCTCTGACTTAAATTCTTTTGGTTTTGGCAGAGGAAATAACATATCGCTTACACCTGATAAGACAAGAGAAGCTCCTACATAAACCATACTTTTTGCTATAAAACCTCCACCCAACCCTGCTTTTAAACTAAAAGTTGCTGCTCCTCCTGCTATTGGAAGCAAAAAAGCACCTGCGATTAAAGCAGCACCTAAGAGTATTTTCCCCATTCCTCTACCAGCACCACTAATAACAGGAACAATATGTATATCTTCTTGTCCTATTGGATGGTGTATTTCCTCTTCATTTACAGCATAATTACCAACTTTTACCTGATAATATTGAGGATTCATATATTTTTCTATCTGCGGAAAATTATTAACAAGAAAACTTACTGCTTTGCCAAGACTATCTACCTGTATTTCAAATTCTTTATGCCCTACAAACTCTGCAAGTTCGCCATATAGCTTTAGCTTACGCAACATAACGATACCTCCCTCCTGTACATTTTAACAACCATTGAGAATAAGGTTCTCTACAAGATAGTCTATCGGTTAAATGATGTAAAACATCTCCATCTAAAAAAATAGCTACATGATTTAAACCAGTAGATCCAATAGACATTAATAAAGCATCGCCATTTATTAGTTTTTCATCTGGTCTTAACTGTCTAAATCCAGTTCTCCATGCACAACTTTCAAACAAAGGATTACTAACAAATTCTTCTGGTGTTATAGGTCTATCCCAATCTTTAAGTTCAATACCTTTTTCTTCTTTATACCAATCTCTTACTAAACTCCAACAATCAGTAACACCCCAAACCCACGGACGGCCTAGTAAATCAGGTTTATATCCATTAGGCTCACAATATCCCCATGTTTCTGTTTTGGGATTAACAATATGCCACGGAAGATTACTTTGCTCGCAACTGATTTGATCTGCTTGACTAGCAACAGGAGGTGTTACAGGATGACTATGAACAATAGCTGTTATCTCTCCTAAATTACTGCCTTTGACATAATCTTCTGGATCAAGAATAAAACATTGATGATCTGTCATTGATAAATTGCGACAAGGATAATACCTTTCTTTTCCTCTAATATTTAACAATAAACCACAAGACTCTTTAGGATCTTGGTCTTTCGCATGAACAAGTGCTTCTTTTTTCCAATTCATGCAATAAACGTACCAATAGAAGGGAACTCTGTTCTAGTACATTGTCTTTTCGGAGCACGAATACCAGCAAGATCAAATACTGCTGCTAATTCAAATTGTACAACTTCTCTATTTTCTGATGATTTTCTATCAATTTTATAAATTTCTTGAGGAAACTCTGCTGTAGGATCTGGTGTTCCTAATGGATTTACCTGTTGAGATGTAGTTGTGGTTGTATCTTGGGTCGTTGTATTTGGATTGTTCATAGTAATAGTATTTCCCATTCCATTTCCATGAACTGTGCAATAGTATCTTAAGTCACTAGGAGCAGAAGGATATGCTGGTTGATAAGTTACTGTAGCTCCTGCATTTCCAGCAGTTCCAGATACAGTTGTTGTCTGTGCTCCTCCAGCATCAGATTTTATTGCCAAAGGGTGTCCACTATTTGAAGCATCTGCCTGATTAAATATATAAGTAGATCCTCTTTTCATTGTAAGAACAGGATTATTAGAACCATTAATTGCAAAGATATTAGATCCACCGACATTTACTACTGTTACTGTATAGGTTATGGATTCAGCATCAGCAGGATCAGCAATCGTTTCTGTGGTCGTAGTACTGGTAGTCGTTGTAGGAAAGTTAACAGCATCAAGATAACGTGCCAAAGTTCTGATCCTTGTTACAGTAGCTCCCGTCAAATCATTTCCTGTTGTTACCTGATTAACATTTAACAAAATAGCTGTAATAGTTCCAAGAGCATTACTAATAGTCAAAGTAGGTCTGGGAAGTTGTCCTTTTTGAAAAGCGAAACCTTCTGCCTGTATCGGCATCTTTAGATATTGATTACCAGCCCAGATAATATCTCCATTAGCATTTAAACTTGTTCCGTTATGAAATCTATAAGTTTGAGCAGAACCATGCAAAGTTGCATCGGTTGTTAATGTAAATAATTCAATTATTGCTGAAGGATTGATCTTTTGTAGATCAGTAATAATAGGAGCAGTACTCATGGTTCAAATACTTCTCTAAATGTTGCCTGTATTGTAGCTCTATTGTTATATGGTATAGATTTAGACCAACCTTGACAGACAAATTTTTGTGCAGCAGATTCTCCAGGTGCTTCAAAATCAAAGCTGGCACTATCATTTGCTCTAGCATCTAAAAATGTTTCTATAGTATCTGCTTCTGTTTCTGATACGTTAAAAGTAAAATTATATATTTTAGGATTCTGATGTTCAGCCAACCCAAATAATATTCTGTGTTCAAAACCATCAGCAAAGGAAATAGTACGAGTATTTGGTGCGGATCTTTTTTGTTGTCCGTATGTAGGTTTTATTGAAGGAAATGTAGCCATTATGTTAATAATCCTCCTGGTCTTTTCTGTTTAATTAATTCTGATTGTATAGCAACTGAAATCATACGACCAAGTTCTCTACCTTGTTCTTCATCTCCCTCAACAGAAGAACCAGAAGCATCTACGTTTACTACGATATTTGTACCACCACCAAGCATTTCATTCGGTGTAATCATTCCACTAACACCTGGAGTAAACAATTCTGGTCCTCTTTCTCCCACTAAGTAGCCATTTCCTCCTTTTACAGAACCACCATTTGCCCTTGTAAATGGATTTGATGATGGAATCATAAAGTTTGAAGGAGTTGTATTAGATAACGAAGGTACAATATTACTTGGACTAGAGGGTAAGCCTCCTAATTCAACAGGATTAGTTGGTAAAGCAGCTTGAGTAAAATTAAACATATTACTAAACAAACCTAAAAATCCTTTTTGAAGTTGAGTCGCAGCCATTCTTGCAGCAGCATCAAGAAAATGATCAGCAATTTTATTTAACATACTTCTGAAAGCATCTTGAACACTCATAGTACCTTTAATAATTCCTTTAAACGAGTTTTCAAACCCATCTTTTATTGCAACACTTAAATCTAAAATTTGACGCATAGGATTTAACATTTCTCGTAACTGATCAGTAGGAGCATTAAATTCAGATAAAAACTGCATTTGCTCATTAATTTTTATTTGATTCTCTAAAAACTTAATTTGTTTTTCATTTGATTTATCAAATTCTTGATTTAATCTCTTTAATTGCTGTTCTGGACTCTCTTGGTTTTTATCAGGCATTACTCCCAAATAACTTCCTCCACCATATTTTTCATCTAACTTTTTAACTAATTCTTCACGTTTTTTATCTTCGATAAACGATTTTCTTTTTTTATCTAATATTATTTGTTCAAGCTTTACTTGTGTTTTTAACGGACCTTCAGTAGCCAATGATTGTAAAAGTTCTTGTCTTTTACTCTCACTAATTTCTTGTTGTAGTTGATTAATTTTGCCTAAAACTGAAGAGGTATCTCGTAAACCTGCTAGTGCATCAAATATCTCTCTTGAACCAAAAGTTTCTAAAATAGCCAAACCTTGTTTTTCTCCAAAAGTCTTAACTGTTGATGCTAATTTAACAGCCTCATCATTTGTTACATCAAAATCTTTTGCTAATTTTTTAATATTTTTTCTTGAAAACTCAGAACTTATTCCCATAGCAGCAACTTCTTCATTTAATTTTTTAACAGCTTTTCTAAATTGTATTGCTTTTTCAATTTGAGCAGCAATAGCAGTAGCAGCAATTGAAGCAGCAAAACCACCTCCAGGTGCAAGTGCTCCTCCTATACCACCAGCCAGACCACCAAGAAGAGAGCTTATTCCTCCAGCACCAAACAGAGCAGGAAAACCTCCACCAATTAATGCACTACCAATTCCTCCTTTAATTCTAGAACTTTTACCACCTGGAAATGAAAACAACCCAGAAGAAGAACCTCTTTTACCAAATCCAGCTTTTTCAAAACGATTAAGTGATCTTTCTGGACCTATTTGACCACCTTTGATACCAAAACCAATATCTTCAAAAGAAGCTCTAGTTGCTTGTTGACTTAATAATTGTGCTGCTTTTGTGGTTTGTTTTACATTTGCTTTCACACCTCTAGCAATTTCATCAGCTTTTTTACTAAATGCCAGAAATCCACCTTCTGATCTAATTGGTTCTACTGGTCCTATTCGACCTCCTATCTGTCCAAAGTCTCTACCAGAAACTCCACCAAATACATTTCTAAATTTAGCTCGTCTAGAAGCTAATGTATTTCCTTCAATTCTACTTTTAACATCACCAATATTGCCTCTAATATCTGAAGTAAAAGGACTAGATTGACCTCTAAATCTTGCATTATTTACAGCTTGTGCTGTTTGTCTATTTACTTCTCCGATTAATTGTAACTTTTCATTTTGTTTTGCTGCTGACTTTATTTCTAAAGCTAATAATGCTTGTTGTAATTCAAGTTCTTGTCGTTTTTGAAATACAATTTTATCCCCTAATATTTTATCTGCCGATTGAGAAAACCCTAGAAAACCACTTGACGATTTTTGTGAAGTTCTACCTTTACTTTGATTTCTTTTAATAGATTTTAAAACAGGATCAACCTCTAATCCTTTACTTCTTGCCATCTTAATTCCTCTTAATATTCTTTCTCTCTGTATTAATTGATTATTTTGTTCTTTTTCTACATTTACTAATGCTTTTGCTGCTCTTGTAAAACTTGCTGTACCAACTGCTGCTCTATCTAATAATTTTCTAGCCCTTGTAAGTTGTTTATTAAAACTATTAATTGATACTGGTAATACTTTATTTTGCTCTCTAGCTTCTTTATTAAATTCTCTTATTTTATCTGTTGCTTTTACTAATTCTCTACGAAGGGTAATTAACTTATTAGAATTTTTTAAGGCAATAGCAATATCTACGTTATAATTAGCCACTTGCTATAAAAATTAAAACATTTTCTCTATATTACCTCTTTTTACCTCTTAAAGCATTAGATCTTTGTGCTTGTTCTTTTTGTTTTTCATATTCTTCACTTTCTATTTCTGCAAAAGCAGCCCAACCTATCATTTCTTCAATGGTAAGAGTTTGACATAACTCAGCTACAGTTTTATGTAATTGTTTAGCTAAACCATATATAAAATGCCAATCTTTATTAGCTTTTTAAATCGGCTTTAGCCTGTTTTACCTCCTTATCAGCACCAATAGTAATCATTGAAATCTGTATTTCTTCAAGAATTGATGCTGAAATTTCCCTTCTCAATGAAGCCTTATCTCCATCTTGAAAAAGCCTTCCACCATCTTTGTCTAATGACTTTTTTATCATCATTTGTAAAGCATAATCATTAGTATCATCAGTTTTTGA
>Ga0209503_10001428_pt1 | contig 12291 bp, 9 predicted proteins | sample SouAtlMetagenome_2_FD_187448 | JGI IMG/M metagenome (GOLD analysis project Ga0209503, IMG submission 187448) | Marine eukaryotic phytoplankton communities from Atlantic Ocean - South Atlantic ANT15 Metagenome (SPAdes) (version 2) | ecosystem: Environmental > Aquatic > Marine > Oceanic | place... | reverse complement strand
GTCTCCCCCGTCATCGGCAGTCCGACTCAGAACCGGACTGGTAAAGGCTTCGAGCGATTCGGCCACCGCATCACCGGGACGATCAACCCTCCAGCTTTGCTTTCCGGTCGTAAAATCGAAGGCAACAAGATAGGACGAAATCTTTTTCGCACCCTCAGGTCCGCGTGACACTCCGCCGTAATCGAAAGGAACATCACGTTGCAAAATCTGCATGATGAGATTGTCGCCCGAGAGGATGGGGCTGGTGGAGAAGGTCCATTGGAACGCAAAATAATTGGCGCCTTTCTCAATGAGGTTTTTGCGCCACTCTTCTTTTCCATCCACGGAATAGACGATCAGGTCCCCGTTGCCGAAAAAGAATGCGACCCGCTTCCCGTCGGTGACCGGCGAGGGCGAGGCGAAGTCGCTCCGGTCATCCAGATGTACTTTTCCCTTCGAGACCATTTTTGACCAGCGAGGCTTGCCGGTGTTTGCATCGAGACAGATCGCATGCAGTTCCTTCTTTTCGTGATCAGCCGCAGTAACGAAGACATGGTCACCCCAAACAATTGGAGTGGCAGCCGAACTACCCGGAAGCTCCGCCTTCCAAACGACATTATCGGTAGGAGAGAACTTTGCGGGCAACTTTATTCCCTCTCCAGCAGTGCCATTGGAATGGGGACCGCGTTGAGTGGACCAATTGGATTCAGCCATCGCGACAAGCGAGAGAGACAAGCTAAACAGAGTAGAAGGTAGCGTTTTCATCAGTTTCTATAATCAGCGTATGCAATCTAGGGAAGAAGACTCAATACGAATTCTATAAATACCACGAATAGATAAGAAAAGACCGGGGAGATTGCGCCATCAGCCAAAGGTCTGTAGACAATCACACAAAAACCACGCAGAATTTTCTTGCCAACTCCGGCTGGGTTTTTTCAGCCCAAACATCGTAAAAACGTCATTATGCTCTCCGCTCTCCTCCTTGTTCAACTGACAGCCTGTGCCGCAATGACGGGAATCATCTGGATGGTCCAGATTGCGATCTATCCTCTACTCGCCCGGCTTGAAGGTGAGGCCTTTAACGACTATCACAAACGCTACATGGCCCGGGTGACCTACGTCATCGCCCCTCTCATGCTCATCGAAGCCGCAAGTTGTGCGGCATGTCTTTATCTTGGAGATTGGCAGGAAATGACCCCCTCTCTTCTTCTCCTCGCGATGGCTTGGGCTTCGACCGCGTTGATCCAAGTCCCCCAACACGCCAAGCTAACTCCGAAAACCGTCCCTGCCTTGGTCCATTCCAATTGGATCCGAACCATTGCGTGGACTGCGAGGACCGTCCTACTGGCATCGATGGCATTTGGATAATTACAGTTGAGATTTCAACCCTCCCCTTACCTCCAAGAGCCAATTCTTTGGCAAGCGGGAATCGCTACTTGAACCCGCCAGCGAACACCCCATTCTATTTCAAGTATGAAATATTGCATCTCTCTCATTCTTGCAGCGATTTGCGTCCCACAATCATCCCAGGCAGAAGAACGGAAACCCAACGTCCTTCTTCTGATGTCTGATGACCTCAACACGGCGCTCAGCGGATTCGGACATCCACAATGCAAAACTCCACGGCTTGACGCATTGGCTAGGCGAGGAGTCCGGTTTGAGAACATGCACTGCCAGTATCCGGTGTGCGGAGCCTCCCGCGCCTCGTTGATGACCGGTCTCTATCCTTATACCAATGGCATGTTGGGCAATAGCGGTAACCTCCGTAAAAACCTCCCCGATGTGGTGACTCTTTCGCAACTCTTTCGTAACAACGGTTACCGCGCCGGTCGTGTCAGCAAGATCTACCACATGGGTATCCCCCGCGAGATCATTGCGGGAACAGCCGACCATGATGACGCCCCGTCGTGGGACGAAACAGTCAACATCAAGGCGCCCGAACAGAACGCCCCTGGTAAAAAAACCGAATGGTCCCCCAAGGACAAGAGCTCTCAGACATTTACAGGGGTGGAGGCTTCGACCGGCGATTTGGAACACGCCGACGGGATGGCGGCGGATGCTGCGATCGAGTTTTTGAAACGCAATAAGGACAAGCCCTTCTTTTTAGGATGTGGTTTTGTTCGCCCCCACGTCCCTCTGGTGGCACCGTCCAAATATTTCGATCTCTACGATCGCGATACCATGTTCGCCCCGAAGGTTCCCGAGGACGATCTCGACGATGTGCCCAAAATTATTCGAGACTACAAATCCATGGGACGATACGGCGTGACTCCCGAACTACACAAAGGGTTACTGGAAGCCTATTACGCCAGTGTTTCCTATATGGATGCGCAGGTTGGCCGGGTGCTCGATGCCCTCGACGAACTGGGCTTGCGCGAAAATACTATCGTAATCTTTTCCAGCGACCACGGCTACCTCCTCGGACATCACAACAAATTTCAAAAGCAGCACCTCTTTGAAGAATCGACCCGTGTTCCATTTATTCTCAGCGTGCCATGGATGTCCGATTCTCATGGAACTGCAAGCGGCCACCTCACCGAACTCGTCGACCTCTACCCTACCGTGGCCGGCCTCGCAGGATTGACTCCCCCTGCTAGCATTCAAGGCCAAAGCCTTCTGCCCATTCTAAAGGATCCTTCGACGAAGTTATGGACCAAAGATCTCGCCTTCACGATCAGCCGCAGCGGAGGTGAATCCATTCGCACCCCTGATTGGCGATTTACTCATTGGGGATTCGGAACAAAAGGCAATGAGCTTTATGATCGCAAAAATGATCCCCATGAATTCACGAATCTCGCGAAGGACCCAAAATACGCCGATCGTCTGGAACAACTCAAGGCACGACTGAAAACAAAGCGAAAAGAAGCGGGATACAACCCAAAGCGCTACAAATTAAAATAGCCTCCTGATAATTGAAGAGCCGACTGCTTGGATCAGGGTAGCAGCGCTGGTGTGACAGGACGGCAAAACCTTTTTCAACCAGCCCTCCGTCCGCGTCGGTGAAGTTTTGTATCCCAGAGCTAGCGTCAAGGACTGTCTCGAAAGCTGTCCGTGTAATGGAAACGCTGGGAGTTTCCTGCTAATCACCGACGCTGTTTTGACTGAGGACCTCGACGGTCCCCAATTCACGAACGGCAGGGGGGGCTGGAACGGATTTTCTCGTCACAAGACTGGAGCTCAGTCAGCGCGGGGCTTAAGAGTCACCTTATCAATCGTATTCCCCTCAAGCATGATCGTCTCGACCTCGAGAGCGTCCTTACTGAAGCTGAGCTGCATCACATGGTGGCCACGGCCTGCATACCCTCCTTTGAGATACCAAAGGTCTGACTTAGGCGTCCGCTGACCAACTCCGAGACCGCCTTCACCAACGTAAACAATCCCGGTGGGGTCTTCCTTACCGTCGCGGATTGGTACGGTGCGTTTGATGCAATGACCATCCGACTCAAGAGACAAGTCAACGTTGTATTTCTCAAATAACGGAACAAACACAGAGGTCTGACCTGCCGGTGATTTCACGGCCGGGTAAAGCGGGCGATGGTAGTTGGTGAGCAGCCAGCGTGATTTCGGACGTAACTTCGAGAGCTGCTTCTCCAACCATTCCTCCTGAGCCCCCTTGGCGGAGTAGTTCGTATCAAGGGTCACGATATTTACATCGTCAGTCACTTTAATCGAATGCCAAAAAGAAAGGTCTGCACTATTTTTCTCCAAATTGAAAATCTCGAAGAAAAGCGGTCCCCCATCGTGGTTTCCCCGGGTAGGAATCACGGGAAGAACACGCCCATCGGAAAGTGTCGTCAGCTCATGATTACTCAACCATGAGCGCCACTGACGCCAACTGCGCCCGGAAACAATATAGTCACCACCATGCACTAGCGCGAGTATCTCAGGCTTCTCGGAGAGCTCTTTCGCCATGCGCAGATTCATAAGGCAGCGAGACGCAATCCCAGAGCGGGAATCACCACCTGTGAGCAGCTTAAAGTCTCCTGACTTTGGAGCTGTCTTAAAATACAAAGGCTTCGAGAACTTACCGTCACTTTCTAGCACGAAATAGTAGTTTGTCCCTGGCGTGAGCCCCGTCAACGGGCAGTGGTGGAAAAATGCGGCCTTGGTATCCTTGGCTTCCTTCTCCGAGATCGAGTATGGGCCATTCTTTGGAGCCTCAGCATGGAACTCATACTTCCCTGTGTCAGTTCCCATATTCTTTGTCCCGTAATGCACCACGTGCTTCTTGCCATACTCGGCAGTACTCCAGGAAATCGTCGCAGAGGTTGAAGTATCCCCTGACCAGACAACTCGCCAGTGGGCCGGGTTGGTTCCGGCAAGTGGTGTCATCTCTTCGACCAATTGCTTGAAGTCGGCATTAGCAATTTGTTCATCGGAGCGGTCCGTAGCCGACAGTGCAGAAGCGCCCAGCGCAAACGCAGCGCCCATCAATTTATATCTTTGCGGTAGTTTCATCGTAAGTAGTTACGTTCGTAGTCTTGAAGTCATTCATAAGATCCGTTAAGAAAAAAAGGAGCATTGGGATACCAAAGTTCGCGATACGCAGCAGTGCGTCCTCAAATCCCACGTCACCAAAAGCGATTGGGCGAGACAGAGCCGCCAGACCGCCCCATATTGCCATCCAGAGGAAAACGCCTTTTTCACGCGTGAATAGAATGATCAGCGCCAGACTGATATCCATTATCCCAATCAACTTAAGCAAGACAAACACCGTGTGCTCTGAGATCTCCACAGAAATCGACTCGAATGCACCATAGAGCAGATCCCGGAAAGCCGGGTGCCCCATGAAAGCCTCATATCCATGAGTTGCAAAAGTCAGCGATGCCGCGATGACCAGGATCCAAGAAACCGATTCAAGTCGCTTTCCCTTCGAACCTGAGTGCATCAAGATCCACACCGCCAAGGCCACACAAGCCATCCAACGGGTCGCCTGAGCTGGAATCGCCAACTCGCTATACTTGGCTCCCCCGTTTATCCCCTTAAATAGGGCCATCATCACCAAATAAAAAGCCAATAGAGCATAGGCCAGTGAAAGCCATTTTTGACGCTGACACCAAGGCACCACAAGTAACCAGGCCGTAATCGCAGCAATCAAGGTGGTCCGTTTGTCCCACGTCTGGATACGCTCAGTCACCGCATATCCATCCTCGGCGCTCGCCACCTCTTCCAAAACAACCTCCTCGGAGACTTCAACCTTCTCATCGCCATACAACACCATGTCTGAATAGGCGATCGCCTTCTCCTCATTGACGCGTTCAAGCTCCTGCTGATGCGAGAAGTACTTCCCGATAGCCGTGCCCTCGTGAAAATAATTCATGCTAAACACCGCAGTAAATGACAAGGCGACAATCAAGGCAAGCAAGGAGCGCAACCCCGATTCGGCGGCAGGGAACCGTTTCAGCGTTTCTTTAAATTGTCCGACGATAGTAGTTTAGTCATCGAAAATTCGGGAAAAGTCAAAATTCATGTCAAAAAAATCACTTTTACTCCACGACTTCCAGAAACCATCAAAAATCGCCAGAGCAATCCCGCTAATAACTGGGGACATATGGAGGAGTGCATTTCAGGACCGTCTCTGCGCCAACTTTTAAAGTGCTCTCCAGGACGTCCGGCGACCTGAAAATCACCTCCATTACTCCAGTGGGCTCCAATTTTTTTGAGTTGACCCTGATCAATAATCCCGCCGGGTATCGGCTCGTTTCCAACCCAAAGCGGAATCGACTTGGTGAAAATCCGAAGCCTAGAAGATTCCGTCTTTGGAAGCGCGACGGAGTAGATCGCTGTTGCAGGATTTTTCCACCATCAGCTGCGAGCAATTTACCGCAGGAAAGATCCTCCCCCCTCCCCGCAAAGATTAATACCACTCGTTTCGGTAAGTGTTTTTGCCGCGCCCACTTTCGCCTCCATCCCAGACATGGGCAGCGGACGACACAGGGGCGGCGGCGCAGAAATGCGCAAGGAAAACCAATAGAATTCACAAAATCATGATCGGATAAGAAAGTCTTAAGATACCACTGGTAGGGGCCTAGGCAAATCGGCGAATCAGGAAAAGGCAATCCTCTGAGATGATTCTTGACCTGCAAGGGGACGAAATGCGACATCTTTAAAACGATGAGACAACGATTGCGGGGGATTGGAGCATTAGGCTGTTTGAGCCTGATTGGCAGCAGTTTCCCCATCACACTACAAGCCAAACTAAGCTCACTAGCATGAAAAAGTTCCAAACCTCACGCATGGCATTTACATTTTCAATTTTATGCCTCATCCCAATCACCGGCCTCAACACCTGGGCCGCTGATGCCACCTACCAGTATTACCGCTTCACCACTACTCAGACCGCGGGAGAATCCATGATCCAAGTGTCGGAATTCGACCTCATCAACGACGGCAACAAGGTCGATTACACCAACCTTACCGTGACCAACCCCGGCGGAAACAGTCCTGGTGGTGAGGAGCCACCCAAAATCATCGACGGAAACATCAACACCAAATGGCTCGACTTCAACATCGCTCCGCTCGTCTTTACCTTCGATGCCCCGGTGACCATTGACAGCTACAACTTTGCCACCGCCAACGATGCCCTCGGACGCACTCCCATCTCCTGGACGTTTGAGGGAAGCGCCAATGGAGCCACCTGGGTCGAGATTGATTCACGCAACTCAGTGACTCCTCCGGGAAGTTTTTTTACCTTCTTCAACAACGCCTTCGAGCTCCCCAATCTCTCCACCGCGCCGACAGGGGTTTCCGACAACTATACCTTGCAGGAAGAAACCGTTCTGGTTGCTGCTACAAGCGTTTTATCAAATGATTTTGGAGGCGGAGGGGCTCTGACAGCCACACTGGAAACAGGTCCTTCGAATGGACAATTGTTGTTCAATTCCGACGGGACGTTCACCTATCTCCCCGACCTCGATTTCGCAGGACAAGATTCTTTTACCTATCGAGCGTCGGGCGGCTTGGCGCCGGTCATCTTCAACGTCGACCCGTCCCGATCCTCCGCCAACATCAACTCCTCGCTCGGTGTCTCCGGCATCGGTAGTGATAGCTCCAGCGACTCCTCGAAATTTTCGGGGACGTTGCGGGCGAATCTTTCCCCCTCTTCACTGCCATATAATGAGATCCAGATCGATGATCTCAATCTGCGTCTGGATGACGATCTCAGATTTCGTTTTCGCTTCGCGTTCGGACTTGCCGGCGTGGATGCCGATATCGACGGCGGAGCGGTATCCGTTTTGATGAATACTCCAGGCAGTCCCTCCGCTGTTGATTCCAATGGAGGATTCAATCAAACCGGCAATGAGCTTAGAATCGTTGGCACCGCGACGGTAAATGGAACGGGGCTTGCGTCCGGAGCGGTTCCCTCGGGTCCTCAAAATCTCGACACGCCCGTACCAAATGTTGATTTAACGGGTACAATCGTAGAAAATGGAGGAACTCTCACCCTGACCATCCCTCTCAATTTCAGTGGCTCCTTCGACTTCGACGGCAACAGCCTCGAACTCGCTATCAGCGGCACAGTTGTTGCCACCGCTCCTCTTCCATCTCCGACTGGAGGAGAACAGTCGGCACCGACCAACGTAACATTGAACGTCATTGACGACAATGATGCTCCGCTTCTGGGAGAGGATGTCTACTACGTAGACAAGAATGGCTTTCTCGAAGTGAGTGCAGGAAACGGTGGCGTAGATACCTTGATCACGAAAGAATCAATATGGAAATATCTCGACAATGGCTCCGATCAAGGGACAGCGTGGAGAGCCGCCGATTTTGATGACAACACGTGGACCTCCGGAGCCGGAGAACTGGGTTTTGGGGATGGCGATGAAGGCGGGGGAATAAATCCGGGACAGGTAACTTACTATTTCCGCAAAGAATTCACGGTAAGTAATTCAAGAGATGTCAGCTCGCTCTTTGTTGATCTTCTTCGTGATGATGGCGCGGTTGTTTATCTCAATGGAATTGAAGTGGCCCGGAGCAACCTCCCCTCCCCGTCCAACTACCTGACTCTTGCCGCCACGACGGTGGGAGAAGAGGAAGAGTCGAAGTATCTGCGATATGAGATCGATCCCCTAGCGCTGATTGACGGGACAAATGTGCTGGCGGTGGAAGTCCACCAATCTTCGTTGACAAGCACTGATCTCAGTTTTGATCTAAGTTTGACGAGACAACGGACGGCAGGGCTCTTGACGAACGATTCCGACAAAGAAGGCAATCCCCTTCAGGCCGGGGAAGTTTCGCAGTCAGCAAACGGCACAGCCGTCATTCAAGCAGACGGCGCTTTTACCTACCTCCCAAATCCGGGATTTACGGGAGAGGCGGGCTTTCTCTACGAGGCCGGTTCGAGCGGGAATGTTCCCTCGGTATTCCTGCCTAGAGGCGCGAGGTGGCGCTACCTCGACGACGGTTCGGATCAGGGAACGATCTGGCGGAACGCGGACTTTGATGACAGCAACTGGAGTTCCGGCTTCTCGGAAATGGGCTACGGCGATGGAGATGAACTCACTGAAATCGGCTTTGGCGGCGATAGCTCCAACAGGTTTGCCACAACCTACTTCCGCAACGAATTCTTTCTCCAAGATGTCGCAACGACGGGTTTGCAATTCCTGATAAAGAGAGATGATGCAGCCGCTATTTACCTCAATGGAGCGGAGATTTATCGGGATAGCAATCTGGCCGCAGGGGCAACCTTCTCCGACTATGCTCTGTCGCAAATTGGAAACGAGCAGGAGTTTGCAACCGTTTTGGTCCCACCGGGACAACTTGTCGAGGGACGAAATGTCGTCGCTGTTGAGATTCACCAGGCAAATGGAACGAGCTCCGATCTGAGCTTTGATTTTGAAATTCGCGCGGAAGTTCCCGCTGTAACTTTGGTCGATCAAAAAAGAGTCTGGAACTATCTCGATGATGGCTCCGATCAGGGCACTGAATGGAGAGGCCCCAATTTCGAAGACCGCGTATGGTCGACCGGACCGGCACCTCTGGGTTACGGGAATGGCAACCAAGCCACCTCGCTTTCATTTGGGAGTGATTCTAATAATAAGCACGAGACGACTTATTTTCGAACGAGCTTTGAGGTAGCAGACGAGAGTCTGGTAAAAGGATTGCTCCTGCGCTTGCTCATGGACGATGGCATGGCGGTCTACTTAAACGGGGTCGAAGTTTATCAAAAGAACTTGGCCACGAATGCACCCTTCGACGCTCTCGCCACCGCGACTGTTTCTGATTTCGAGGAATTGTATTACGAACCGGTAAGCCTCGATCCTTCCGCTCTCGTTACCGGAAAAAACATCCTTGCGGTGGAGGTCCATCAGGCTTCTCTTACCAGTTCTGATCTTGTTTTTGATTTGGAATTAAGCGCGACCGTCTCCTCGGTCATCCAGCGTGGCCGGGTCGTCGTTCTGGAAAGCGAAGCTCCTGCGGATTCTGACAACGACGGAATGTTGGATTCCTACGAAAGGACCTTTGGGTTGATTGTCGGAATTGATGACTCGGCGTTGGATCCCGACCGGGACGGTCACAGCAATCTTCAAGAATCGTGGGCATACACCGGGCCCTTCGATCCAAATTCACGATTGCGGATCACCGAGATCACAATTTCGAATGGTATGGTTGACCTCGATTTCACCACGGTTGCCGGAATCGTCTATCGACTCGAGGCTTCAACAAATCTTGCAGACTGGTCTCCTGTTGACGGAGTCTCCCTTACTGCCGTCACGACGAACTGGACTTTCTCTCTTCCGAAACCAGCCGAAGAAACCTACTGGCGAGTGGTAACCGGACCATAGGAATTCCACTCCCCCTCTTCCCCGGACTTGAAATCTTTACTTCAGCGGTAGCGTTTGATTCGCTCAGTGCCCATGGAGCTGCCGCCGGAATCAGCAGACTTGAGCCAAATCGAGATCTTCCTGAGAAGATTACAGCAAGCAGAGAAATGAAGAATTCCCGGTTACAACCCACAATTTGAAAGCCTTGCGCCCAAGCTTTTTAACATCATGACGAAAATGATTAATGACCTTTACGATTTATAAAACGAAAAAAATAATGAGTGAACTGATTAGAAAATATATTGAACAGTTCCTCAAGTCAGAACACCCCATGGATTGGATGCAAAATTTTGGGGAAGATAAAATCCGTGAAATGTTGGAACTTAGAAACGGTCGGGAAATTGTTTTTGTCCCGGCTCCGGGTTGGCCACTGGTAGATGCCGGGGAGTTGGTTTACAAAAAATGAAGGTTGAACCAAGTATGTTTGGAAGTTGACCCCATAAGGGCCATTCACGTTGCCCTTAGTGCAATTGGCCCAAATTTCTGAACCATCCGGCCAAGTCCCCACTTTGAATTTGGTGGGGCAGTCCGCCCCAAACTCGCATTCAAAATTTTCACCTGTAAATTCTTTTTATTTGTAAGCAGAAAACCAAAGTTGTTTTTTGCTCACCCTGACAGAAGCCAACCCACAGAAAGTTTCATCTTCCCGGTGAATGCGGGGGTGAGTTTCTTTGAAACCGTTTGCCCCCTTTAAAATGCTTTCAAGTCCTGCAATGCATCATCAAGGCAGCAAAATTGTAATCAAAGCTCTCACCGACTCAAAAAGAGATCGACGCCGCTTTATTCAATTTCAGTTCGATCTCTACAAAGGAGACCCTTTGTGGGTCCCCCCGTTGATCCGCGACGAACTCAACTCTCTGGACTCCCAGACCAATCCAGGACTGGAAGGCTGCGAACTCCGCCTGTGGCTGGCTCTTCGCGATGGCGTCACCGAAGGTCGCATTGCCGGAGTAATCAATCATCGGGACAATGAAATCCGAGAAATTAAAGCGGCGCGTTTCTGTCTCCTCGATTTTATTGATGATGTCGAAGTTGCCCAAAGCCTGCTAAATACCGTCGAATCCTGGGCGTCAAAGCATGGCATGAAGCTCGTCGAAGGCCCTCTCGGACTGACAACCTTTGAACGTTCCGCCGTCCTTATCGAAGGATTCGACCGCCTTCCCACCGTAGTCTCATCCTACAACTTCCTCTACTACGCGAGGCACATCGAAACCTGCGGCTTTACCAAGGAAATTGACTACCTCGAGCACCGCTTCCAACTCCCCTCCGAGCTCGATCCGAAGTATCAAAAGGTTGCGCAATACGTTCTTAAGAAAAAGGGCCTCCATATCATTGAAAAAGAATCCCGTCGCGAATTGCGACCTCTTGGAAGAGGAATATTCCAATTAATTAACGCAGCCTATTCGGATCTCTTCGAATTCACCACGATGGGCGATCAGGAAATCGACACGCTCATCAAAAAGTTTTTCAACTTCATCGACCCCCGATTCGTTAAGCTGGTTGTCAACGAGGACGAAACCATTGTCGCCGTGGGGGTTGCCATGCCCTCCTACTCGGAACTACTTCAAACCTTACGAGGAAAGCTATGGCGCCTTCCCATTGCCGTGCTTCGAAATCAACTCAAAGGCAGTAGCAACACCCTGGACCTCTACCTTGTCGCAGTCGCACCCGAGTTCCGAAACGCCGGCTTAAATGCGATCGTAATGCAATCGATGCACCAGACCGCCGTCGCAGCCGGCCTGAAATGGGTCGAGACCAATGGCGAACTCGAAACCAACACCCGGGTGCTCTCGATGTGGAAAGACATCGACCACGAAACCCACAAGCGAAGGCGCATTTTCTCTAAGAATCTGCAACCAAATAGATCTGGGAAATAGGCACCTGTAATCCACGCTTCCTCGCGAACGCAATTCGCTTCAGAATCACTAAACCTGAGATCGTCAACGCGGATCAGGAGGAACTTCCTCAACAACTGTGAGACCACAGTAGTGGCAACGCAGATTCAGCATTAACACGAAGAGCGCACCTTTAATAACCACAAGAATACTTTTTACTAATTCTCGATAATCCTGAAAAAGACCCGGTCCGGACGAACATCTCCCAGAGACGCCGGATTCTTGAACAAACCAGAGGAAGTCAACTCACCGCCAGACAGGATACTATCATCGACATCAGAGCTGAAGTCGACCAAGTCAAGAGACCAATAGAGCCCGTATGTCTTACCTGGCGAAGAAGTCCACGTAAGGTTAAATCGATCAGTCTCGTTATCGTAGAAAATATCGGTAATACTCACCTCCTTCGTCTTACTGAAAAGCGCTACTCCAATCGAAGGGAGATCCTCGGAACGAGCACCGTCTTTCTCGATCAGAAATTGTCTTGAACCACCGTTCTCGACACCGAAGACCTCGAAGTAGGCACCGCCACCGCGCTCAAAGAATCCGACTTCGATCGGATAGCTTCCTGCGGTAAGGGTAATCTCTCCAAC
>Ga0209503_10001427_pt1 | contig 12298 bp, 12 predicted proteins | sample SouAtlMetagenome_2_FD_187448 | JGI IMG/M metagenome (GOLD analysis project Ga0209503, IMG submission 187448) | Marine eukaryotic phytoplankton communities from Atlantic Ocean - South Atlantic ANT15 Metagenome (SPAdes) (version 2) | ecosystem: Environmental > Aquatic > Marine > Oceanic | place... | reverse complement strand
GGAAGCAGACACGCGTCGCAGCGAACTACTTTACTCCCACGAGCGTGGAATGGACGTTCAGCACGAGATAACTCGTCTAAACGAAGTGACATAACAGAATTCAAGATAGTACGTCTTTGCCAAAATTTTTATGGATTTTACCATAGTAATTTGTGATAAAAGAGCGCAATTGTCTTATCAATTTTTTGATTTAAAGTTTGGAAAATTGGGAGTAGATAAATGGTGCCGGGGCCGAAGTTAAAAAACAAATCAAAACAATTGATTTAATTGGTTATTTTAAAGGCAGTTAACCATTCATAGCACCAAATGTAGCACCAATTAACTTGCTTTGCCTCATATAATTGAGGTATCGCTGGTGATTATAAAAAATTAACTATATATAGCGAAACGGTATTATTTTTCTTCATGTTCTTTCGAGCTTTCATTCGGTCCTGTCTCTATAACAGCGATACTTTCTGCTTGCTCCAATATTTTTGTCGCGTCCTCTGCTGAATAACCTTCTAGCCAAACACTGGTACCTTCTTTCGTTCTGATATTGATACGCCTATTTTTCTTATAACGAACCCACGCCAAACAAGCCACAGCCAGTGCTCCAAAGCCGCCGTGTAATATAATCTCTATGGTTAATCCTGAGGCTATTACGCTTTCAGATAGATGAAATACTTTGTTATATTTAAGCTGAGCTTCGTCCAATACTTCGCAAAATGATTCAGAGGAACCTTTAAACGTAGTTGCCCTTAATTTTTCCATTAGTCATTTCCTTACTTAATTGAGTTTGCGTTAGCAATACTTTTACTTTTCCAGATAACCTGTAAGTCCTCTCTTGCGAATTTCCTTAGCAGGTCTTGAGCCTTCGAGCATTCACTTAGCTGGTGGCTTAAATACGATGAATAATTATAAAGTTGCTCTCCAATCTCAATTTTTTCGGAGGAAGTAGGATCTAGAAGCTCTTGCTCCAATCTCCCACGTCTAGTTCGTTCAGCATTTAGATAATTGTTAATTCCATCAACCACTACGCTATCTAAAAACAAAACACCAACTGTTTGTAACTGATGTTCAAGTTCTGTGTTAGCTCTAGTTATTGCCTGCTCTTTCTCTTTTATTTTAGAACTAGGTGCAGCTTCATAATTATCATCGCTGCCTCTTACACTTAATTCTATGAGTCTAAGACCATCAACAATCGTTTCGAACTTTGCAAGAGCATCTGAATAAAAGTCTTTCTTGATCTGCCATCTTTGCTGAGCAACCCAAACATCTGAAGTGATATGCTGTTCAATACTCTTCGTTAAAACAGTTGTTTCATGTAATTGTAATTTCAAATTTTCTAAGTTCTCTTTCGTAGCCAAGTCCTTTGCCTTTTTCTTAATGTAGCTGGTCAAATACACCGTTGAAACAGTATAAAAAACCGCCACTATTAAATAGCCCCACCAAGCCATGCCGTAACTCCCTTTCTCTTAAATTTCTATAAATTTGCACTATCGTTCCTAAATTTGCACTTTACTTTAGGCGTTAACCAAGAGTGCAAACGTTTTATTTAGCTGATAAATATACAGTTATTTATATAATTTGCACTATTTGCACTTTTTGCAGTAGAAATATGCCTATCTAACCCCGTGCCCCTTAACTTTTTGCTTTCACGCGAAGAGAAGCCCGATTCGACACACTATATTTTGGTCTTGCTGTATTGGGTATGAACAACCATAACGAGGTAAAACTCAATTACCCTTTGAGTAATATTTATAAATTAGGTCTGGTATACAATACCTTAGTGCAAACGTTCAATTTAACGGTGCAATGTGCCCACCTTTAAATTGAACCAAAGCATATAAATCTAACTAAGTATGAATTTACATATCATTTAAACCAATGATTTTAATGAAGTTATCTCACTTAAAATATAACCCCCCTTTGAAATTTTCTATAGCTGTTAAAGATACGCGGTTCCGTGTGCCGTACAACCCCCCCTTTCCAAAAGGACCCGTGAAAAAGCATAGGCAAATTGCATTGTGAAGTGAGTTTGTTGGCAAAGGTTATGGTGGTGGGTATACACCATTGCGCCTCACTCGAGTGAAGTCTGTTTAGAAGTCTTTACAACTGAAAGCGCGTTATGCCCCGTTGCGCAGGGTAGAAGGGACAAACACCTGACCTAGTAAAATGGAGTGCAAATAGTGCAAATAGTGCAAGCGGGAGTTGTAACCCTATGTTTATAAATACAAATCTATCATTTGCACTACTGCAAACGGCTATAAACAAAGTGCAAATAGGTACTACATAGTGCAAATTTAATAAGATAAATGGCGTGTTATAGATGCTTGCAGAGAAAGAAATGAGCAGTTGAAGTAATGGGTTTAGGTGGTTAATCAGATGCAACAATACTAAACCTGTATATCTAAACAGGCTTAGTATATTAGGCATCATCCATTGATATATACACATAATCAGGCTGACTTAGCTTGTTCAGCATCGTGTTGATCACTATCGCTTAAAGTCATTCTGTCTACAGCCTCAAAGAGTGAGGAAGCCTTGAACTTAATTACCTGTTGAGACTTACCACCAGCATTGGGTAGAGCTTCAGAGGTGTTAAGCTTCTTACGTTCTAGCTCTGACGGTCTGAGTATAGAAACGCTTAAATCTCTAAGCAGTCGAGCGGCCCTCTTCCCGTCAAAGCCTTTACACATAACATCCATAAATATGTCTTTGTACACGTAATACATGTGGTCTGTAGTAGCGTCTTTATCCGGGTGTCTAGTGGTAATTTGCTCTCTATAGCCCCATGTTTCCAATTTGGCTGGTACATGCTCATCAATAATCATAGGGTCTTTGGCTCCACTTCTATCCCACCGTTTAAAGTGCTTTTCACCATAAAGCTTTATTTGCTTCGCCAGGTGATTAAGAAGCTGTATCTCTTCTACGTTTCCAGTACCACCCCGAATATCTACCCACATTCTGAACAACGATATAGCCGATTGAATAGAATGGCCCTCGCTCCATCCAGTAATGCCAAAAGTAGAGGCAAGCTCACCAGCTAAGCCCACCAGCGCAAATTTCTGAAAGGCCCTTACCGCTTGCCCACCAGCATCATTACCAAGCACACGTTCTCTATAAGTTGCAATCTCTGCATGATGCACTTTTATTAGTTCGCCTAAGTCGGTACTGGTTAATTGCTTGATAAATTCTAAGAACGGTTCACCGTGGTAATTTTCACACGCCTTGTTCAAGTGATCAGACAATGCAGCTCCGTTTATAAAATTATGTGTGCTTGTGTATATGCCATTACGCTTTTTAAGTGCTTCGTCTTCGTGCTGTGAAGCTGGCAGAGAAAGAAAACGCATATGGACACCACCATTAACCGATTTGCCAATGCTCCCTAAGTAGTCATCAATAGTCTTTTCACCGTTCGATAAGAACGCCAGGTTCCAACGTTGTGTCTTCTTCTTGGCATAGTCAGGGCCAGAGCGGTTCTTTCCTTTACCGTTACCAACCATGTATATGATCCCCTCAATAGTAAGGGGGTTAGCTTCGTTCAGCTCATCGAGCGCTAGTAGCATGTCTGAGTGCAGAGCAGCGGTATCTTCTAAAGCGTTATCAGTGGTACGCCATGAACCTTTAAATTCACTAGGCTTGCCATACACAGAGCAAGCAACATTCATTAATGTGGATTTACCTAAAGAACTATCACCGTAGAAGTGAAACCCAACGTTTTCAGAAAGCCCCATTAAGCTAACTAGGGGGCCAGTAAAGGCCAGTGACACAGCAAGAGTAAGTAACGGGTTTCCTTCGCAATATGACGCTATTTCACGTTGCCAATCTGATATAGCGCCAGCGGCCTTTAATTTACAATCACGGGCGTTTTCATTGTCGTAGAGAAGCGGTGAATCTGTTTTACCTATTGTTTGGTCGGGAAAAATGAAAGCGTTTTTATGCCAACCTAACTTTTTAACTAACCCTACTCTATTGGTTATGTCAGGGCAGTTTAGGTAATCAATGAGTTTTCCTTTCTCTTGCGAGCGAGGCTCTATATGAAGCCCCTCTGAAAGCAATTGTTTTCTAATGTCTGAACCACCGTCAGTAGCAAACAGGCGCTTAGGAATATTTAAGCGCTTCTCTTGACCGTCATAGTCTTTAAATCGTACAAGTACACCCCAATCCTGACCAGAGCCACCAGCGTCACGGGTTAAGGCTAACAGTTCTAAAGGGGCGCAAATTCGCTTATATATTTCATTCCCTTTATCATCAGACTTGTAAAACGCTTCTACACCGTTATCGGTTAATTTAAAGCCTTGAGGTACATTAGGCTTAATATCGCTTGGGGCGTGCGTAACCGCCTCTTTTAAGAATAGTTCACCACTTTTCTTTAACGCTTCTATGTGTGCAGGTCCCCAACCCAGCTCAAGCGCGTCAGCTGCATCTGCTTTATCGGGCCACGTGCAATCTTCACCAAATAAAGGGCCACCTTCGCTTTCAGAAAGAGGGGTTTTAGCTAGGCTGCCTAAATCAATAATTCGAATGCTTGCTGCATCTAGTGAAGTGAGTAAGTTCTTAAGCTCTTTGGCGCACTTAATGCCGGCATTATCATTATCAGGCCATATGATTACATTACGCTTAGCCAACGCTGTGAAATCGGCCTTACTGATAGACTTAGAGCCATTAGGCCACGTCATACAAACACAGCTAGGGAACAATGCTTTTGCCGCGTCTGCGGCCTTCTCACCCTCTGTAAGAACTACTGTGGCTTTAGGGCGCTTGGCTAGTTCGTGTAATTCGTACAACGGGCGATTTATTTTTGGCATAGACCATCGCCATTTGATTTCACCAGTATCACGGTTTCTATATAGGGCTAACGGTGCAAATACTTTTTCTTTTTTGCCGTCAATCTGTTTATCAAAACGCAGTACTTTAAGAATGAGCTGGTTGTTAGCGTCCCTGTATTCCCATGTAAAAGTAGGTAAGCCGTGCTTTAGGTGTTTTTTAAAGCAGCGTTTAACAAATTCGGGCGGCACAGGCGTTACGTGTAACCATTCTTCACTATTCCTACGGTTATGTGTGGCGCTTTTGTTTGTCTTTGTTGCAACTCTATTACCATAGTTGAGTAAATCGCTAAGCTCTTTGTAGGCTTCGCCTTGAGGCTTGTTTGTAACATATGCCACCAGAGATATAACGTCTTGACCTTTCGCCTCGTTATCTGCAAAGTCAGCCCAAACACCTGTATTGGTATTAATACTGAATGAACCAGATTTATTATCTGCTCTTCTTGGGTTTAATGGCTTGTATTCATGGCCCTCATGCTTTCCATTAGGTAAGTAATGATGTAATACGCTATCAATATTACTCAACGCATACTCATTTAGGCCTTTAAAATCTAACTTACCCATTAATACCTCTTCTTACTGCAAGACTTAGCTTTGTTTATTCTGCTCATTGATTGCGATTTAACATGAGCTGAGAAAAGAGCCACAGGCTTTTGGGGTTTTCGCTTTTTTGCTTTATAGGTTAGCCAATGCACCACACACGTAGCACCACAAGATAAGTTAATGACTTCCCTAGGTAGCTGATTGATTTCGGTTGCTGGTGGATAGCAGAGGTATATTAAGTTGTTAACTGTGAATTGCTCTATAGGCTGACGGGCCACGCGTAACACTTCGAGAAAACCGAGTACTCTATGCTCACTATCCCCAATGATATACACGTGTTCGGGTTTGAGGTGCTCTTTACTTGTTAGCTCTCGTAATTTCATAGGTCTAACCCCATTTGCTTAGCTTTGTTGCTTACAGAAGAAAGGTTGAAAGTTTCGGGGATGTCGTACACCAGGCATTCACCACCGTTAGCCAATGGATGGTGTTTAAACTTGAACTGAAGCTCTAAGTTACTAGAGGGGGCATATTCCAAATAGTAGCCCTCGTTCTTAGTTTCCATCACTTCGCATGGGCCAGTACCGCGAGCAGCTCGAAAACCTATAACTTGATTTACGGTAGAACCGATAAAATAGAAGTGATCAGGCTTATACGGGATAGTCTTTTGCATTACTGCCCCCGTGATATTGCTATACGTTCAGCTTTCCATTGATTGATTTCAGAAAGAAGCCAACCGCTTGCTCTACCGCCTAGATTGATAGGTGAAGGGAATTGAGATTGCTTTATCAGTAGGTATATTGTGCTTTTCTTTAAGCCGGTGGTCCTCTCAACCTCTGGCATTCTTAGAATTGGGTCATCTGTTATCGGGGTATATGCCGATGCGCTGTTATTCATTCCAAATATCTCCACTTAAGACCAAAATTGTTTAGAGTGGAAATATTAGTTAAAACCGAAATGTCTAATAAGTGGGGATAAATCAGCAAATAAGGAATAATCCCCCTAGGGGGATTATATAAAAATAAAGAGGTAATCCCCTCTAACCTGCTGGATTCAATTTCTGGCGTGCTGACTCTTACGAGTTTTAAGATTAATACTAGGCTTAATTTATACCTTGTTTAAAGGCTGTTAAAAAACGCTTGTGGAAGGAGCATCAAATCATGTCAAACAACATGTTTTTTAATCAGTTGCTTTAGGCATATTTAGCTTATGTTCTCGAACGGTTCGTTGATAAGTATGAAGTCCTGAGCAGATTTTTAAGACTTTTGAAAAATCACACATTACATGCGACTGAAAAAATGTGACGCACCTATTACCGTCTTTTCAAATTTAGTAAAACACCTACTGACAAGCTTAAATTTAAACTTACGTAATTCCGTAGATTATCAGAAATTACTTATTACTATCATCTATATAGACATATTTTGAAGCAAACCAGTTGCAGGTCTCATCTTCGCTACACTTAGTCTCTAGCAAGTCATCAGGTATTTCAGTAGCTATGGAGTTATCCTTTTTAAAAGATACCGGGGTTGAGAAAACTATATAGTACATATTCTCAGGGGTTACCGTTACGAAATATGAAAGGGTCCTTTTTGAATCAATCATGGATGACCACTGCTTCAAGTGCACCAAGGTAGAGTCTTTGTCGTAAAGTTTATATGGCGTTTTGATTAGCTTAGGTGTCATTTTGCTCTCATACCCAAGCTTATCTTCATAAGCTTTCACTTTATAAACACTTAGCGGCAGGTCTGCCAAGTCGAAATCAATACGCTTTATGCCCTTGTTAGCAATTGTAACATTTATTATTAAACCTTTAGTACGTTCACCATTTTTTGCTAATTCGCTTTGATAATTAACTATTTCAACTTCGATTTTTATATCCGAGCTTTCAGTGTTGTTTATCTTTTCCTTTAGCTGGTTGTATACAAGCTCGGCACTTTCTTTCTGCTTCAATGCATCGAATGTGTATCCAGCCCACCCGCCAGCTACCAAGATGGATATGAATACTGCTAAATTTTGTAAGATAGTAGCGTAATCTGCGATTTTTCCGCTTTCGTCTTTAGTTATACTTGCAGAGCGCCAACGAGTATAAATATAGGCGCCCAAAAAAAAGAGTATTGCTACAATAAGGAAAAGTATTGTCATTATATTCCGACTTCGGTTTGTTCTTTCATGCTTGGGAATGCAGCCATTACTTTATTCGATTTTTGGTCTTCGGTAACTAGATCTTCAGTATCGATTTTTGTTTTTCTAACCTTATCTATATCTGCTCCGATATGCTTCTTATGGCTTTCAAAGTTCTCTGTTGTAGAAAGGCTCTGTGCAACCTTCGTTATTGTATCTACAAATGGTTGAACATCATCATCAATGCTGTTGTTTGCGCCATATACTCCAAAAGACTGAAGAAGTAATAAGGCGAAAACTTTCTGCCTTAATTCTGGCCCGTTTATTTGGCTCCAAATATTTCCAGGTGAAGTGAAGGATTGCTTCGTTGTAAGGGTAAAATTCCCTGTATTTCCATACTCAAAATAAGCGTTCTCTAGTTGTTCAGCGAAATCACCTTCTAGAGATATATTATTATCCACGATATAAGCTGCTGTCAGCTCAAGTTTTTGTATGAACCTTTGAAACTCTGCAATGTGAAATTGACTTATATCCGTTTGCTTTGAAATAAAAGTTGAAAAATGAAGCCCTTCTTCACTCATAAACACACTATAGAGCCAATGTTCAAGCAACTCTCTATGATGATTCAGTGAATATACCGCCTGAGCCGAACTTAGACTTTTTTGAATCATCCAAGGCATTGTTTTCTTGGGCTCTATTTTATCCCATTTAACCCTTCTACGTAGTTTATATTTAAGCTTAGACTTTAGCTGTTCTTTACCGTCTTTTGTGAACGCCAAAACTGGCTCACTATCAATATAAGGTGACGAAACTATAGTGCCAATTAGAACGTGTTCTTTGAAAGGTGAGATGACGGTATCGCCAATTCCTATATCTGATATGAACGTTTTCGTCATGTTGACATCTTTTGCAATAGAACTTGCAGAGCGTTCATTGGAATTTTGAAGGGATTCCACTACTTCGCTAGACTCGCTTAAATCATCTAACCCAGTTTTTATTTCGAGTGATGTAATTTCAGAGTCAGCAGCATTTTCTAGGCTATTTTCATCTGACTGCCAGTAGCGTCTTATACTTGCCTCAATAATTGGTAACTGCTCACTAGAAACAGTTCCCTCTTCTTCTACGTCTACGCAGTCCATGTGACCAATAGCGATCACACCATTGTCAAAAAAGTGCTTGCCAAAAGTGTAGTTAGTTCCGGGTCTAACAACCCAATATTTATCATCAGCACTAGTTTTAACTATCTTCACGGACAGCTCTCCTCATTGTAATTTAACTGCAGAAGAATAGAAAACGGGAAAGGAAGAACAATTGATGAAGGTGTATACCAAAGGTAAAAATCCATTATTTTGAATCGCCTATCCATCTGCCATAAGCCTCCTTATCATCCGCTAATCGAAGTGGTTCAGAAATTCTGTCACTTGCAATGCGCTTTTTATCTTCAACCAGTAACGCGTAAGTAAGTCGATAAGGATATTTATATTTCGTATTCGCACTATCACGTGCAAGTTTCCGAACAATGTTACGCAGCTCGGCCGCGTATTTGTAACCCTTCAAGGTCTTTGGGTCAACAAAAAATCATCTCCAATTGACAGAGCTCACAGAAAACTAAAGTTAGATGCCGTACAAATATTAAAGAAATGATCCGAAAGTAGCCCAGATCCATTTTTTAATTCCTGTAACTTTAAAGAAAAGTCAATCGTCTATGAGTCGCGGTTAAATCCTCTGTAAGGGCCCTTATTGACTTAGAATCCACCTCACTATAGAAAGTGTCAGAAAGTCGCTTTACGCGGTCTATATGTGCTTTGTTTGTTAGGTTAAGCAAGCAGTAAGTGACATATCGGATAAAGTAAGCCCGTGGTGCATTGGTGTCATTGGGCTTCTTTAAGGTGATTTCAGGCCAGAACGGCTCATAGATATATTGTAAATCATGCCATGACTTGAAACGTTGAGAAGCAGCATTAACCTGAGTAAGTCTATCTAAATCCGACATAAAGCCAAATGAAGACTCAAAAACCCTTTCCTCTAATGCGTCTTTTAAAACCTTCGCCTCTTTTCTATTCGTTATATGGAAATCAACAAGCCACGCTAGGTCTTTGTATAGGTTAAATACTCTTTCGTCAGATACTGATTGTAAGTCGCTTCCAGATAAAAGGGCTGCGAGTCTCTGTGACGTTTGAGCCACATCAGCTTTCCACTTTTGCCTATTCTTTGCTGTTAGCTTGCCTTGGGGGTTATTCGGTCCTAAATACCCCATTACGATTACAGCAAGTAAGTCTGAAGCTGTGTAGTCGCTACAGGTTATAGCATCTTTCCAGATATAAGCGTTATCAGGGTTATCATAAAAGAGCCTAGGTATGTCGCTAATAGCTTTTGAAGCGCGCCCAGCCCTATCAATAAGTAAAATAAGATATTCACGGCTACCTTCGCTTTGTGCCGTGGCTAATTCCTTATTAAGGCTTTGTATGCTTCTGGCCTTGTGTTGTAGATCGGGAAGAATTTCATTTTCCCACGATGATAATGCTTCATCTAATGAAACGAGCATTTTTGTCATACCGTACCCCTACGGAATCCCATAAAGAGGAACTGGCACAGGTGATTGGGGTCACTTTTCGGGAGCTACCCTAGCGCCAGTTTATAAGGCTAAGCTGCTGTGATAGTCAGCACGTTATAGTCAGGGTCGATATACTTGTGAAGGATCGCATGATATTCGTGTGAAGCGTCACATATCTGAGAACTAACGCTATAACAGGCACTTCTAAAAGATTGATACTCTGTGGATGAGTCTTTTTGTTGGAATACACCGTTTTCAAGAATGCCTAGCATTTCATCTGCTAGAGCGCTTGAAGCTTCTCTTGTCCTAATGATTAATGCTAGGTCTTTAGAACTATCACCCTTACCAATGCTTTCAAGCTGGGTTAACACACTTTTAAATGCGGGTAACATTAAGCTGAGCGTTTCTGATAACGTCTGAGACTGTGAGTCTGTATAGCTGCGACCACCATCTATAACAAGCTGCATGGTGTTATACAAACTGGTGAACGCTAGTAGCTGACTCTCATGCTCACCTGCGTCTAAGTAACTCTTCAATCTGTTATTGATTTCCATATTAATCCCTACCGTAGTTAATTGACCCTGTACGACATTCATCAGGCTTGTTTTTTAAAAATGGGCGTAACGTTACCGTTATTCTTAAGACTATCTAAATAATCACTCCACCATTGCATCATTTCTTTGCGTTCTTCTAAGTAACGGGCGTGGTGCGTATAAGCAGCTCTAACCCCATTTCTTTCCATATGTGAAAGCTGACGTTCTATTGCATCAGGGTTAAAGCCTGTTTCATTCAGAATTGAGGAAGCAGTAGCACGGAAGCCATGAGGGTTTGCTTTGCTTTTACCTTTGGTTTCACCATCGTACCCCATGCGAAAAATTGCCATACGCATAGTATTGTCAGACATTTGCTTAAACCTATCTCTTTCAGAAGGAAAAACGAACTCGAAACGAGCGCTGAACGGCTTAGTATTTTCCAATACTGCAAGTGCTTGCCTAGAAAGTGGCACAATGTGATCAGATTTCATTTTCATTCTATGCGCTGGTATGCGCCATAGCTTTTCTTCTAAGTCGAATTCATCCCAACGAGCACCGGCTAACTCACCAGGTCTAACAAAAGTGTGTACCAATAGTTCAATAGCTAGCTTGGTGAGCAAGCGGCCTTGCTGGTGGTAGTCACCTAAATCACGTAGAAACTGTGGCAATTCTTCCCTTGGTAAAGAGGCCCTGTGCGATGTTTTACGCTTTTCCAGTATTCCGGATAGCTCAGAAGCAGGGTTATGGAGTAGAACGCCAGTCTGTACAGCGAAACGACACACACGCCTTATGTCTTGAAGTACTCTTTGTGCAACATCGAGCGCGCCACGCGTTTCTATTTTTTGAACGGTTCTAATTATATCTTGAGGTGTGATTTCACCAATGGGCCGCTTGCCTAGCGTCTTCAACGCATTATCATTCAAACGAGTCCAAATTCGGGCGGCATGGCCCTCGCTCCACTGGCCCTTTTGCTTATTCCACCAAAGCCGTGCTTGTGTGTTAAAAAGTTCTATTTCGCTTACAGAAGAAAGGTGCTTCTTTTCCTGTTTTATAGCGCTAGGGTCAATATCATCCCTTAGTTGTCTTCTAGCTTCTGATACTGCTTCTCGTGCATCCTTTAAAGACACTTCTGGATAGACGCCAATAGCCAATGTTTTTTGTTTACCCTGAAAACGATACTTAAGACGCCAGTACTTAGAGCCATTCTTTTTCACGAGCAAGCGCAGGCCCTTCTCATCGGTGAGCCATATATCCTTTGTGCTTGCTTGAACTTGTTTTATTTGAATGTCTGTTAAGGGCATGTGGTGCTACCTATCGTCTGATTAATCGACTGGTGCTACCAACATGCTTACTTGCTGGTGCTATTTAGTCGTAATTGAATCTGTGTAGCACCGAATGTAGCACCATGTGCTTAGGGATGACAATAGACCGCATTGGACGAAGTAAGACACAAAGTCCTGATAAACAGTAGGAATAAAGGCGAAATTTGACTGGTATGGAGTGTGTTAAAACATAAAATGGTGCCCGGGGCCGGACTTGAACCGGCACGCTGTTACCAGCGAGGGATTTTAAATCCCTTGTGTCTACCAATTTCACCACCCGGGCATCGGGTTGCTTTTCAGCAAAGGTGTCAGGCGTAGAACCTGATGCTGCGTTGCAGCGTTTGGAGGCGGAACCCGGAGTCGAACCGAGATAGACGGATTTGCAATCCGCTGCATAGCCATTCTGCCATTCCGCCA
>Ga0209503_10001426_pt1 | contig 12326 bp, 11 predicted proteins | sample SouAtlMetagenome_2_FD_187448 | JGI IMG/M metagenome (GOLD analysis project Ga0209503, IMG submission 187448) | Marine eukaryotic phytoplankton communities from Atlantic Ocean - South Atlantic ANT15 Metagenome (SPAdes) (version 2) | ecosystem: Environmental > Aquatic > Marine > Oceanic | place... | reverse complement strand
ACTCAGGTTCTGCTTGTAATAGATCATCTAGATCTTCAACCTGCTCTTCTTCTTGTTGTTTCTCTTCTTGAGCGTCCGGTTGGTCAACCTCTGCTGGTTCATCTTGTTTCTTAGCTTCACGTTTTGCCTTGATTATGTTCCATCCTTTTCTCGCTAAACTAAAAGCACCAACTCCACGTAATGATTTTTTCCATCTTTTTGAAACAAAATTGGGTCTATAAATCGCGCCTTTTTCGTCAATTTGACCGGCTAGACTTTTCCTACTCTTTTCTTTTATTTTTCTAGCAATTTTGAGAAGACCTGTAGGAATAAACTCATTATGCCCCAATTCACTACGTAATTTCATGATTTTGTATTCCAGCTCTTCGTTTTCTTCCAAATTGGTTTCAAAATGTTCGTTCCATTCTTTGATAGAGACAAACCCGGAACATGGTTCGCTATGATATCTGATGTATTGATTAATTGAATCTGCCATTTATTGTGATTTCATGTAGTATATATAGTTTAAAAGTATTATTTTAATAATGTCTAGACAAGCCAGAATTTTCTCAGAAACCGATACTTTATTAAAGGAGGAATCATCTGAAGAAAAGCAACCAGAACTACCATATTTAATTATACATTATTGTGCTATAGCCGGACATTTAATTGCCGGATTATGGATGGCTATAGAGTATGCTAATAGAGATAGTTTACAAATACCATATACAGAAACGTATCTAAAATGGACACGTACCGATAACTTAACTAGTTGTGCAGCAGGTTCAAGACCGTTAGAGACAAGTGTAGATGGGTTATTTTGCATTGAGCCTACGACAGGACCAGTGGATTGTAATGACGAGAGTCCTCCTGTCTGTGCCGGATTAGACTTAGGGTGGCTTATTATATCATTTCATGCTTTATCATTTATATTTCAAGGTGGTGCAGCGTTGACCGATTTGTGCGAGAATGGCGTATGTGGATATAGATACTCTAGTATCATAAAAACGGGTAAAAACCCACTACGATTTCTTGAGTACGGAATTAGTGCTGCCGTCATGTTAATGTGCATAGCATTACTCAATGGCGTGACCGATATAAATCTGATTGCAGCCATAGCCGTGTTGACAAGTGCATGTGAGTTTTGCGGAATGGTTGTAGAGTATCTACCATATAGAAGTCCTCTCAAATGGGTGTTACATCTTACCGGATGGGTACAATTTCTATGTGCGTATGGTATTATATCCCATGCATTCTTCAAATCGATAAATGCGGTTCCTAATGTGAATCCTCCCGATTTTGTGTATGCAATTGTTATTTTACTATTTTTATTGTATGCATCATTCGGAGCCGTTCAATTGAGCGAGTTATTTTGCGAGATGAAGTGTAGTGAATCCGCATGTGGAGATTGTCCCTTATGGTGTAGAAATAAAAAAGAAAATCACATCAACTATGAATATAAAGAAATGGTGTATGTTACATTATCATTGGGGTCGAAACTTGTGTTGGGTGCACTTATATTTATAAATGTGTTATTTGCGTCTTAAAGTATAAATAGAATATTTTTAATAATTATATGAGAAAATCTTATCTATCCGACTCTGATGAATCGGAGGAATCTGATCATGAATCTAATATAAAATCTAAATACAAGATTATAATTTTAGGAGACAGTAAATGTGGTAAAACATCGTTTATTACCCGTTTAACTAAAGGTTATTTTACTTTATTTTATACACCCACGAAAGCTATAGAAATATATAGAGATTGTCAAATCGGAAATATTAATGTTGAATTGTGGGATATACCACCACGGGTAAAGTATCATTTTAAATTAAATAGTCTTAGAGCAGATGGTGTTATATTAATGTTTAAAGCTAACAATATGAATTCTAAGGATAATGTAATGAAGATATGGCAGAAAATGTACAAACAAATGCCATCTTTACCGTATGTATTTTTGGTTGCTGTTACACATGCTAGATGTAAGGATCATATACCCGGTGTACATTACATAGACAATATGAGTACAGTAGGATACAATGAGTTATTATTTCACCTTCAAAAAACTCTAAAGTTGCGTGGATAACCATTCAAACCCGCGATGAATACCATTTCCTGTGGTAGCAGTGGACTCACATACTTTCCATTCGCGATGACGCATTAAATCGTATAGACCCAATGCATTAACTACAGTATTTGTATCTGCCGCTTTGGGTAAATCTTGTTTATTTGCAAATATTAAAAATGGACAGAGTTTGAGAGCACGGTGTTCCGTTAAATTTTTTAATTCTTGTCTAACTTCAGTAAATCTTTTTTTATCACTACTATCTATAACAAATACTACAGCATTAGCATTTTCAAAATAATTATGCCACAATTTTCTTATAACATTCTGTCCACCTATATCCCATGCCACAAAATTTAAATTACCAAATTGTAAATGTTCGACATTAAATCCAATCGTTGGAACTGTAACTTTATTTTCATTTGTTTTGAGTCTATTAATAATAGTTGTTTTACCTGATGCATCTAAACCCAAAATAAGGATAGATGCTTCCTCTGCACCCGTCGCCCAATCGAAAAAATCACTCAGCCAGTTTCCCATATATGTGTATTGTATTATCTTTATATATTAAAATATCGTGTAATCCGTGCTACGTCGGCTCTTACCAAAATGTAAAAAGAAAAAACATGTATATATAGGACACATAAATATATTATAAAATGTCAGCAAACGCAAGTTCATCAGCAGGAACAGGCTTAAGTGCCTCAACAGACGCCGCATTAGGCACACTAACAACGGGTGAAAATATGCATCCATTATCAAACTTTTTTGGTCCGGTTCATGGCACTCATGAACAATTACGGGCTGACGATCGTCTGTCACACGAAACGTACAACTTGCCTCGCGCTTACGTGGGGAAAAACAAATACCTCGAAGAAGTTTTAGACTTCATGATTAGAAAGGAGGATGAATTTTATACGAGTAGACTACTCCCGTGGGAGTTTACAGATGACCTCCACATTAGTTGGGAAATTTTCAGTTTTAATCGTACACTTGCTGATCTAGTCCCTCATCAGGGTTTACCTAGATTTGTAACCCAAGAATCGGAGAGTCATAGCGACAATTTATTGCGCCGTGGTTTAGCATTCATTATTGAGCATTCAAGAGTCAATGGTATGTACTCAGGTACCATGACTGACCAGTGCAGAAAAGCGTCCAGTGGGGTGGTGACATCCCTATCAAACAGTTGGTCTCATAGGAGACAGGCGCTAGTCGCGTAAGCGGCAACACTTCCAAATTGCGGGAAACCCCTTAGAGCTTATACTACTACTTATCTACCGAAAGGTTTATAAGGAACACAGGTAATTCCTGTTCTCTAGTAAAAAGGTATAAGATTGGGCAATCCGCAGCCTACTGCTACGTCCATTATGATAGGATATGCAGATGGTTCAGAGACTAGATGTTAGTGGGTCTGAGGTGATCTAATCAATCACCGATGAAGGCTTAAGGTATAGTCCGGCTTATAAGGAAACTTATAAGAGTAGACCGGGATTCTACAAAACTGATAGAGGAAAAAGGCACTTCGCTTTAAATTTACAGCAGATAACAGATGCAGTGCACACAACCTGTTATTTCGGGTGTATTCAAGCTTTATTGGCAGGTAAGAATTATTACCGTGAATGGAGACGTAAATTCGGAAGACAAATTGGTCGTAAGAATGATTTGTTCCGTGAAGAACGTAAACGTTGGGCAATCGTACAAAAATCACGCGATGGTTTATATGTATTGGATGCCGAATTGAAACACGAATTAAAACGTGAAGGAGTAGTACCAAATATGTACATTTTCCCAGATAAGATGGGTATCTACATTAATATGGTTTCGGGTGACGCATTGTCATATGAGAAACATGGACCTGAAGCAAATGCACGTCGTGACGGTGGTGATAGAGTTGCATCATTCAGGGGTCTCCCAGTTTTTGAGGCTCAAGCATTCGATGTTGAGTTTACTTCAGAACCGGTTGATCTATTGATCCGTGAACGCATGTGTGGCGAATACTTCTTATTGGAAGCGGGTAAAGAAATTGCTATCTACTCCGCAGACAGTGATAAATTTGAGAAGATCGCACACGGAGACATTGCAGACGATGAAAAATTCGGGTTGGGTACTACCAATGGCGAAAATGGTACATCGGCGAAAGCACCAGTTGGTGGTACTAAAGAACATTACTTATTGTTCCGACCTTTCCAAACGTACAGGATGGCTAGTGCAATCCTCGCAAAAGGCGGGTCAGATTTGGGTGCCACATATCATGGTCATCATGATTTTATGCTCAGTGACGATATTTTGAGAAAGGTCCATGTTGGAAACTATACATTTTACAGTAAATCCGTTATCAAAAGACCCAAAAATTACATCATTATTGAGGACTGCTTTTCACAAGGCTATATTGGGGGGGAAGGTGTTAAACGATTTAAGAAAGGAAACGGTCCCGGAAGTTTGGCAGATGGTATTGCAAATGGCACATTGGGTAAAGGCGGTCCTAGTATCATTGCTGTAGTTTATAAATCAGACGAAGAACCAGCAGATTGTATTGACATCACAGGTAGATTCCATCAATCCGTTTATGACACATTTGATGACGGTGAAAACTATGAAGAACATTACTCGGGTTCGGGATCCGCATATGCTATGATGGCAATGGATTCATTGGAAGCATATCGTAAGAATGAGTCCGACGAGTATATGCAACGTATGCAACGTTACAATACCGTTTGTTTCCGTGGTATGAAGAAGGAACGCCCAGAATCAGGAGGTGATTTCAAATTAGTGCAATTGAACACTGGACATTGGGGTCCTAATGTCTATGCTGGATGTCGTAAAGTAAGAGATGGAGAAAATTCATTCTTACATGATATGGAGTATCAAAAACAAGTAGTGCAAATCTAAAAAATATATTATAAATAGAATAACATAAACATATTATATGGAAGCTCAATATCTAAAAATTTTACATTATCTATTAAAGGAAGGTTCCCGACGCGATACTCGTAGTGGAACTACCTACTCTTCATTCGGTCACATATTAGAATGCAATTTAAATGATGGATTTCCATTACTCACTACAAAAAAGATGTACTGGCGTGGTATAGTGGAAGAATTAGCATGGTTTTTAAGAGGTTCCACTGATGTTACGGAGCTACGTAGTGAACGTGTACATATATGGGATGGTAATACAGAGAATCGAGGTTATGATGCCGGTCCAGTGTATGGTTTCCAGTGGAGACATTTTGGTGCACCATACACTACATGTAAAGCTGATTATGAGGGTAAAGGACGCGATCAGATTAAAGAAATTATACATTTGATTCGAAGAGATCCAACTAGTCGAAGAATATTTTTAAGTGCATGGAATCCCAAACAACAGCATGAAATGGCATTACCACCATGTCACGTATCGTACCAATTTTATGTTGACTCTAAGAATCAATTACATTGTCAGATGTATCAGAGGTCAGCAGATGTCTTTTTGGGTCTACCCTTCAATATAGCGTCCACCGCCCTACTGGTTCATTTATTGGCACATGAAACAGACAGGAAAGTTGGTAAGTTACGGATTATTCTAGGGGATGCACATCTATATGAAGAGCATGCTGGTGTAGCAGCGAAGCAATTAAAACGTACACCATTTGATTTTCCTAAAATTAATATTGAGAGAGAAAAGGATGGATTATGGGGACTAAAAAGGAGTGAAGTGAAATTAAAAAATTATAAGAGCTATGATGCACTCAAAGCAAAAATGGCAGTATAAATACAAAATATATTTTTCTAAATGGATATTAAACATACAAATATAGACGGTGTACTCTCCTTCTCTCTTCTCGATGTAGAATCTGTACTAAAACAAGAACGGCAGGCATTTTTATTAGATGATCATATACTAAGAGAATATCCCGGTAATCTTCGTATGAAAGATAAAAATATCCATTGCGATTCATTAATAAATTTTATGCAATGGTTACATAAAGCATATAGTTTGATCACAGCACTAGCAATAAAGGAATATGTCAAACAATGTATGAAACGAGTACAAAAACGTGCATACTCCACTTCTCATAGAATAGAAATAGCATACAAATCAAAATACCATTGTAATATGTGTAAAATGTTATTACCACCAACCTTCGAGGTGGATCATATAATAGAGTTATGTGACGGTGGAAAGGACGAATATGACAATTTACAGGCGTTGTGTCCAAATTGTCATGCGTTAAAGACCCGTGCGAACATTTTACGTAGAGATAAATCATTTAATAAGGAATTTGGTAAGAGATTTGATTTAATGCAGACCAATTCATTTAAAGAGTTTGAGTATAAACCTAAGAAGTCTAAGTATTTTTAAGTATAAATATATTTTATTTTATTTTAAATGTTAAGTAAAGAACAAATAGCACAATGGCACACTAAAGGATATGTAGCGGCGAGAGTAGTTGATGACAGAATAACTTCAACGTGTTCTCAATATATGACATATAACCCGTCGATGTATAAAGATTTTGGATCGAAAGGAAAGTATGAGTTTCCATCTCTTACATGTTTGGATGCTATCACAATGGATGAAAAATTGATACGAACTGTAAAACAACTACTAGAGGATGATATTATCTTATGTCAGAGTGATGCGTGGACAAAATGGAGCGATGGACCCAATTCCGACCAACGTATGCACATGGATTATGGAAACAATACGTTCTTACACCCTAGGTGGGATAACCCTGAGGCAGTAGCAGCTATTGTATATTTATCGGATACACGTGTCACTGGCGGACAAACCGCGTTAGTACCGTATCGCCCAGAATTGTATCGTCCACCATTTGTACAAATGCCCGGGATGGGAGGTTATGAATTTTATAATAATCGTGAAGAGGCAGAAAAATATATGGGTAAATATAAAAAAGCTAAGGTTCGTAAAAAACTGTATAATCATGAAATACAAATTAACGCTAGAGAGGGTGATATTTTGTTTTATCGTTTGGATTTATGGCATCGTGGGACTCCTGTTCATCATGGTCATCGAAGACATGTAATGAATCTTATGTGGAAGAAGCGGCATTGTACATGGATCAATCAATGGAATCCCGGGTGGACTAAGAAAATGTATGGTGGTATGTTGGAAAAAATATTTGTCGCGTTAAGTCCATTACAGAGAAGTACGTTGGGAATACCTCTCCCCGGGCATAATTATTGGGACAAGGAAACTATAGGGTGGTTGGAAGATAGATATCCGGGGATAGATGTAAAGCCATATTTGAGTAAAATCTAATTAAATTTACCTAATATTTTATTGAGATTTGCCAACGCTAAATCTGAATCCTTTAATACATGATTTGTCATATTTTGATTCTCAGGTGACAAAAACTTTTCCGCACTGTTTGATACATCTGTTATTTTGTTTAAAACATTGGCAATCTCGTCGGCAGTAAGTTTTTCTAACATGTCATTAATTTTCTGTATGACTTTATGTACTTGTGCTCTAGTTTTATCATTTAATAAATCAGTGACTTCATCAATGGGTTTTACTATTTTATTAGTAAGATCTCTTATATTTTTCATTACACCTATATCTTTTTTTACTTGTTTACTAATAACATTCATTCTGGATAATATTTCAACTGCCTTCGCGACTGATTCTTTAGCCGTGTGTGTACTATTAAGTACATCCCCTGCTACAGTAGTTATAGGTAAATCTCCTATGTCATTCGCTCTATCGATGAGTTTCTTTACATGTAAATTTTTCGAGTATCTTAGTTCTTCTTTATTATTGACATAGAATGAAGTTCCTAAGTATACAGGTATAAGCATTATAAATAATTGTACCAACATTGTGACTAATATTAGTATAGTAAGAGTTTTCATAGAACAACATTCAGGGTTTTTACCATTCCGGGGTTTTCTCTGTTCCATTTATTTATATAGCAATTATATTTATACTTCTAAATTGAAGAACATATCACTCAGTTGGGTTTTAAGTGAATGTGCTATATCGGATACATAAGAGGTCATAGAATCAGAATTGGTCTCAACGGACTTTACTACAGCCAATTTAATCTCTTCCTCTGATGCGTTTGGCATTAATCTTGTTTCTATATGATTTTGAAGTGAACGTAAATCTCCATGATGAGGTAGTATCATGGGTTCACTAACACATAGATATCGGAACATAGCATACCAAAAATATGTATACTTACGAAGGAATGACAGAGCTTCACTACAAAATCTCTTTAATTCTTTATAGTCATCGCTTTCAATTCCTCCCAACATATTTAACATATCCGATGTTAATTTCATCTCGGTTGACTCTAAATATTTTGGATCTGTGCCTAAAATATACGAGAAATCGATGTGTGCCATTGACCCATCCTTTAGAATCAATATATTATGTAGATTGCGGTCACCTATACCTAGTATGTATCCTAATACACAATTGGAAGCACATGAGAATAAGAAATATTTGCGCAATTCTTTAACCGTTCTATCTAAATTGTGTTTGTTGACATAATTCTGTATGGTTTCTTTTTTCAAGTCATATAAGGTTTTGGTCTCTGGTATCATCTCAACCCAGCCTCTACTAGGTGACAAAATAAATATATTGTAGGTATTGAATAAAAATGCTTCATTCATATCATGTAAAATTGACATAGTAGTCAATACCATTCTATCTTTTCGCAAATCATCTGTTTTTTGAAGAATTTCTATTTTGCCTCTATTAGTAATTAATGGAATGACCCATGGTTTCGTATACGACTTTAATTGGCGTATTTCATCATTACATATACTTATTAATACGGTATTTGGATCATATGGCAATTTAATACCTTGTACATTTACTTGTTGTGTGACCAGTTTTTGCGGATCATCGAATATATTAAATAAAATATGTGATTTCTTGATATCACTCCGGGTGTCTTTACTAAGAGACGATATTAACCGTTCTTGTAATGCCGTATAATAATCGGATGGTTTTAACATTTCACATTCAAAATAAAAAGCATATGCCAAATGTGTATTGTCTAAGGCTTTCGGTAAGATATAATTCACTATAATTCTCTGTGCCGCGGGTGTTCTACCTATTTGTAATAACCATGGAAGGAACAATTTTATAACACCTGACTTTAATTTACTTATACACGTTCCTATCCATGTTTCCATTTCAGGACACTCTAAAATTCGTAAAGTATTTTGATTGTAAATTAATTCAAATATGTCAAATGAATTAAATGTAACTTTACATAAGTCACAATATAGATCCGTGCAATCTACATGACGCATTGAATCTTTATAATATCTGGCAAATGGTGCTAAATTCTTAATATTTACCATCCCTTTAATTGTTTGTACCATTAATCTATTGTGTCCAGCAAATTCTTTCCAATGGGTTAGTATCAATCTACGTTCAAGTCCCGACCATTTTTGATATCCCGATTTATATTGTATAGCTTTAAATGTAGATATCAATACTCGTGCAGCGGTTGTCCATTGGGTGCATATGTACAATAATATTTCCTTTTCTTTTAATGTCAATGGTAACAATGAAAATATAAGAATTAATTTTTTACTTCTTTTTTTTCTACCTACATCTACATGACAATTATCACACATTCTAAGTAATCTACTATTATCATATACATGTGGTACATATGACGGTATTGACCCTATATGTGAAGAACATGAACCACAGTATATTTGTCCACATGCCCTGCAATGATGACGTCGTGTTAATGTTCCGAATTGAGTGTGACATAATGTACATTTATCAACGTCGTCGTCGTGACACCAATTTGGAATAAATGCGGGTTTGATTGAAACCATATAGTATAAATATCAGAATCTATTTATACAATAATATAATGAATGTACGGACTTTAGTATTGGGAGAATCCTATACAGGTAAAACAACATTTATACGGCGGAATGTAAGTGAATATGTACCAACCATCGGTGTGGATTACTCTATATATAAATATAATGATATTCATCTCCGGATTTGGGATACTGCTGGTCACGATAGATTTAAACAAGTTGTACAAAATTTTTACGCGGATAATATGTTGATCATATTTGTATATAGAGATAAAGAAACATTTGCCAAAATCGAATCATATCGTCGTGAAATAAAGGAAAAAGTCAAAAATTGTAAATATGTATTGATCTATAACGGTAAGGACGAAAAAGATGCTCTAGCAGGCGAAGTATACGGAATTATGTATAATATGGCATTTTTCCCGTGTGAAGCAACTGATGCCGCACAGTGTTCATGGACATGGAATAGAATTTGCGAATATTGTCGTCTGGAAAGTAAACAGGGATGGGTGATAAAATCAGAGACACCAGTTAGTAATAACTCATGGAGGTATTGTTGGTGGATTTGAAGTATATAAGTAATTGTAAATATTTGTAAATAATGATAGTGTCTTTATTCTTGTTTGTGGGCATCATGCTCCTATCTATAGTATTGACATACACAATAGTATCTATTATGAGTTCTGATAAAATAAATTCGGAAGCTGCAATGGATGCTGTTATCCAAACAAACATATCTCTAATAGTAACCACAGTTGTAGAAGCCGTAAGTGATACAATATCAATTGTTACCACTAAATTTTTCGAGTATTGTTCTTTAATACCCGATCTTTTCTTTCGTTTTGGTAGATATGGTGCATTGTTATTGTTTGCTATTTACTTCCATGAGTCGTACGTCTATTTTTTGTCTTCAGGTGATAGTTTATTTAGGTGCTTTATATCACCATTATTTCAAGATGCATTCTTTAGTATATTTCAAGTATTAAGACTATTATACGGAGGTGTTGCACCTATTGCCAATTATGCGGTGATGGTTTCCAAACAATTATCCACAGGGACATATTCAGTTGCTATGAAATGTGATATATCTGCTATATTCGATACATTAAAGATGGCAATCGACTTAATTATTTCTTTATTTAAATCAGTCGGAGCATGGACAGGTGGTACTTCCATGGGTATGAACAATAACATTATTGTAAATATGTGGAATATAACACAACCTATGGTAAATAGTCAAAATATTATATCACATCAACAACGAGTTTTAGATTGTGTATGTGATGGATTCACAGATATATGGGAGATTGTATTCGTATTGTTTCGAACAGATGATTTACCAAAGGCATTGAATCACCTGTTTAATGTACCCATTAGTCTGGCGCAGGTATTTCTACAATTATTACCGCCATATACCGCATATCCTACGTTTACGAAGACATTTTATCATCTATCTGCTTCCTTCTATTATACAGGGGCATATTTAGATCATGTACTTGTGAATATGATCGGAAAAATAATTGCATTATTTATACCAGAATTTACGTTATCCGGTGTACCACACGAGTTTATATTCACTGCAGTTGGAAGGGTAGCGGTTGCTGTAATTCAATTTGCACATGTGCTCGTTAGATTCGCATTACATTTATTGATACCAATTAAAGCATACATTACAAACCCAGATTATATGCTTCAGGTATTAAGTATGACTAGATTCTTTGCTGAATTGGAACTGGCTCTTTACGCTGTATCTAATTCCCTACATTGGATATTTTTAATGATAGAAAAGATACAACGAGCTAGTATAGTGGCAGCAAAAGGTGGTAAATTCACACTAGACGGTCTACCTGAAGAAGTTGCATTGGATTGTGCCTTACCTAGTGTTAAGACATCGCAAAAATTACCATGTGCGGTACACACTGGTGGTATACTGGTTATAGGTACAGTCAATTGGGCATATAGTTTTATCATGGAATTATTATGGAAATCTGTATTCTTCCAACAACAACCACTTATTCGATTGCTTCAAAAATACGATGGAATGTGGGTGGATAGAAAAGCCCCTTATACATGCGAATACAGGAGGGATAATATGACATGGGATGTTACTCGTGGTGAGTGTCATTGTGACAGACCCAATCAAATGTTACCATTAAAGGTACGACCACATGCTCCATTTGGCGTAACAGAGTATGACCCATTTTGTGGTCAGCCAACTTTACAAGCCAATATATTATATCCATTGGAAAAATTGATTGATCATATACTCTATGGCGGGTTTGCAAATGTTCTTACAAATATAGTATCCGCGGTAGTAGCGTTAGGAACAGAAACAATTAGAGTTATATTACGATCGTTGCTGGCAATTGGAGACTCCGCTGAAGGTAAATTTAGAGATCTACCTATTAATTGTGGATATGGTGACATGAATAATCCAATTAATTTTCTTGAACCATATAATCATAACTGTAGTAAATTT
>Ga0209503_10001425_pt1 | contig 12327 bp, 9 predicted proteins | sample SouAtlMetagenome_2_FD_187448 | JGI IMG/M metagenome (GOLD analysis project Ga0209503, IMG submission 187448) | Marine eukaryotic phytoplankton communities from Atlantic Ocean - South Atlantic ANT15 Metagenome (SPAdes) (version 2) | ecosystem: Environmental > Aquatic > Marine > Oceanic | place... | reverse complement strand
TCTCATCCATATCATACATAGTTTATAATTTCGCATTACTCAATGAATACCCATTAAATGTATTCTCTGATGCCCAGTTACAATACAATTGGTCAGGAACACTCAGTATGATTGAAACTGGACTGGCGGCAGGTATCTTAATTTTAGTGACTACCAATGCTGCTCCATATTTAAACACGAATAAAGTGCATAGAAATGCCACAGCATTTGCGTCTGTATTTTTTGGTATTATAACCATAGCTCAAGTTATATCTATGAGTTATAGAATTAGTGAATTTTGGGGTGAAGAAGGTTTCTGCAGTAGTGATAAATGTCCAACAACAGTATGGAAAAACAATGGTAGAAGTATAATTGATAAAGAAGATTGTAAATTTAATAATTACGCTACAAGTCCCGACGCATGGTTGGATCACGAATCTACATCAAAATATGTAATAGATTGGTCTAATACAAGCAACTACGATGTATTAAATAGACGAAAACTATACGAAGCGTATAAAGCAGAGACCCCTAATTCTCGCGACATAAAAGAGGAGGCAGCATTTCCTTTATATCATGATTGTTATTATTGGGGGTGTGACTCTGTATGCAATGAACGTTATGTATATAACGAAACACAGGTTATTCTATCCATTATTTACGCATCCTGTTGTTTGTTATGTACGATCATGATGATCTGTCAATCTGCCGCGGATACCGATGTATTACCTACTCCTTCTAAATCTAAAACTACAGATGTAGAAGAAGCCTCTGAAAAGTCACCAGATGACGAAGATGAAGACGATGACGATGACGACGGTGATGAAAGTAGCGGTTTGCTTTCATCCGTGTCTACAAAATGGAGTTTTCTAAAATTATAATAACCTACTACTATTGATCTTATTATTACCACAATAGCTAAACATATTAATTCTGCAATTACCAATATACTTAGATTATATACTTTTGCTACATATGAATCCCACATAGGACATTCTTCGTCACATATTTCATGTAATATACCACACCCTAACTCACAATCTTGACTAAATTGTAAATTAAAAATTAAACAATTTACAAAAAAAGGAGCACTGTATGCTAATTTCCATACAACAGCTACATTATGGATTTGATCTTTTAACTCATCCTTTTCAAATATGTATATGTATATTAACATCATAATGCAAAAAAATGCTGTGATTGATGTCTGTATAATTAAATACTCGAATGGATTTACAAAAAATACTATGCATGTGAGACCTGTAATAAGGGAAGCAATTTTAGAATACAATTTATGATATTCACCCATGTAACATGAACATATTTTAGAACAGAATCGAGGTATATTGCATGAACATTTATCTTGTTTATTATATTCAGCGCGACATATTTCACAGTAGTCGTGACCAGATCCTTCCACCCATTTTGTTAAACATTCATGATGTACATTACCAACTTCACCTTTACAACTACAAGGGTGAACAAATGTACCACCCTCTTCTAAACATATTCTACAAGACATTTAGTAATAAAATATATAATATATATACTGGATTAAATATTTATACACTCTGCATTTTGCATGGTCATTGTCTTCGTCATATTACACATCATAAAGGTATTTTGCGTCATTGCCATCATTAACTTGTTCATTTTCCACATTAAGAAGTATACCATCGCAAATAAGAAAACTCCCAACATTACTTGTGCTATTTTACACAATAAATTTTTAAATTTGTCTTCGTTTTCATGTTCAATTAGATTGATATCCATTTATAGTACAACTGTACCATATTTATAGTGCAGATAATTCTGTTTCCTTCGCCACCTTGTACGTATCTCCCTGTTTTATACTGTAGATCCACTCTCCACTCCTATAAAGTGGATACATTGGACTCATTTTTACATATTCTCCATTATATGTCACATGTGATAAACAATCAAATTTAGGTGCGTGTATTTCTTCAAATATTTTCTCCGCCACAATGCACTGATTCCCATTCTTCATTGCTCTACTATAATAATATAGATCGTTGTCTATTTTTACCATATGGTAATACCATGGTCCATCTGGACTCTTTAACAAACTAATCATTTTAAAATCAATATTATTGCACCGTAATATATGATTTATCCAATCCGCGTCATTTATGGTCAATAATAAATCTCCGTCACCATCTTCCATCTTTCTTCTGCGGTGTTGTGGGTAGGAACCACTCTCATTGTATACTACGTTGTGTGGGAGATCCACCAATGGTATTTTAGATCCTTTATCTGTAATAAATTCCATTTTATTATATATTTTATATATTTTATATATTTTTAGTTTGTCCCCATAATCTCTACTTTGTCCCCACGTCAGTCCTGATACGTATTTTTGATTCCCGCGGTGGTCTGTACCTCGAGAGCTACACCGAACGAGAAAATAGTATTAAATATATATACCATGAGCTTAGCACCATGGATGAATGTTTTGATTAGTATAGGCACAGCAGCGCTTAAAAATAATGATCCTAGGTAGAATGCTATTACTATTAGAATCGTATCCATGTATCGTAAGCCCAAACAGTCCATTTCCTCCGCTGTTATGGCGACCCCATCCTCTAGTCTAATTGCTATATCTTTAATTCCATCCGAGTATTTCAATGCCCAGCTAAATGGTACTGTATTGTATAAGTATAAGAATGCATCTGGAAATTCAGATCTAAACCAGAATATAGGACTCCAAAAATATCCTAATCCATCATACGAAGACAATGGTACAGTTTGGTCACATGTGGAGAATGTCGTTTGTTTGCTACAAATAAAACATTGTGCTGGGTCACAGTTCTGAGATAACCCGGGATAATAGGTACAGAAACAATTTGGGAATATTTTGTCATAGAAAAAGGAGTATATATCATCCACCAGACAAACCGGAAAGTTTGGTACGCATGTTACGACAAATCCATATGTCATATATAACAAGAACAATGGTGCGAATGTCGTGGTCATCCATGCCCCTAGGGTGGTGAACACTGGGATCAACGAATATTTTTCAAACGCCCATGTGCCTCCTATAATATATACAAGCATCCACAATGCATCTACCATGTAATCTAATCTCTCATGCGTGGTGGATCTTTTACACCATACTATATCGGATGTACAAGCCTCTGTGAATGGAAATGCGATAATATATGGTAACCCATATGTAACATACGGTACACAGGAAGTATCGGTGGTTTTCATCCATATTTCTACCACTTCGAAGAAACTTCTTTTATTTCTATCCTTGAATACTATACCTGATAATGATACCTCTAAATTATTAAAAAAGTATTCCCAATCCTTTTCTGATTGTTGTGCACAACTCAATGTTGTATTTTCAGCTGTGTACAATCGATGGGTACCATGCATGAAACGCCCGTCACTTCGTAAGGTATAATTATACAATGTTTGACCGGGTGCAGCAGCAGGAGGAGTGTCTGTTTGTGGGCTAGGAGTAGGGGCATATTTTTGATAAGAAGCATCTAACTTTTCAGCCATCTCTTCCCTCCATACTTTTGCTTCTTTTTCTTGTTTCTCGAAATAATCAATAAATCCCGGGACAGTAACTTGTGCATATGTATAATCGTAATAATTTGCCATGCTCTCACCTTCTCCTAATAAGACTTGAAAAAAGTTATCTAACAATAAGCAATTAAGACATACCTTAGCGTCTTCTCGTTCACTACACGGAGTTGTGTCGGATACAATACCAGCAGCACCCAATACATGCGATATATGTATCACTGCATTCCTAGCTACTCTATTTGAGTTTGATGATATGGGTTTTGTATTCTGTCTAAATGTATCCGGTATACCCATAATATCTCGTCTAAGAATGTTGAAATGTTCTTTCATTGGTATCTCATAATCATTATGATGTACCGCATAATACGTTTTTTGTGATTGTTCATGTAATTGCCCTAAATGTTCCTTCGAATGATGATACATTTTCCCACCAATTTTATATAAATTGTACATATGGCTCGTAGCGGTCTTATTTTTTTCAATATCTGGGATTCGTTTAAATGTTTCATGCACCATCCAATCCATATTGGCAATGGTCACCGTCCGATGTATACCATTGGTAATTTTGTAAAACATGGGCAAATATAAGTCGGTGTTTATGTCTTTTTGTTTGAATTCTAACATCATTTCTTTAGCTGTCATTGATCCAAATGTATGTTGACCATATATAATACCCGCTTGAATGGTTTCGGCTGCCATTATCCATTTTCGCTGCCAATTGTACAGAATATCGACAGGTATAGGCAATTCTGTCCTATTTCGTATCTGTTCTCCTATGGCTCTAAGTTCCAAACATTCTACTATCTCTATTTGCTCCAATGGTCTTAATTGATTCCATGTATAGTCTTTATATCTATACACCATTTGATCGCATCTAGTTGTACCATCCCAATCCACATAGGTTGCTATTTTCAATGGAGTGTCTGGATGTGAATGGAAAAAATCCTTTACACCTGTACTTCTCAATGCGGAACACCCTAATGATACGCCTCCCAACCCCGGTATATCTTGTATTGTACTCTCTATACCATTACATACACTCTTAATAGCAGCTTTCAATGTGTTAAATGGTACAATTATAGGGTCTAATATACCAGTACCTAATATCATCTGCCATACTTTACTTAATATACTGATTATCATGTCAAAAAACTTTTGAAATAACAATGCTAGATCGGTAAAGAATCCATCTATGATGCCACCGCTAGCAAATAAATTTATGATTCCAGCGAATACTTTCACTACCAACCCTACTAATTCCAGTACAGCTTCACTAAGCATACCTTGAAATATACCCAATATAGTGTCTAATGTAAAGAAGAATGCACCAGCACCACTCTTAATACCATTCATAAAGTTACCAAATGCTTCGAATAATCCACGAAACCAATATATAGCAACATTCAATTCACTCAGAATTAACTCAAATGTAGCTGTCTCTGGTGATTTTCCTGTGGATTTACTTGCCATCAGGTCCGACACCCAAATAAGCACATTATTAATAAGTTCCAATATTACTACGACAATATTAATTATTTGAAATACAAATTGGGATATGCCTTTCTGTGTTTGTTTACTAACCGCTTTATCAAATATGCTACCTATCATACTAGAAAAGGATCCTATGACACGCTGTAAATCACACAGACGTTCTGCTAGATCCAATTTGAATTTTAATAGATCCTGACCGATGATAAAATCACCAATTGTATTTACAATAGAACGTACTTCGCTTACAATACCCTTCACGAGAACACGGAGGGTAATGGATAAACCACAAACAAAATTAGTGGATCCATAAACTTTACATCCTCTAGTAGAATACTCTATTTTTTGTCCATCTACCTTCCGAACATGATTCCAAAACTCCGAGTCTGCATCATATTCTCCCTTTGTGTATTGTAGAATAGCGGTTTCAGTAACTTTATAATCTAACCCTTCACAGAAATTATCTCCACCCGGGGAAAATATCTTTATGCCATCATCTATATAATACGCCAACCTGTCAAATACTAAGAACCAATACTCGAAATGGTAAGAATTACACCAATGATGTTGTGCTTCGGGTGAATACCATTTTTGTAACAGAGGATTTTCGTAGGCAAATTGTGCATATTGAAATTGTACATCTGGGTAATAGAATATACATTTACATAAAGAATCTTGAGCCAACGGTAAAGCTGGATTACATGTACATCCTTCTTTATTTTCTTCTGTACAATAGTCATCTTTATATCTAGTATGCTTTCTAAATTTACTACAGTTATGATTATATGGATCAAGAAAATTAATTGGATTATTCATGTCACCATATCCACAATTAATAGGTAGATCTCTAAATTTACCTTCAGCGGAGTCTCCAATTGCCAGCAACGATCTTAATATAACTCTGAATGTTTCTGTTATTAACGCTACTGCCGCGGATACTATATTCGTCACAATATTTGCAAACCCGCCATAGAGTATATGATCGATTAATTTTTCCAATGGGTATAATATATTGGCTTGTAAGGTTGGTTGACCACAAAATGGGTCATACTCTGTTACGCCAAATGGAGCATGTGGTCTAATTTTCAATGGTAACATTTGATTGGGTCTGTCACAATGACACTCACCACGAGTTACATCCCATGTCATATTATCCCTCCTATATTCACATGTATAAGGGGCTTTTCTATCCACCCACATCCCATCGTATTTTTGAAGCAATCTAATAAGTGGTTGTTGTTGGAAGAATACAGATTTCCATAATAATTCCATGATAAAACTATATACCCAATTGACTATACCTATAACTAATACACCACCAGTGTGTATAGCACAGGGTAATTTTTGCGATGTTTTGACACTAGGCATGGCACAATCCAATGCAACTTCTTCAGGTAGACCGTCTAGTGTGAATTTACCACCTTTAGCTGCCACTATACTAGCTTGTTGTATCTTTTCTATCATTAAAAATATCCAATGTAGAGAATTAGATAAAGCGTAAAGAGCCAATTCCAATTCAGCAAAAAACCTAGTCATACTTAATACTTGAAGCATATAATCTGGGTTTGTAATGTATGCTTTTATCGGTATCAATAAATGTAATGCGAATCTAACGAGAACATGTGCAAATTGAATCACAGCAACCCCTACTCGACCAGCCGCAGTAAATATAAACTCGTGTGGTACGCCGGATAATGTAAACTCCGGTATAAATAATGCAATTATTTTTCCGATCATATTCACAAGTACATGGTCTAAATATGCCCCGGTATAATATAAAGAAGCAGACAAATGATAAAATGACTTCGTAAACGTAGGATAATGTGTATACGGTGGCAACAATTGTAGAAATACCTGTGCTAGACTAATGGGTACATTAAACAAGTGATTTAATGCCTTCGGTAAATCATCGGAGCGAAACAATACGAATACAATCTCCCATATATCTGTGAATCCATCACATACACAATCTAAAACTCTTTGTTGATGTGATATAATGTTTTGACTATTTACCATGGGTTGTGTTATATTCCACATATTTACAATAATATTATTGTTCATACCCATGGAAGTCCCACCAGTCCATGATCCAACCGATTTAATTAGAGAAATAAGCAAATCTATCAACATCTTTAATGTATCAAATATTGCCGCTATGTCACATTTGATAGCAACTGAATAGGTCCCCGTGGATACTTGTTTCGAAACCATGACCGCATAATTTGTAATAGGTGCAACACCACCATATAGTAATCGCAATACTTGAAATATACTAAAGAATGCATCTTGAAATAGTGGTGAAATAAAGCACCTAAATAAACTATCCCCCGAAGACAAAAAATAGACATACGACTCATGAAACATAAATGCAAATATTATAAGAGCACCGTATCTCCCAAACCTGAAAAATAAATCAGGTATTAAGGAACAATATTCAAAAAATTTAGTGGTTACTATTGTAAATGTGTCACTAACAGCATCTACCACAGTTGTTACTATGAGAGATATGTTCGTTTGTATAATTGCATCCATAGCAGCCTCAGAATTTACTTTATCTGAACTCATTATGGATACAATCGTATATGTTAAAACTATAGATAAGAGCATAAGGCTCACAAATAGAAATAGAGACACTATCATTTATAAATATTTACAATTACTTATATACTTCAAAACCACCAACAAGACCTCCATGAGTCATTACTAACTATAGAGGTTGTATTAACAACCCAACCTTGTTCCTTTTCTAAACGACAATATTCACATATTCTTTTCCATGTCCATGCACTCTGTGCAGCGTCTGTGACTTTACAAGGGAAAAACGCCATATTATACATTATTCCGTACACTTCACCGTCTCTCTCATCATATTTATCATCCCCATTATATATTATTACATATTTACAATTTTTTGTTCTTCTCTGAATATCTCGTCGAAGTAATTCGATACTAGCGAATGAAGCTTTATCTTTATATACAAATATCACCAGCATATTATTGGCATAGAAATTTTCAACTACTTGTTTAAACCTTGTATGACCAGCAGTATCCCAAATTCTAAGAGTACAATCCTTATAAGTATATCTTGAATAGTCTACTCCTATAGTTGGTATATATACATTTTTATGTACATCTTCATGGCTATGTCTTATAAACATAGTTTTACCTGTATTACTATCACCTAACACTAAAGTTCTTACATTCATTATATTATTGTATAAATACAAAATGATATTTATACTATATGGTTTCTATCAAACCGGCATTTCTTCCCAATTGGTGTAAGGATGACGACGTTGATAAATGTACATTATGTCATACACCATTTGGAACATTAACTAGGCGTCATCATTGCAGGGCTTGTGGACAAATATATTGTGGGTCATGTTCATCACATGTAGGTTCTATTCCGTCATATGTACCACATGTGTATGACACCAGCCGTTTTTTAAGAATGTGTGATACCTGTCATGTAGATGTAGGTAAAAAAAAGAGAAGCAAAAAGCTTGTACTTATTTTATCATTAATACCACTTACTTTAAAGGAAAAAGAGATATTATTAATAATTTGTTCTCAATGGGCAACCGCTATGAGGGTCATTATATCTACATTTAAAGCTATTCAATATAAATCTGGGTATCAAAAATGGTCAGGATTAGAACGACGATTATTGATGACTCATTGGAAAGAATTTGCTGGACATAATAGGTTAATGGTTCAAACTATAAAGGGGTTGGTTAATATAAAGGAACTAGCTCCATTCGCCAGATATTATAAAGATGCCCTACGCACTACGAGTTGTAACAAACTATATTGTGACATATGTAAACCCAATTTCAATGTATTTGACATTTTTGAATTAATATATAATCAAAATACAATGTACATATTAGAATGTCAAGAAATGGAAACATGGATAGGTACATGTATAAGTAAATTAAAACCACTTGTCACTAAATTATTTTTACCATGGTTATTGCAAATAGGACAAACCCCAGCCGCCCAGAGAATCATTGTTAATTATATACTACCAAAAGCTTTAGATAACATGAAATTAGCATATGCTTTTTATTTTGAATGTGAAATGTTAAAACCATCCGATTATTACACTGCATTACAAGAGCGATTAATGGGGTCATTAGATAAAGATATATGTTGCTCTATTAAAAAATCACATATATTATTTAATATATTGGACAATCCAGAAAAATTAATCAAACAAACAGTGAATGTAAATGGGATAAAACTACCATATGACCCTGAAACTACATTACTTAGTATATATAATAATGAAATACGTCAACTTAACTCATTTACCAAACCATGGGTTATACCATTAATGACATCTAGAGGTAAAATAGAAATACTACAAAAATCAGATGATTTAAGAAAAGATCGCTTAGTATTAACAACGATGGAAATATTAAAGGATCTTAATGAATCATTTGTATTTAATATGTATCATATATTTATTTTATCTGCAAATAGAGGGTGGATAGAAATGATCCCTAATACAAAAACCTTATACGATTTAAAAAAGGAAACCATACAAAATTATGTAAATAAATTCAACCCTAATAAAACAGTAAGTGAATTACGAAATTATTTCTTGTTATCTTGTGCATCTAACTGTGTATTGGGTTACATGTTAGGTGTAGGAGACCGAAATCTACATAATATTTTGATATTAAAAGATGGGTCATTGGCACATATTGATTTTTCGTATATTCTAGGATCGGATCCAAAATTTATAGAATCTACTGAGATGAAATTAACATCTGATATGCTAAACATGTTGGGTGGTATAGAAAGTGATGATTATAAAGAATTAAAAAGATTCTGTACTGAAGCTTTAACATTCTTGAGAAAATATACATATTTCTGGTATGCTATGTTCAGGTATTTATGTGTAAGTGACCCTCCAGTTTTACCTCATTATGGAGACTTAAAATCATTACAAAATCACATAGAATCACGTCTTATGCCCAATGCATCTGAAGCAGATATAAAATTGGCAATAATTAAATCAGTCGAGAGCAATTCGGATTCAATGACATCTTATGTATCTGATATAGCACATAGTCTTAAAACTCAACTAAGTGATTTGTTCTTTAATTTGGAAGTATAAATATAATTTTATATATAAGAAATGGAGGAAAGGAAAGCCAGATTATTAGATACTCCAACTCCACCCCCAAAGAAAAAAGAATGTTGTAGTGAGAAAACACTTTCTTTATTGATATTAGTAACTATGATAATACAAATATTTATTATGTTAATGCCAGTATACCTAGGAGTTTCTTTCTACATTGACAACAAAGCAGAATTAGAATATTCCAAAAATTTACATGTAAAAAAAATAATTGATAGAATAAATGATGTTGGAGATTTACCTATACAAACTGTAGCTGGAGATATTGTTAATAGTACCCAATCTGCAAGATATTCTGTTGGAACAGCAGTCGAAATATTAAATCGAATGAATGTCATTAGTAAACAAGTAAAGGATGACATAAAGGTAATCAAAAATATCAGAACACTCACTGAGAGTTTAGTGAAACCCATCGATGAAGTCACCGACCTATTAAATGATAAAAATAGAAAAATAGTACATGATATCATATCCAAAATAAATAGGATGTTAAAGACATTGACAGACGATGAAATAAACGACGTGCTAATGAAGGTAACTGCTGTCGCTGGTAGCGCGGAAAAGTTTTTATCTCCAGAAAATAGAAATATGACCAATCATGTGCTACAAGATTCAGATATAGCATTGGCGAGAATTAATAAATTATTAGGTAAATTTAATTAAATTTTACTCAAATATGGACTTACATCTATCCCCGGATATCTATCCTCCAACCACCCAATTGTCTCTTTATCCCAATACGGATGTCCCGGCATCGGTATACCCAATGTACTCCTCTGTAAAGGAGACAATGCAGAAAATAACTTTTCTAACATACCTCCATACATTTTCTTTGTCCAACCCGGATTCCACTGATTTATCCATGTACAATGTCTTTTTTTCCACATAAGATTCATCACATGCCTTCTATGTCCTAGAGTAACCGGTGTCCCACGGTGCCATAAATCCAAACGATAAAATAAAATATCGCCCACACTGGCATTGATACGGATCTCATGATCGTACAGTTTCTTTCTTACTTTAGCTTTTTTATATTTACCCATATATTGCTCTGCTGCCGTACGATTATTATAAAAATCATACCCTCCCATCCCGGGCATCTGTACAAATGGTGGTCGATACAATTCTGGACGATATGGTACTAACGCGGTTTGTCCGCCAGTGACACGTGTATCGGATAAATATACAATAGCTGCTACTGCCTCTGGGTTATCCCACCTAGGGTGTAAGAACGTATTGTTTCCATAATCCATATGCATTCGTTGGTCGGAATTAGGTCCATCACTCCATTTCGTCCATGCATCACTCTGGCATAGGACTACATCGTCCTCCAGTAACTGTTTTGCAGATAGTATTAATTTCTCGTCCATTGTTATTGCATCTAGGCAGGTTAGTGATGGAAATTCATATTTACCCTTCGATCCAAAATCTTTATGTAATGATGGGTTGTATGTCATAAATTGAGAACATGTGGTTGTTATTCTGTCGTCGATTATTTTTGCGGCGACAAACCCCTTCGTTTTCCATTGTTCAATCTGTTCTTTACTTAACATTTATAAAATATGAAGTAATATTTATACTTATATATTGATAGGAAATACATATTATAATATGTCAAAAAAAGCACCAGAAGCACATGAAGGATTCATGAAATTATTAAGCAAATTTCAAACAAAAAGTGGTATAATATATGTTTTATTTGATAGGTATAGTGAAATAAAAGACATGAAGGTTTCATTTAGAAAACAAAAAGGTTATTTACCATTCAAATATAGTCGCAGTATGTCTGTTGAAGGTGATGATATTAAAGGTCATGGGGTATATGAAGTTCTACCGACAGATGATGTACGTCTAGCAGCGACTTTATACTTTTTCTTTAACCAGAATAATTTCAAACTTACAATAGAATGTTTTAAGGATGTTTCAACGAACAGAAAGAACGAACTGGAACCATATCCAGTATCTTCTATTACATATAGAAGAAAAATATTCAAATTAACATTCCAAAAATATGTAGGGTGTTTAAAATTTTAAAAATACTTAGACTTCTTAGGTTTATACTCAAACTCTTTAAATGAATTGGTCTGCATTAAATCAAATCTCTTACCAAATTCCTTATTAAATGATTTATCTCTACGTAAAATGTTCGCACG
>Ga0209503_10001420_pt1 | contig 12345 bp, 12 predicted proteins | sample SouAtlMetagenome_2_FD_187448 | JGI IMG/M metagenome (GOLD analysis project Ga0209503, IMG submission 187448) | Marine eukaryotic phytoplankton communities from Atlantic Ocean - South Atlantic ANT15 Metagenome (SPAdes) (version 2) | ecosystem: Environmental > Aquatic > Marine > Oceanic | place... | reverse complement strand
ATTCCTAAAGCAATTCCAAAATTTGAATTAGTTTCAAAAGCTTTATTTTGTCCAATTCGGGCATTAAATGAGCCACCACCCCCGGAAGCATTGGATAGATTTTTAGCACTAGGAATGCTTTTAGTATTAGATGCTTTTTCAGCTGAGGAAGACTGTATCTTTGAAGAGGTTTTTGATTTAGTGGTTGAATTCAAAGGAGTAACATCAACAACCTGATCTTTAGGCTTAATAGTTTTATTACTACTTTTTGGTCGACGATTTGAAGAGTTAGTCATAGTTAAGAATTTATAAAATTAAGTTTTATTGAATAGCAGTCAGGCTAATCATCAGGATTCCAATGATCAATAATCCCACCAATAGTTAAATCAGTTTGAACATTAGGGTCTGGGCACCCCCACCTCGCCGCGGTTCCTGTTGCAGTAAAAACCCAATTACCTTCTCGTGCACCAACAGGGTCAACAGCCACAAGTCTTTTACCTTTGTTATTACACAATATTCTTAAATGCATATGTCCTAACCCTTCCACTCTTTGTGTACAAACCAAGCGTCCCATAACTTGCATTATCTCCATTACTTTGCTCCTCCTGAAATCTGTTGTTGTGTCTCTGGATCCCAATGGTCAATAATTCCAACAATAGTTAAATCACTTGGATAAGACTTGCTTCCAGCAGCTTCGCGAGCGGCAGAACTTCCTACACAGATAACCCAATCATCTGGTTTACATCCAACAGCATCAACAGCAACTTTTTTTGAGCTGCCGTCCAATACAACCTGTAAATGCTTATGTTCAAAGCCTGGAATACGATTGGTTGAGACAAGTGGTTTGAGAACTTTACAAATGAGCATTTAGTGAGCCTCCTGAGTGACTGGATCGAGGGAAGAGCCTACAACTTCTGCAGGAGCCTTTTTATCTCGATCTCGAATTGTAAGAAATGTGTGAAGTGAACCATTATCTATTAAATCTCGATAACGAGACTTAATAGCCTCATTAATTCTATGACAATCAGATAATGCTCTATTCCTTGCATGAGGGACACTACCTGAATAATCAAAGCGAATAACAATAGGGATTGGTAAACTCCTAGAGATATTGAGACCTGTAAAAATTTTCACTCCGACATCTAGATCAGGAGCTCCTTGTTCAACAGTCTCCAAATGAGCAAAATAAGTAAGATTCCTTAAGTGAACTTCTTTAAAACCAATACCTACACCAATAAACCTCTCAGCATGACCTGCATCTTGGTAGCTTCCGGAATGAAAATTCTTAACATAATCAATTTGAGAAATATTATTTGAAATGAGTCTGGTAATAAACATAACCATATTTGGATCGGTTTCTCCAGGGCAAACCTTTTTGATGTTTTCTTGAATTTTTTGAAGAGCCTCTTCAGCTTTTAGAAATTGAGTCTCTTTGTATATTTCATTTGCACAAACCCATGATTTCAAATCAACTTCATTAGTTTTCGAAGGTGTATGAACTCTTATTGCATCTGTATCCGTATCAATACCAATTAAAAGCAAATCAACAGAGGCACCACAACAAAAACTATTTTCGACTGCTTCCCTAAAATCTAATAATCGCTGTAGGCCTTCTGATGCTGCTAATTCATCATTACTACCATGAGCAGCACATCCTTGGTGTGTAGGATCAACAGAACTAAAATGATAGATTACTGATTTTAAATATCTTGTTGGCTCAGTTGCAGAATTCGGAGTTGACTCTCTATATCTACTATGTTCGGTTTTAATCCAACGATTAACTGTTTTTTCAATATCAAATAGTGCACCTGCATGAGAACGCCTCCTAACAGAGCTAAAAGGTATACGTAATGCATAAGAAATAGCATGAGCTAATCGACCATCTGCACAAGGAGTTATATCTAAAAGATGAAACCCACATTGATAGAGAAATGACTGAAAAGATTTAGCATATTGACTATTTTCAGATCCCTCTATTGGATCTGAATTAAAAAATTCATTACTCGTTAATTGGTGTGACTGAAAAACACACCATGCAAACAAGGCACTTATGTCTACACTTCCAACCCATGCCTTTTCAAGTATATGCAGTGGCAACTCATAACCTAATTCTGATCGACATAAATTTTGAGCTCTTTCTACAAAATTCAAATCATTTTGAAGACTAGATACTCTTTTTAAAAGAGGAACAATATTGTCAAATCGACCTTTAACCTTATTTTCGTATTGATTTAACTTCTGGTTTTCCTGAGAATTGGTTAAGGGATGATCAGTAGAAAAAGAGCTAATAGTTTTTATTTCATCGGAGAAAGAATTAGTAGTTTTAATAACTTCAGAATTCAAATTCTTTGTCTCTAGGTCGACAAACCTCTTCATAGGAGCTGTAGGCCCACGACGAGATTTCTTGGCCAAATTACGATAGGCCATTGACTATTTAACCTCTTGCTCCACCAGAGAAAGTAACCAATTGGCCATCCCTTGTATTGCCACTAGAACCAGTGATTAGGAAGTCTGGTTCGGGAACCTCTTGGTTTCTTTTTAATTCAGCTGCGTTCATTGCACTCATTGGTCCTGGACGAGAAGGATTTCTACGCTTAGCAGATGCCCCTTCTGTTCCAGTGACATGCTCTCCTCTAGCCCAATCATCACCAGTTATATTCAATCCTGCGGATTGTCCTTCTCCTGTTATTTGTGAGGTTGGGCGTTGCTTAGATTCTTCATTAACTATTTGATCAACTTTATTATTTGTAGAGTTTGATGGTTTTCTGTCAAAGCGAAATTGTTCAGTACCTGTCACTTTGTTTGCAGCCATGTCGAATGGACCAGTAATTCTTGAACTATCTTCGTAACTCGTACCGGTGACACCTGCATTAATTTCATTTTGAATGTGTGCTTGCCTTGCAGGAGATTTCACACTGAAACTTGTCCATGCAGCTGCTTTTTCAGTAGTTTCCTGATGAGCATAACCTTCGGGAGAAGTTGAAATACCACAATTGTCTGCCAGTTGATCGCCTCCTACATAAGGAGTTCCAGTTAAAGGCTCACAAGCGCCTTTATGAGCACCTGTCATTTTTCCGCCTATACCTGGCTGCTGACCAGTCAATCTTGCTCCAGGAGTACCAGTTTTCCTAGGAGTTCTAGCCTCTACCTCAGATGATGCAGAATTGTCACACCATTGATTTGCCTGATCTAATCCTGCATAGGGAGTACCTGTTACTGCTTTACAAGTACCAGGTTCATCTCCTGTTACGAGATGCGATCTACCTGTCATAGTTCCACTAACTGATTGAGTTTTATTGGTAATACTTAGACCAACTTTTGCTGGATCAGGAGCAGGCTTGCTTCCACAAAAAGAATCAAATTGCCCAGCACCCACATACTCATCTCCAGTCACGTTCTTACAACTACCAGCCTCATTACCTGTAACGTTCTCTCTTCTAGAGACATCGGTACCAGTTACTCCGTTCCCGCGAATTGTCGTTAGTGAGCCAACCTTTTCTGCTGGTCTACCAGAAGGTAGTGGATCAGAACCTAAATACTGATCACCAGTTAAACCTTTATTTGATCCGGCTTCATTTCCAGTAACTAAAGCGGACCTTCCTGTCATTGTTCCACTGACTTTTTGACCATCAATAGTCTGGCTATAGCCAATTTTTGAGGGTGAAGGGTTAACGCCTCCGCAATAATTATTAGATTGATTCGCAGAAATATATTCAGTCCCAGTAAGGTTTTTACAAGTTCCTGGTTCGTCACCCGTAACCTTCTCTGATCTACCAACCTCGTTACCAGTTACAAGATTTCCATGACTAGTACTTGTAACTGCAACTTTTGCAGGCTGACTTATCTGGGTATTTGATCCATTACAGAAAGAATCAATAACTTCTGAACCTAAATACTGAGTACCAGTTATTGAACGGCATGTACTTGCCTCATTACCAGTAGTTTTCAAAGATCTATTCGCCTGAGTACCGGTAACAATTTGTCCAGTAGACGTCTCACTTATACCAACTTTCCAATGAGCATCAGGGACACTAGCATTTTGCTTCGCTCCATTCTTATTTGGACCACATGGACGAGTTACTGATGTGCGTTTTGATCCAGTGGCACCTGTTTTACTTTTAAGTTCTCTAACTCGTTGAGCTATTTCCTTAGTCGTTAAATCTGGATTACCTTGTCGAGCAACTGATGCAGCTGTAGTTGGTTGTTTCCCTGCAGACTTACCATGTTTTGACAAGGCTTCTCTCCGAGCCAAAACAAAAGCTCTACTTGAATTCGTAATTGCTTTTCTTTTTACAGTTGAACGGTGATCAGTAGTTCTCTTATTCAATTTCAAACTGATCTCTGGTTTTTGGGTTGTATTACTAGTCTCTTCTAAAGCTTTTTGCTCACATTCTGGACAACAATGTTCGGCATTTTTTGCGTCATAAGAAGGAGCACTCTGAACCTTTTTCCTTTCAAGCTCAACACGAGTTATATCTTTAGTATTATCTGCAGATTTACCTCTACGTGACAATGCTTCTCTTCTTGCAATAACAAGCTGACGACTTGGTTGCGCTACGGAACTTCTATATGATCTTGAACTACTTGCGCTCCCAGAGGTACTTAATTGAAAACTACTAGTACTTGATTGAGAGGAAGAATTATTTGCACTAGCCATAGATTTATTGGGTTTCACAAAACCAGAGTTTGTCCTAGTAGCTCTTGCATCAGTAGAAGAACGGACTCTATTAGCTGTAGAGCCGCCTTTAATAGATGCATTTTTGCCTCCTTGACTAAGAGCCTGGCGGCGTTCAAGAACTAATTGTCGACTTGTTTGTTTTGCCATATCAACCCAATGGAGAGGTTACAAAAAATAATTTTTAATTCTCTAAAGAATTATTAGCCCCAAAGATGTTTCGGGGCTAATTAATAAAAGACTACTAATCTAGCGGCCTTGGAAAACTACAAAGCAAGTACCTTGACTTTGTGTATACGCGTCATATCCAACGATACGAACGTGATGGTCAGGATATGCTCTATGGCAAGCTTCTAACTCGCTAACAACCAAATTTAAATCTTTCTCGCCAAAGAAAGGTAACTTCCAATAAGACCAATAAGTCTGCATTGAACCACTTGGCTGAACATGCTCAATAACCGGGCTCCAACCCTGAGCAATGATATAAGCGATTTGATCGTAGATTTCGTCCTGGGTCATCGGCGGTAAGAAGCCGAATGTTTCCAGGGTGGCGACTGTTTGATAGTCACCTACTGTGCTCTGGAAAGGCATGGTGAACTTAAGTTAGTGAATGAGTGAAAGTCGATTTAGTTATCGACTAGTGAATTTAAGAAAGTTAGAGGCAACTTATAATGTCACCTCTATATCTTTTCTACTGAACGTCGAGTTTATCGACTGTATCGAATTCGAACTTAATCTCCTTCCATGTCTCAAGAGCAATTGCCAACTCAGGGCTATGCTTTGCGGCTTCTAGAAGGATATCGCGACTTTCTTTTTCGATTTCTCTGCCTGCATTACGCGCTTTCACACATGCCTCTAGAGCTACTCGGTTAGCGGCTGCACCAGCAGCTGATCCCCAAGGGTGTCCATGGGTACCACCTCCAAATTGGAGACATGAATCATCTCCAAAGATTGCAAGCAATGCTGGCATATGCCAAACATGAATACCACCAGATGCCACAGCAAATACACCAGGCATAGAACCCCAATCTTGATCAAAGAAGTTACCGCGAGTACGGTCTTCAGGAACAAAGGATTCACGTAGGTTATCGATATAACCAAGAGTTGTTTGACGATCTCCTTCTAGTTTTCCAACAACTGTTCCGGTATGAAGTTGATCTCCGCCAGATAGACGCAAACACTTAGCAAGAACTCTGAAGTGGATACCATGCTGAGGATGACGGTCGATAACCGCATGCATAGCACGGTGAATATGAAGAAGCATGCCATTTTCACGGCACCAATTAGCAAGACCTGTATTAGCAGTAAAACCACCAGTTATGTAGTCATGCATGATGATTGGCATGTCAAGTTCTTTAGCGAACTCAGCACGCTTATACATCTCTTCAGGAGTAGTTGCTGTGCAATTCAGGTAGTGACCTTTAACTTCACCAGTTTCCTGTTGAGCTAGCTTTACAGCTTCAGCAACAAATTCAAAACGCTCTCTCCAACGCTGGAATGGCTGAGAATTGATATTCTCATCATCTTTAGTTAGATCAAGACCACCACGAAGGCATTCGTAAACAACACGACCGTAGTTTTTACCAGAAAGACCAAGTTTTGGCTTAATAGTACAACCAAGTAATGGACGACCGTATTTATTAAGACGATCACGTTCAACTACGATTCCACTAGGTGGTCCGCCGCAGGTTTTGATAAATGCCATTGGGAAGCGAATATCTTCAAGTCGAAGATGACGCAAAGCTTTAAAACCAAAGACGTTTCCAACAAGTGATGTCAAAACGTTAGTTATAGATCCTTCTTCAAAAAGATCTAAGGGATAAGCAATAAATGCATAGAAGGCATCCTTGTCACCAGGGACATCTTCAATGCGGTAACAGCGGCCTTTGTAGAATTCAAGATCTACAAGTAATTCTGACCAAACTGTTGACCATGTACCTGTAGATGATTCAGCCGCAACAGCTGCTGCAACTTCTTCTTTAGGTACACCTTCCTGACCTGTGCATTTAAAACATGCAAGTAGATCAGTATCTAGGGGGACGTAATCAGGAGTGAAGTAAGTATCTCTATACTCCTTAACTCCAGCATCATACTTTTTAGCCATTGATAGCTCCTGTTAATTAGTTAGAAGGTTGAAAATTTGAAAAGTCCTCTCCTCTTAGGACTTAGTCAAAAATCAGTCCTTCTGACCTAAGAAGTTACCGTTGCCCAAAGCTGGCTCAACTTCACGATGAGGACGAGCAATGATGTGAGCTGCAACGAGTCCGTCACCTACACGCTCACAAGCGTCTGCGCCTGCACGAACTGCTGCGTTTACAGCACCAGTTTCTCCGCGAACCAAAACTGTTACGTAACCACCACCAACAAACTCACGACCAATCAAGCGCACTTCTGCTGCCTTGGTCATAGCGTCAGCAGCTTCAATAGCTGGTACTAATCCGCGTGTCTCGATCATGCCGAGAGCAATACCCATTGTTTCGCTAGCCATGTCCTATTTCTGTAAAGGGATGGAATGTTCAGGAGGGACAATGGCCCGCCAAAGAGCAATTAGTCAAGGGGATTTTCTAATAGCGCTGATTACAGTTTCTAGTCCTATTCATAAGCTGAGCTTATCACCCTTGCTACGACAGTTGAGTAACACTGTTCGATCAACAGTCAGGACATACTCATATTGCATTGCGTAAACAAGTTCATGTAGTTATTTTTACCCACGAGACAGCTTCCTGGCTATGTCAGGGTTGGAATGTTCACCCAAAAACTGTCTCAAAATCATCTATAAAATTCAACGACTATTGTTTTTGACTTCTTCTTGTAAGACTATATAAGACTAGTTAAATTATTCGATTTGAAAAAACCACTAATAACCATTGCTAGTGGTAATCCCAAGAAGGTTGCTGAGATAGAGGCAATGCTTGGGCCGCTACCAATTGAAGTTAAAAAACAACCTAGTTCTTTAGATGTTGAAGAAACCGGAAAAACATATCTGGAGAATGCCATATTGAAAGCAAAAGCAGCAGCGGCATTAACTAACAGTTGGACTATTGCAGATGATTCTGGACTTGAAATTGATTCTCTTGGTAATGCTCCAGGTATCTTTTCTGCACGACTTGCCAATACAAATGAAAAAAAAATAGAAAAAATCCTAACTGCTCTCGGAGACAGTCCTTACAGAAGCGCAAAAGTTTGCAGCGTAATGGTTCTCTGCTCTAACAGTGGAGAGATAATCCAAAATACAATAGGAATTTGCTGGGGCGAAATTTTAAAAGAGCCTGCTTACCCCAATGGTGAATTTGAATCATTATTTTGGGTTCGTGAAACTAATTGCACTTATGGGGAATTAAATAATGCACAATTATCAAAACATGGAAGTAGAGGTAAAGCCGCCAGAGAATTAGCGCCTTACCTTTTGAAAGCTATAGGAATTAAAAATAATTAACTTCTATTTATTTGATCAATAGATCTCATCGCCGCAGCCGCAGCCTCCTCAACATCTCCCTCTTTCCCAGCTAAAGTCAGTCTTCCAAAAGCACCAACTCCTTTCACATCAACGATTGTGATGTTTGATGCCTTCTCTGCTTCGTTCGCAGCCATCAAAACATATCCAGCTGGTTCAGTCTCAAGAATGAACATACTCATTCCAGATTGAATCATTGAGCCACGTCTATTTTGTCGATTGATCAAAACAGCATGGTCCGGAGTAATAGAGCGAATAACCTCAGTCCAAGTAACTTGCGGATCCGTTCTCCTATCAATTGTGCTACCTATGGCATCCAAAACGACATCGCCTGAATGCAGTACTGTGCTTTGATCTCGGTGATAAAGAGCAAGAGATCCAAATGCCCTTTCAACGATCATTTGCCCTAATCGAACGTTGCTGGCTTTTAGTGCGATATCTGTAACCCTATGCACAGCCATTCCAGGAGAAACCTCCATCCAAAGACAAGCATCACCGGGTATGGGTAAAAATCCTGAACTTGCAGTACCCATATAAGCAGCAAGTTGAGGTTGCAAAGAATCTAGAAATACATATGTTCTTAATTCAATTTGTTTTACATGACTTGCTTGACGAGCAACTAACGATTTTTCAGAATCAGTTGTTATTACTCTCTTTGGATCATCGACAAGATATTTATTTACCTCTGCACCAGTAATTCTTTGACTTCCTCCTGGTCGCCTCTCATTATTTTCAAATGTGGCGAATCTCGTCATGCGCGAGATACTACCTCAAAGATTGTCTTTTTAGCTAGCAATTGAGACTTGCATGCTGATTGTAAGCCGATAAATTCAAGATATATTGATTTTACGAAAGAATGTCTGCAACTCAGCCAAAGGATCCCAAAAACAATAACTCAAATGCTGAAATCAATCCGGAGCAAGCGCTAGGTTTAGTCTCGTTAGGTCTTATGCAAAAATTGTCTGACAAAGGACTTGCCGACTTGAATTGGTTAAAAGAAGACGAAAAATGTGATACGTATGAGCTGCGTCAAAGACTTGAACTAACTTCTCTAGCTATAGAAACAGGTGCTCCACTAAGCACAACAGAAGTATCAAAACTTTTGGGCGTTAGGCCAGGCTCCTCAAAAGTTGAGAGAGGTGGTCTCATTGCTAAGAAGTTATCAAGAAATGTTTGGAGATTAATCAAATCAAGCCAAGAAAGTTCTCATTGGCGTAATTAGAAGGACCAAATTTAGGCTTTATAATGAGCCTTAGCGTCATATAGAGTTTCTTCGTTGATTTCTCTACATCCAGCTTGGCGAGCATAATTCTCTGTATTTCTTCTTACCTTACCTCTTACAAAAAATGGGATTTTCGAAAGTTCTTTTTCACCTTCATGTGTCCAGATAGGATCGCCATCTGTAATTACTGAATCTTGTAAGTTTGTTTTTATAGCCTCTTTATTTGTATTTTGAGTTCCTTTTCCACCTAAATGTCCTAGATGACTTTGGTGGCCATCAACAAATTCGAAGTCATGCTTAAACATTCCAATTAAATGTTCCTCAAGTCCCATCATTAATGGATGAACCCAGTCATCAAAAATGACATTTGCCCCCTCCCATCCCATTTGAGGGCTATATCGAGCAGGTACATCCTGCACATGCATTGGTGTACTGATCACAGCGCATGGGATACCAAGTCTTTTTGCACTATGTCGCTCCATTTGTGTGCCAAGGACTAGTTCTGGAGATGTTTCTTTTATCGCATCTTCTACTTCTAAGTAGTCATTGGTTATCAATGCCTCTAAACCAAGTGCCTTAGCGGCTGGACGAACTTTCCTAGCCATTTCTCGACTATAAGTTCCTAGACCTACAACTTTAAAACCAAGCTCCTCATTAGCAATTCTTGCTGCAGCAAGAGCGTGTGTTCCGTCTCCAAAAATAAAGACTCTTTTACCTGTTAGGTAATTCGAATCCACTGAATTCGAGTACCAGGTTAATTTCGAATTATTAGATTCGTTTACTGATTGAGGGATTTCCATCTCTAACACTTTGTGTAATTCTTTAAGAAAATCCTGAGTAGCCCCAACACCAAGCGGAACTGTTGTTGTAAAAGGAATATTTAAATTTCTTTCAAGCCAAATACAAGTTGATTCCGCTATTTCTGGATAAAGGCAAACATTTACATCAGCATTGGGGATTCGCAATATATCTGCAGGTGATGCTCCTAATGGCGCCACAACATTGACGTCTATCCCGTACTGACCAAGTAGTTTTTGTATTTCCAAAACATCATCACGACATCTAAAACCAAGCAAAGTTGGGCCAAGAAGATTTACTCTTGGTCTTCTTTTTTCTTCCTGCCACGATTGTTTCGATTCTCTCGAGTGATCTTTAAGTAAACTTCTTACGATTTGATAAAAAGTCTCAGAGCCACCCCAGTTTTCCTTTTTGCTATATGCAGGTAATTCGAGGCTGACAATTGGGATATCAAATCCCATACCTTTTGCGAGTGAACCAGGCTGATCTTGAATTAATTCGGCTGTACAACTTTCGCCAACCAAAAGAGCTTCTGGATTAAATCTATCTACAGCTTCTTTTATATGTCCTTTTACAAGTTCAGCGGTATCACCTCCTAAATCTCTAGCTTGAAAAGTTGTATAAGTTACAGGTGGTCTACTCCCACGGCGTTCAATCATCGTAAATAGAAGATCAGCGTAGGTATCTCCTTGAGGTGCATGCAATACATAATGCAATTTTTTCATAGACGTAGCGATTCTCATCGCACCAATATGAGGAGGTCCTTCGTATGTCCAGAGAGTTAATTCCATGAAATTAGTTTGATGTAAGAGTTTTAGTAGGATTTAAAATGTCATGCCTGCGAAGTGGCCTTGAAAACAATTCTGCTAAATCTGAAGCTTGATCAATCCCGTGAATTGGGCTGAAAACCATTTCAATTGACCATTTGGTTGATATCCCCTCTGCTTCAAGTGGATTGGCAAGTCCCATTCCACAAACAACAAGATCTGGCGAACTATCTCTTACTCTGTCTAATTGTTTCTCTACATGTTGTCCTTCGACAATACGACAATCAGGAGGTAGCAAGTCTATTTCTGCTTTCATTAAATCTCTATTTAAATAAGGCGTTCCTATTTCAACAATCTCCATTCCACACTCATTACTTAGAAATCTTGCGAGAGGTATTTCTAATTGAGATTCTGGCAAAAGGAACAATTTCTTACCAGAAAGTTTCTCAACATGAGGCTCCAAAGCTTTCTTTGCCCTCGATATCAGTGGATTCAATATCGAATCAACAATAGATTTATCGATGCCAAATGAATTTGCAGCAGCCTGAATCCACAATGTGCTACCCGTAACACCTAGAGGAAAGGGCGCTTCAATTATTTCAGCACCTTTATTTTTAAGCTCTCTTGCCGTATCAGTTAAGTAGGGCTGAGTAAGAAGTACTTTGGTCTCTGGACCAATAGAAGGTAATTCTGTTGACTGCCTAGGTGGAAAACTTTCAACATTATCTATTCCAAGCCGATTAAAAATACTTACTAAACGGTCCTCCACAGCATTTGCAAGAGTTCCAACTAAAAGTAATTTCTTTTGATCGCTCTTCGGCATCAATGGAATCAGAGCCTTTAATGCTCCGTCTTCACCTTGCGTGAAAGTTGTTTCTATTCCACTTCCCGAATAATTCAATACAGTTACTTGACCTTTAAGTTCGATATTCAGGTTTTCTGCAACCCTTGAAAGATCTATTTTTATAACTTCGCTTGGGCAAGAACCAACAAGAAAAAGAGTTTTAATTTCTGGACGTCTAGCTAAAAGATTTTTTACTACTCGGTTTAACTCATCATGAGCATCAGCTAATCCAGCTAAATCTCGTTCTTCTAAAATAGCTGTACCAAAACGCGGCTCAGCAAAAATCATCACACCTGCTGCACTTTGAATTAAATGAGCACAGGTTCTAGAACCCACCACAAGGAAGAAAGCATCAGGCATTCTTCTATGGAGCCAAACAATAGAAGTTAACCCGCAAAAGACTTCTTTTGGACCAGATTCTTTAAGGAGCGTTGCACCGCTCATAGAAATTTAATACATGTATATATTCAAACTGCATCCAAAATGGGTAAACCGTCAACAAACACTTAATCTCTTTCGCATTTAGTTACTTTTTAGTTACCTAATGTCTTCCTACGGTGACTTTTGCTTTTACAACAGTCAACAGCCTTTAGGAACAGCAATACA
>Ga0209503_10001417_pt1 | contig 12358 bp, 12 predicted proteins | sample SouAtlMetagenome_2_FD_187448 | JGI IMG/M metagenome (GOLD analysis project Ga0209503, IMG submission 187448) | Marine eukaryotic phytoplankton communities from Atlantic Ocean - South Atlantic ANT15 Metagenome (SPAdes) (version 2) | ecosystem: Environmental > Aquatic > Marine > Oceanic | place... | reverse complement strand
ACGCTACCAAGGTGGTGTATATGATTTTGAATTAGCAAATGTAAGTACAGCCTTATTTAATAAATATAAAGATAAACTTATTACTGTTGGATCTACTGTTCCCGGAAGTGACGACCATAAAGAAGCTAAAAAATGGATTGATTCTTACACTGATGTAGGTTCTGAAAGTACCTTTGGTGTAGGTATGACTAAATCTCCAGAGTGGTTATCGTTGAATGATAGTTTATCTGAGTTGTATTTTAGAACTTACAAGAACACATTATATAGAAATGGTCAAAAGGTAGCTACTGAAGATCAAGCAGATAAAGCAGCAAAAGCAGCAATACAAGCAGCAATAAAAGATCCGCTAACACTAAAGCAAATGATGAGCACAGATTTCACGGATGACGGTGATGAAACTTACAACCGTACGATGGGAGTATCTATGACTCAAGCTGGTGGTGGAAAGTGGAGAACAAATAAAATTACATCTAATCAAGAAGTAGATGCTGGTTTAGTTGCGTGGTATAACACACCTCTTAAGCAAGCTAAAGACATACCTAGCTACTACAAAGATTTAGCACAAAGAATGGGAATTAACCCTGTTGATTTAGCTAACTCTCAAGTTGGGTATCTTGTAGACGAAGACGTAAAAGTAGATAAAGAAAAAGAAAAATATAATCAAGAGATTTTAACTCTCATATATAAACATCCAACTCGTGAAAAGATTGCAAGAGCAAGACTCTTGGCAGAAGGAGCTGGAGATCAAAATTTAACAACATCAATTTTCAATAAAAATGGCTTAATGATAACGGACGAGTAACTGCGGTTTACTTGCCGTTTCTTAGGCAATAATTACCGTGGTAACTATGGAAGATGAAATGAATCTCGAGATAGGATTATCTGGAGATGGACTAAGTGAAGAAGAGACTGCTGCGGCAGTCCAAAATATGCAAGAGGCAGAACAAGAGCGTGCCCAGTTAAGAGAACAAAACGCTCAAATAGAAGAACAGAAAGCTGAAGCTGCAAAACCTGAAGGAGCTAACTTAGGTGACTATATAGCTGATACTGTCAAAGCTCCATTAGCTGGTGCAAGAGATGGTGTGGCTAACATCATCACAGCTCCAGAAAGAGTTATTGATTTTATCTCTGGAGAAATGCAGGAAGAAGCTGAAACTGATGAAGGTTATCAAACTGAGTGGGATTCATTACTATATGGAGAAAATGATCCATTAGAAACTAAAACTTGGTGGGGTGGTCTAATTAGAACAGGTGCAGAAGTTGCGACTACTCTAGGTTTAACAGGTGGTTTTGGAAGTGTCGGTAAAGTTGGAAAAGGTCTGACCTTTATGCAAAGTCTAAAAACTGGTGCTGTAACTGGTGCAAGATTTGACCTATTAGATAAAGACTCACAAGACGATAATATCTCTGGAATGTTAAAGGATAAGTTTCCTTTACTAGATACACCACTTGCTACACGAGATGAAGACAGTCCAATAATGAAGACTGTTAAAAATGTAGTTGAGGGTATGTTTCTTGGAGGTGTGTTTGACAGCGTTCTATACGGAATATCTAAAAATAAAGAAGGAATTAAAGAAGTAATTCAATCTAGAAAAAAAAGTGTCAAGTCACAACAACTAGAAGAAGCTGCTACTCAGATGAAAGAACCCGGATTTAGAGCAAGTAAGAATCCAAAACTAGCTAACAAATCACAAGGTGGTACTACTTCATTAGAAACAGCTCCAGCTCTAAACAAAGCTAGAAAACAAAAGAAAACACAACTAGGTTCTGAAGAAGGAAGTATTGGTTCTGCACTATCTAACACCGAGGTAACTGCACTTACTAAAGGAACTAAAGAATCTAGAAAAGTTATAGAAAAAGTATTACGTAGATTTAGAAGTCAAGGTTATATCAAGCAGTTAAACGAGACTGCTGCAAGACAAGGTAAAACTCTGGAACAAATGATGACAGAAGACCTTGATACTTACAAAGCAATCTTTGAAGGAAGAAATACTTCTGACTTTACTCCTGAAGAGTTTTGGAAGGATATTAGTAAAGAGAGATTTGAACGAAAGAGTGGAAAGAAAGTTTTATATTCCTATGTATCTAGTGAATATGCTGATGCTATAGACATGATTAATGCTTCTTTATTCAATGAGATTAGGGATGCAGGAGTTACAGCTAGAGAATTAGCAGATGTATTTGACATAAAAGATATTGACGGTCCAGCTCAACAGATGGTTAAAAAACTAATTGCTGGTTTGCAAATGAGGAAATTAGCTAGTTCAGACATATCTCAACAACTTAAACAGTTTGGAAAAATGAGGGGTAAAAGAGTTACTCCAAAACTTCAAGCTGAAATGATAGACAAACAAGTGCAAGAAAGTATTGATGCTTTCCGTATGGCTTTAGATATGACTACAGAAGATGGTGGAGACGAAGTATTTAAAGCTATGTTCGAGGGTATCTCTATGGCTAAAGATATTCATACACTCGATGACCTTGATGCTTTTATGAGAGTCAAGATGAGAGGTGGTGAATGGGGTGGAGATCCTAAAAAGACTGGTGCATTTTTAAGAGAGATGGGATCTATGTTTACTCATAGTGTTTTATCTGGACCTAAAACAGCAGTTCGAGCAATCTTAGGTACATCAACTGCAACCTTTACTCGCCCTATGTCTATGGCTTTAGGTGGTTTGATGAAAGGTGATGGGACAACTATGAGAGCTGGTTTAGCATCACTAAATGCTATGCGTGAAGCAATTCCAGAATCTTTTGAATTATTTAAAAGAAAGCTAAATTCTTATTGGGCTGGTGATATTTCTACGATGAAAACTAGATATGTAGAAAGAAGTAAAATGGATGACCAATGGGCTATGTATGGTCATTGGGCAGAGAGCAGAGGTGATGTAACTGATAAGATTTTATATCGTACAGCTAACACCGTAAGAGCTTTAAATGACAATAGTTTCTTAACCTACTCAACTAAAATCATGGCATCTACTGATGATGCGTTTGCATTAATTATTGGTAGAGCTAGAGCTAGAGAGAAAGCATTCTTGAAAGCAGCAGAATTATTGCCTGATGGTAATTTTCAAAACCTAGATGCTAAGTTTTTTAGACAGTACGAAGATAATTTTAATAAAGAAATCTTTGATGCTAACGGTAATATCACAGATAAAGCTGCTGAATTTAGTAGAAAAGAAGCTACTCTTACTCAAGACTTAACAGGCTTTTCCCAGAAACTTGGTGAAGCATTTAACGAAGCACCTTGGGCTAGACCTTTCTTCCTATTCGCTAGAACAGGTATTAACGGATTAGCTTTGACTGCAAAGCATACTCCCGGATTTAACTTCTTAGTAAAAGAATTTAATCAGATAGCAAAAGCAAAACCCGGAGATAATCTTTCATCACTAGGTAAATACGGCATATATAATACTCGCGATCTTATGACTGCTAAAGCCGTACAGAATGGCAGATTAGCTATGGGTACAGCAGCATTAAGTATGGCAAGTATGGCATATCTAAGTGGTGGATTACATGGTAATGGACCAACAGATAGAAAACAAAGACAAGCATGGTTAGACATGGGATGGAAACCAAGAACAATTAAAATTGGCAATGTCTGGGTTAACTATGATGCCTTTGAACCTTACAACCAAATTCTTGCATTAGTAGGAGACATAGGAGATCACCAACAGTTAATGGGTGAAGAGTGGGCTGAAGATAGACTATCTAAATTAGCAATGGCGTTAGCTGGTACTGCTACAAGTAAATCTTACTTAGCTGGATTACAGTCATTTGTAGATTTATTTTCAGGTGCTCCCGGACAACAAGAAAGAATCATTGCTTCATTAATGAACAATACTCTTCCATTATCTAGTCTTAGAAATGAGATAGGTAAAGTCCTTACACCTTATACAAGAGAACTAGGTTCTGACATAAATGACTCTATTAGAAATAGAAACTTAATAACTGAAAATATTGCAGCAGATCCACTACCAATTAAATACGACATTTTAAATGGCAGACCAATTAAAGATCACAACTTTATTACTCGTATGTTTAATGCGGTTTCACCTATCAATTTCAATATAGATTACACACCCGGAAGAGAGTTGCTATTTAATAGTGGCTACGATATGAGAACTTCTACATATTCAGCTCCAGATGGAACAGATCTATCTGACAGTCCAAAAGTCAGGTCAATGTTTCAAAAGGCTATAGGTGAGCAAAACCTAGAAAAACTTTTTGACGAGATGGCAAAAGAGGAATCAATACAAATTTCTCTAGCTGAAATGAATTACTACAGAAAAAATGGAATGAGCGATGTAGACCCGAAATCATTCCCACACTATAAAAGGATTGCAAAAGCATTTGACAGAGCTAAGAAAAAAGCTTGGGCAAGTCTTAAAAATGATAACGACGTACAGAAGTTATTAATAGAAGAAAGAAATCAAAAATTAAAAAATAGAAAAGCAAACAGAGGCACGATAGAAAAAATCTTAGAGATGCCTAAATAAATCCGCCCGTCAAACTATCTATAGATAAATGGCGACAACCGAAGAATTTAAGAACGGTGGGAGTACCTCCTACCCGTTTTCAATTGAATACATAAAAGCCAGTGACATTAAAATTAAAGTTGATGGAACTGCACTAACTTATACAACAAACGCATCCCCAGCATCAGGTCAGTACAAAGTAGTTTCTACTACTGCTACTCTTGGAGCTACTGCCGCAGCCGGTTCAGGGAATGTCCATATATATAGAGAAACTGATTTAGATACAGCAGCCGCAACATTTGCTGCTGGTTCCTCTATCAGAGCTGCTGACTTAAATGCTTGCCATGATTTGGTGAGACTAGCAAGTCAAGAACAGAATCAAAAAGTACTAACTACAGATCTTGTTGACTCTGTAATTACAACTGCAAAGATTGCAGATGGAACTATTGTTGATGCTGATATAAGCGGAAGTGCTGCTATAGCACAAAGCAAAATTGCTACAGGGACTTTACCAAGTGGCGTACAAGTTGCCAGCGCAAACATAGTTGACGGGTCAATTGTTAATGCTGATGTTAATAACTCAGCAGCTATAGATGGTACAAAGATTTCACCTAACTTTGGTTCACAAGTTGTACAAACAACTGGAAACATAGTTGTTGGTGGAACTGTTGATGGAAGAGATATAGCAACTGACGGTACAAAACTTGACGGTATTGAAGCTTCGGCAACAATAGATCAGACAGCAGCAGAAATAAAAACATTACTACAGTCAGATAAATTAACTGATAGTGAGATAGCTACAGGAACTTTAGACAACAGGTACTACACAGAAACTCAACTTGATGGTGGTTCTCTAGATACTAGGTACTACACCGAGACTGAGTTAAATAATGGACAATTAGATAACAGATATTTTACCGAAACAGAAATAGCTAACGGTGCTGCTGATACTAGGTATTACACAGAAACAGAACTAAATGCTGGTCAACTAGACAACAGGTACTACACAGAGACAGAAGCTGAAGCTTTATTTCTTAGACAGGATTCTTCAGAAACTATTGCTAGTGGAGTTACATGGTCTAATGCAGATGACAAAGTAGCAACTACTGCTGCTATCAATGCAAGAATAATTGACCTAGTTGACGATATAGGTGGTTTCACTGTTATTGCTAACGAGACAAGTTTTCCAAATACAAACCCTCAAGGTAGTACTGGACAAGCGGCAATAATGAGTATTGGTGCTTTGTCTCAGGCGTACACACCTAGTGGTACTACTGTAAGTATTACTAATGGAACAGTTGGAAATAGCACAGTAACTATTACTGGAGTCCCTTCTGTATTACCTGTAGGATTTGGAATATTAGTTGAATCTACATCAACACTTAATACATATACTTTTCACAGATTAGTTCCTAAAGCTACTGAGGTTACAACAGTTGCTGGCAGTATTACCAACATTAATAACTGTGGTAATAATTTAGCTGATATTGAAAACTTTGCTGATTTATACCAAATAAGTACTTCAGCACCTACAACTAGAGCTGATGGTACAGCTTTAACTACTGGTGATTTGTGGTTTGATAGTTCTTCTAACCAAGTGATGATGGTTTATGACGGCTCTTCAGGAGACGGCTTTTCACCTATCACACCTGACCAAGCTACTATCACAGCTATAAACAGTGTTTCTGGACAAGTTACTTTTACAGAAGATTTAGGTCTTATAACCAACGCAGTTAATACTGGATCAGGAAATAACTCTATTAATACTGTTGGTGCCAATATTGCGTCTGTTAACACAACAGCCGGAAGTATTGCCAACGTTAATACAGTTGCAACAAACATCGCGAATGTTAATACTACTGCTGGTTCTATTGCCAACGTCAATAATGTTGGAGCTTCAATAGCTGACGTTAATAGATATGCAGATGAGTACACCATACAAAGTAGTAATCCATCATCTCCACAAGCTGGAGATCTTTGGTTTAGTACAACAGCTAACGTACTTAACTTTTATAACGGCACTGCTTGGGTAGGAATAGCTCCCGGTATTTCTGGATTAATAAATGACGCTAACCCTGCGTTAGCTAATCATCTTGACTGTAACGATAAGAACCTTACTGAGGTAGGGACAGTCAGTGGAAACAATTTACAACTCGATTTCGGTACACTTTAAATGGCAAAATTATTAAAACTAAGGCGTGGTACTACAACGCAGCACGCATCATTTACTGGTGCCGAAGGCGAAGTAACCATAGATACAGATAAAGACACAGCCGTCGTACATGACGGTTCAACACAAGCTGGTAAACCTCTTCTTAGAGAGGACATGTCTAACCTTCCAGCAGGAACAATAGACAATGCAGACGTTAACGCATCTGCTGCAATATCTGGAACAAAGATAGCTCCTGATTTTGGAAGTCAAGATATAACAACTACAGGTAAAATCAAATTTGCAAACGTCTATAGCACTGAAGGTGACTTACCTAGTGCAAGTACTTACCACGGTATGTTTGCTCATGTACATGGTACAGGACTAGCTTACTTTGCTCATGGTGGTAACTGGATAAAATTAGCTCCGTTAAATGCACCTGATTTTACAGGTGGTATTGACGTAAATGGAAACATTACAGCTACAGGAACAGTTGACGGTAGAGACGTAGCTGCTGACGGTACTAAATTAGACGGAATTGAATCTTCAGCTACCGCAGATCAAACTGCTGCTGAGATAAGAACACTTGTTGAATCAGCTTCTGACAGTAACGTTTTTACTGACGCTGATCATACAAAACTAAACGGCATTGAAGCGTCAGCTACTGCCGATCAGACTAAATCAGATATTGATGGACTAAACATTAATGCTGACCAAGTTGATGGTATGCACGCTAATGAATTTTTAGCTGTTGCTGGTGACACAGCTACTGGAGACATCACATTTTCTGGTGGTGCTGGTGCTGTAACTGTTTCTGGTGGTAGTGATATTCGTATTGCTGGTGGTTCTTGGACAGGAGATTATACAACTGGTATAAAAATACAACCTACAGCTAATGATTCATATTTTCAATATCAGGGTAACTTGGAATTTAGAAAGGCGAATGGTAATAGTGCTGTAAATATATCCCAAAGTGGTGACATAACTGCTGTTGGTAACGTAACAGCTTACTCTGACGCAAGACTAAAAACAGATATTTCTACTATTAATGATGCTCTTGGTATCGTAGGAAAACTACGTGGTGTTTCTTATAAATGGATTGCTACAGATAAACCTTCTATTGGTGTTATTGCACAAGAAGTAGAAGAAGTAATACCAGAAGTTGTTTTAAATAATAGACAAACAAATCCATCTACTGGAGAGACAACAGAAATAAAATCAGTTGACTACGGAAAAATCGTTGGTGTATTAATCAACGCTATTAATGAACTTAAAGCTGAAGTTGACGAACTAAAACCTAAAAAGAAAGGAGGTAAGTAATGGCTTGCCCTTCAAGTGGAGCTATTACCATACAAGATTTAGTCAATGAGTTTGGGGGTTCAGCCCCTCACTCCATGTCTGAATACTATAGAAATGGTGGAGAAGTTCCCGGAAATAATACTAACGTTCCTACATCTGGAGCAATTTCACTACAAAACTTTTACTCTGCTGTAAACGAAATACAACAATCCTATAGTTCTACTAATACAAACCTTAACTTAGCTACTGTATTTGGTTCTAACTGGGGGACTGCTGTACCTAAACGAGTCATTATTAATAGTAGTGCAGTTATAGGTGCTACTGGTAGTAACGCTGCTATCAACGTACCATCTGGTATGGGTGGTACTTTAATTATTGATAATAGTGGTTCTATACAAGGTTATGGTGGATCAGCTAACGGTGGAACTGGAGGTAATGCTATTCATTGTACCCAAACATCTGGAGTCACTATAAACAATCTTTCTGGAGCTTCCATCAAAGCTGGTGGCGGCGGTGGCGGTCTAGGTGGTAATGGTGGTTCCGGAGGTACTGGAGGTACTGGAGGCACTGGAGGTCAAGGTAGGTACACATATAACGCAATCTACTTTAATCAAAACGATGGCATTATGGGCTGTACTGCTGGTAGCTACCACAACTTATACGGAAGGTGTAATCACTATAACGGTTGGACCTCTAAGGGTGCTGGTCATTTATGGAGCAGCCGAACAGGTAACTATGCATCATGTAACTTATTGTCTACAGATGGCGATTACTACTATGGTGGCTGGTGTACAGCGTATGGCTATTACGCCGGTGGCTCAGGTGGCTCAGGTGGATCTGGCGGATCTGGCGGTAGCGGTGGAAATGGCGGTGTAGGTCAAGGATATAACCAATCTAACGCTTCAGGTTCTGGAGGTGCTTCAGGTTCTGGAGGAAATAGCGGTGCCGGTGGTTCTGGAGGTGCTGGCTCAGGAGCTGGTGCTGGAGGACAAGGCGGAACTGGTGGAACTGGAGGGTCTGGCGGAACGGGCGGAGCTGGAGGAGCATTTGGTGCTTCAGGTTCTAATGGTTCTAATGGTAATTCTGGAAATACCGGTGCTACTGGAAACACAGGAGCTAACGGAAACTATTCAAACGGATCTGGAGGATCTGGAGGATCTGGTGGTGGTAGTGTTGGTTCTGGTTCATCTGGAGGTGCTGCTGGTTATTACATCTACAACCGTGCCTCAATTACATTCAACAATAGCGGCTCAGTCGCTGGACAATAATTATGAAATTTAAAGTAACAGCAAAATCACAAGATTCTGTATCAATAACATTTGACGATGGCTCACATGCTGTAGTCCCTGTTTTTAAAGGACAGACAAAAAACGACATTATTGATGCTGTTTCCAACTATAACAACAATCCTTTTTTCGATAATGCTAATGACGTTCCTATTAATGTTGATGAGGAAATAGAAGTTGCAGAACCTGTAGAGGAAACTGTTGACTACAGATATGCAAGAAGGCAACACTACCCTGACATTGGTAGGCAGCTCGATGCACTTTATTGGAAAAGAGAGGGTGATGATACCCAAGAAAAGAAATTAGATGCTGAAATAAAATTGGTTAAAGATACAATTCCAAAAAGTGGAACATACAAAATATCCGAAGTTAAAACTTTATTAGATTAATGCCTATACCCACCTATTTTAAAAGCCCTTTTATAAAGACAACAGATATAGTCTTTAGAAGAGTAGATATTTATGAACGTATAAATATGAATGATTTAATTATTGTTCCGTTTAGACATATAAATATTAAAAAAAGTTATATAAATAAAAAGAAAATAGTATCAGCAGATACTAGATATCCCGGCATTGTATATAGATCTAAACTTAATCCTTTAGTAGACGAAAGTGTAACAAAAAATTATTGCATATTTGATGGGACACATAGATTATTGAACATGATTCAAGAAGGTTTAACAGCTAATGTTTTTTACCTTTTAACACCAAAACATTTTGAAGGATTAACAGAATATCCGCTTCATTTCACACAAACAAGGTTACGAATACCGGGATGTGGAGGATGTATGGAATGAGATACTTATATGATGATTTTCTGACTACAGAAGATTTTACACAGATTCGTGATCGAATCACGAATGAATCATTCCCGTGGTACGCTCGCAAAGGAGCAGCGTCACCGGAAGATAATAGACCGGCTTTCTCTAACGTATTATGTGGTGAATTTGGACCAACATGTAAAGACTTTGAACTTGTAGTTCCTTTATTAAGACGACTAGATTGTTATTCTACTCTTCGTATAAAAGCTAATTTAGACTTAAAACATGAAAAGGGTAAAGTATTAGATCCAGAAAGTTTTCATACAGACCTTGAAATACATGGAAAGGGTTTGTGGTCAATGGTTTTTTATCTAAACGACTGCAATGGTGCGACACTGTTTGAAGAAGATACTGTTCCTGTTAAATCTAAAGCAAACAGAGCTGTTATTTTTCCAACTCACTTAAGACATACAGGTTGCCACCAAACTGACACTCTTTTCAGATATGTTATTAATGTAATTTTTTTAGCTGAAAAAATACCGACTAAAGGTAAAAAGTTTTAGATGGAAATACCCACTATAGTATTACCACCAATTGAAACAATAGAAACAATATCAATACCTTTACCTACAGCAGACGTTCCTTCTTATATTCCTATGGTTGTACCTCCTAGTGATTTACAAGCAGAGGAAGAACCAGAAGGATCAGCGTCTGAAGAAACCGATCAACCCGGAATGAGAAAGGTAGACATACCTTTTACAAATCAACAGATGCCTGTACCTGAGACTGAGATCTTAGTAACGGCAACAACTACTGCGGTTGTTTCTGTGGCTGCCACTCTTACAGCTACAGCAGCATTTAAATATGTAGTGACTGCAATGAAACCAATACTTAAAACTACATGGAAGAAGATAAGCCAGTCAAAGAAAAAAGTTTCTTAGGCAAAGTAAGAGATATAGCTGAAGATAAAGAACATCAAATTGAATTTCTGGGAACTGTAGTCAGACTAGGCGTTGTTGTCTGGTCTGGTTTTATTATCACTCTTAACTACGTTGAGATACCAATGGTGAAGAAATCTGGTAACTCAGATATCACTTTTGTCGCAAGCGTATTTACGGGAGCCCTAGCCACATTCGGCTTGACAACTGGAAAAAATGGCAATGGTAAACCTACTACTTGCCCAATGATGAAAAAAGACAAACCAAAAGTATGAAAAAACTAATCATACTCTTAGCATTGTTATCGCCCGCAATAGTAAGAGCTAATACCGTCACTCCCCAATTCACAACTGGAAATATGACCTCAACCACAGTTACCACTCAGACTATTAAAGAAGTGGTGGCAAAGGAAGTCATGGGAGCTGCGGTTAAATCTTGGTCTGGGACTAATGTAACTGCTTCATCAGATATAGCTGGTACAGGTACAACATTCTCAATTAAAGATGACACCAAAGCTTGGCAGTTGGAAACAACTACTAGAGCTGCTGGAATTATAGAAAAATGGGATATAGAAACCGACTATACAATAAACTCCACTACAAATTCCTTCTCTGTCTTCTCACAATAGGCAGTCCGGTATTTGCTGAAGGAGATACCAATAATAATTCGAATCCAGTCGCCGCTGCGACCGGAAACGTCACAAATCAGGCTGTGCAATTTCAGAACAATGGAGCACCCTCGAGACAGCAGTATTCGCAAGGGAACTCGTGTAATGGAAGCACTATGACGTTTAGCCCGTTTTATATGGGCAACGATGTACAACCTGAAACTGAAGACGGTTACGTAATTAATGAGAACTGGGGTTTTCAAATAAATTTCTCAGTTCCTTTAAATAGAGATCTTACTGACCAATGCCAACGCATAGCTGCGTTGCATGAACGAAATATGAGACTCTCGCAAGAAATGACTCGAGCACTTAAATGTGCCGAACTCCAACGGAAAGGTTTCACCTTCCGACCCAATACTGACACAGCCAAATTATGTGCTGATGTCGTACCTATCCAATTATTAACACAACAAAAGTAATGTTAGCACTAGCAAAACCATTCGTATTATCTGCACTTAAGTCACCAAAATTTAAGACTTTTGTAATCGAACTACTAGAAAAATTAGTAGCCCAGAGTGATAACGACCTTGATGACAAAGCATTAGCAATGGTCAAAAAAGGTTTAGGACTCTAATGGCTAACGTCAGTTTAAAAATCGGCAAACATAAAAGTCGTTCTGGCGGACTCACCAAAGCTGGTAGAGAAAAATACAACAGAGCTACAGGCTCAAACCTCAAAGCACCTCAACCGGGTGGTGGTCCAAGAAAGAAATCATTCTGCGCTCGCATGTCGGGTGTTAAAGGACCAATGAAAAAACCAAACGGCAAGCCTACTC